>LXOW01228300.1_pt1 | contig 11266 bp, 10 predicted proteins | sample 1368591 | NCBI WGS metagenome assembly LXOW01 (sample SAMN04884650, study PRJNA319009) | bovine gut metagenome | isolation source: Cow rumen | host: Bos taurus | place: Italy: Legnaro (PD) | collected 2014-07-09
CAGCAAACACTCAAGGACACTATTCCAAAACTCAGCGACAGCTTGCTGACATATATTCTCACCACAGGTTTTGGAAATAACTGTACAGGAGGAAATATATACGAAATCACTTTGATTAATGACAATAAGGATACGCTGTTAATCTCAATGAGACATCACTGCTGTTCTTCGGGTGTGTTTCCGTATATCATACCTTTCACCATCAGTACGGGTAAAATAGAATTTTTCAGCACACACTTTCCTTTCATGCAGTTTATGGGGAATGTCATGCCTCCTNNAAGATTATACGATACCTCACCGTTCGTAATCCGAACATGTGGGAAAGGTATTTTCAGGATTATTGATACTATCTTTTTTGCAAAGGATAATTTTGTCGAAAATGTGATTTTTAGCCTGAAATTTGTTCCGAAAATGTGATGGAGTACCATACAATAAATTTATAATCAATAAGATAAACAACTAAAATCATGCAGAATATTTCCTTAACCACAATCATTACCTTTTACCTTGTGATTATCAATATATTCACGTTTTTCTTGTATGGGGTGGACAAGTGGAAGGCGCAGCGGTCGCGGTGGCGGATTCCGGAGAGTGTGCTGTTGGGGATGGCGGCCATTGGTGGCAGTGTCGGGGCATGNNTGTCGGGGCATGGTTGGGCATGCGCGTATGGCGCCACAAAACCCAGCATGCGAAGTTCCGCTATGGTGTTCCGATTATCCTGATAGCACAGGTGGCTTTGTTGGTGTGGATTTTTTTGTACAGAAATAAGTAAAATACTCATTTTACAATCTTTATTATCAAAAAAATTTTAATTTTGCAAACTGAAAAAATAGGTCTTCATGGTAATAAATTCAGATAAAATCATAAATCCCAAAATGATATTCTGGTTCTTGGTGGCGTTAGGTGCGGCGTTAAGAATCGGAAGCCTATTTGGAACTTTGACCCATGACGAGTTGAGTGCTATCTGCCGTTTGAACTTCGATAACTTTCACGACCTGATAGAGCAGGGGGTTATTGGCGATGGACACCCTGCGGGAGTGCAGGTTTTTATGTGGCTGTGGAGCAAAATGTTTGGCACTTCTGCCATCGCTATAAGGCTGCCCTTTTTGCTGATGGGTATCGCCTCAATTCCCTTGATGTATGTTGTAGGGTGCCGTTGGTATGGTGAATGGCCGGCACTGCTGCCTGCCGCAGTGGTGGCAGTGTCACAATACACCGTTTTTTACTCCATTTTGGCCCGACCGTATATTGCGGGTTTTTTCTTGCTGTTGTGCCTGCTTTATTTTTGGACCCGCATTCTGCTGGATAAGGAATACAAGTGGTATTGGCTGGTCTTGTTTGCCTTGTTTGCGGCCTTGTGTGCCTATACGCATTATTTCTGCCTGTTGTCGGCTTTCTTATTGGGCTTGGCGGGTTTGTTTTTTGTTGACAGACAACATATCTGGCATTATCTGGTAGCCTGTTTGTGTGCTATGTTGCTCTTTCTGCCACATTGGGGTATCACCTCTTTCATGATGTTCGAGGTGAAAGGCATTGGCAGTTGGCTGGGGAAACCTACCCCTATTTTCATTATAGAGTATCTGCGTTATTTGTCTCATCATTCCATGGTAGTGGTATTGGTGGCTATAGTAGGCTATCTCATGGTGTTCAGTGGAAAGGATGTCCGTCGCAATCGCAAATTGATTGTGGTATCGCTACTGATATGGGTGCTGCCATTGGTGATAGGCTATTTGTATTCCGTTCTTGTTAATCCGCTGTTGCAATATTCGTCTTTATTTTTTGTCTTTCCTTTGCTGTTGTTGGCATTGGCAGGAGGAGTCAATTGTGAGGAGCATCATTATCGACAGGCTTTGGTATTGTTGGCTTATTGTGTGGTTATGGTGGTGACGCTGATAGTCAATCGCCATCACTTTCAAATGGTTCGTAGTGAATGGATAGAGGCGGCGGCTCGCATGGAAAAGGAGGCTATCGACCGCTATGGTTCCGACCAGGTGCTGTGTATGCTGAATGTGGCATTGGACAAGGTGCAGTATTACGACCCCTCGCTGTACAGCTTGCCTCAATCGGCCATCAAAAACCATGACTCCTTCGACAGCCTGCTGTCTGCCAGCAAAGAGAATTACATGCTGTGTGGTGGCATTCGCGACCCTAAAATATTGGCTATTGTGATGCACCACTACCCGCAATTGTTGCAAAATTACAATGGGGTGGTGAGTGAGGTGCTTTTGTTTGGCCGTCAACCTGCGGCAGAAGCCGTTGATTTGAACAATCTGGTGTTATTCGACCATCATAAGGAACTTTCTTCTTTTGAAGGGGAGTTTTACGATATTTTGGATACAACATTAGGCGATATTACTGACAGTCGCTTTGTGTGCGTCATCAACAAGTTGCTGTTCCATCAGACCGACAGTGTAAAGGGTTCATTGTGGATGGTGATGGAGGTGTATGTGGGCAATCGTCGAGTGGAAAGGTGTGAGGCCAACACATCCGACTTGCATTATTGCAAGGGTGACACTTGCGAGCTTTGCCTGCCCGTGCGCCTCGAAACCTGTGTGAAGCACCGCAGCCAGCTGCGTCGTGCCCGACTGAAAGTATATCTGTGGAATCCCGAAGGTGACGCCATTACCGTTCCGTATGCATGCCGCACTACGCTTTATCCCACCAATCCTCTCATCTACTCCGCTTTAGAAGAAATATAAACTTCCTACACTTTCTAAACCTCCTAAACTAATTTCAAAAACCCACACATAATTCAAAAAAAAAGTGTATCTTTGCAACTGATAATATTTTAGTTGTTTTAATATGATTAACCATAATACAGATAATATGTTATCAGTTCTTGAAAGCTATTTGCTCAATAATGTTGATGATATTAGTAAGCAGATAGCGGCAGATTTCCGCCATCGCAGGGTAGAAAAAGGGCTGACACGAGAACAGGTGGCTGAGCGGGCTGGTGTTGCTGTGAGCAACGTGGTACGGTTTGAGCAAAAAGGGCTTATTTCGCTGAAAAATCTGATAGGACTGGCAATGGCGTTGGGCTACACCTCTGAAATCAAAAGTCTGTTCTCCAATCCAAAATATTCAACCATGGAAGAACTGACGCAAATCCGCAGAAATTCTGGTAAAACAAAAGCTTACAAGAAATGAAAACGGACAAATTAATTGTGAAATATCACGGACAGGTTGTTGGTACGTTGGCTCTTACTCCCGACAACCGTCTTTGTGCCTTTGAATATGACAGTTACTGGCTGTCCAACGGATTCAGTATATCACCCTTGGAACTTCCGTTGAAACCAGGCTTGTTTTTAGCCAAACACCAGCCTTTTCATGGCAATTTTGGCATTTTCGAAGATAGTCTCCCAGATGGTTATGGTCGCTACTTGCTTCACAAAGCTTTATTGCGCGAGGGCATCAATGACGCAGATCTTTCAGCTCTCGACAGATTGAGCATTGTTGGCAATGGTGGTATGGGGGCTTTGACTTATCATCCTGAAACAATTATAGTTAAAGAAAACAACACATCAAATTTTGATTTATTGCAAGAAAAAGCGTTGGAAGTACTGAAAGAAAAGCAAGATATCGATGCTGGCTTACTGTTATATAATAGCGGGAACAGTGGTGGTGCACGTCCCAAGGCCATTTTCAGCGATAGTAAAGGCCACTGGCTCATAAAGTTCCGTCACTATTACGACCCTGTTGATATTGGGCAGCAGGAACTCCATTATAATGAGGTGGCCAAGCAATGTGGCATCAATGTTCCTGATTGTATGCTGACGAATGGGCGCTACTTTACGACACGTCGTTTTGATATCGCATCGAACGGTGAGCGAATCCACACGGCTACAGCTGGTGGTTTGCTGTGTCTGTCGTTGACCATGCCTTATCTCGATTATACAAACCTTCTTGCGCTGACAGGATTTCTCACCCAAAATGCCAAGGAAGTGGAGGATTTATTCCGGCGCATGGTGTTCAATTACTTGACTGATAACAAAGATGATCACTGCAAGAACTTCAGTTTTACCGTTTCGGATAACGGAAATGGACAATATTCTTGGCATCTTGCTCCTGCATACGATTTGACGCTATGCACAGAGGGGTATAATGGTGAGCACGCCACATCTGTCAATGGTACGGGCAACCCTACTTTGAAGGATATGATAGCAGTGGGCACGAAGAACAAAATGAGTGAACAGCGTTGCAGAGAGATTTATGAAGAGGTCAAATCCAATTGTGGCGATTTGCTTTTGTGCAAAATCAAGGAATCATAATTTCTAAATTGATAATTGTAAATTTCATACTTTTACTGACAAATGTTCATCGGAGAAATCATATCGCTTTGTGTAGCTATTGCATGGACATTCACAGCGCTTTCCGCTGAGGTGGGGTCGAAACGCATAGGCTCACTGCCGTTCAACTTCATGCGCATGTCCATGTCGCTGGTGCTGTTGGCAATTACCCTATGGCTCCTCTTGGGCACCCCTTATCCTCGTTATGCGGATGGCAGCACATGGTTCTGGCTATTGCTTTCAGGTTTAGTGGGTTATGTTATTGGGGATTATTGCCTGATGCAGGGTTATATCCATATCGGTTCCCGCTTCGGACAGCTGTTTATGACGCTGTCGGCCCCCACAGCGGCTATTACTGGCCGTTTGTTTTTGGGCGAGCAGATGCGTCCACTGGCCATCTTGGGCATGATTATCACGCTTAGCGGTATCGCCCTGTCCATTCTTTCCAAAGATGATTCTGCATCGAAAACAACCCATGGGGTGCGACTGAAACTGCCGGCCAAGGGCATTTTCTATGCGGCCATGGCAGGTATTGGGCAAGGTGTTGGTCTGGTAATCAGCAAGATAGGACTTTTACATTATGAGCAATCCATTGCGGTGGCAGGACTTTCCGGCTTCGACATACCCGATGGAGCGGTTCTGCCCGTGCCGATAGGCTTCAGTGTCCCTTTTGCGGCCACCATGATTCGCGCATTTATTGGCTTGGCGGGCTTTTTTCTGGCATTGATGCTGTTCAACAAAGACGGTCTTTCGAAGCTGCATCGTGCGGTTTGCGACCGCAAAGCGATGGGCTGTGCTTTTATTTCCACTATTTTCGGTCCCTTTATCGGAGTCAGCGCCTCGCTGATGGCCACGTTATACACCTCAACAGGCATTGCCCAGACCCTTTTCGCGCTCACGCCCATCCTCATCATCGCCCCGGCAGCCCTACTCTTCCATCAGAAGGTCACTGTCCGGGAGGTCATTGGCGCAGTCATCAGCGTGATTGGTGTGGCGTTGTTCTTTGTGTAAAAACTGTTGGATTTTCTATCGGTTCCACATGCACGGACACGTGGGTGTCTTCGCCGTAATGTTCTTTCAGCCGGCGTTCGATTTCATCGGCTTTGTCGTGGGCGGTTTTCAGCGGCAGTTCGCCATCCATAAGGATGTGTAGCTCAATGGCATACTGGTTGCCGATACGGCGGGTGCAGAGGTCGTGGGGTTCCGTCACCTCTGGCACAGATCTCACAATCTCCAGGATTTCAGCTTCCACTTCTTCGGGCAGTGAATGCTCCATCAGGTCGCCCAGTCCGTTTTTGAGCAGATCGATTGCCACTTTGATGATGACCGCGCCCACTACGATGGAGGCGATGGGGTCGAGTACCGCCCATCGCTCGCCACAGAAAATGGCCGCACCGATGCCGACGGCCGCGCCTATGGACGACAGGGCATCGCTGCGATGGTGCCAGGCATTGGCTTTCATCGCCTGCGAGTCAAGCTGTTTCGCTTTGTGGTTGGTATATTGGAAAACCAATTCTTTCAGCAAAATGGAAATCAAAGCCGCCCAAAGTGCTAACTTTCCCGGCTGTACCAAAGTGCCACCGGTAGCCCAGAACGCGATTTTCCGGGCTCCTTCCACCAAGATTCCCGCTGCCACCGCAAAAAGCGCCAAGCCAATCACCGTGGTGGCCAAAGTCTCGTATTTGCCATGGCCGTATTTATGGGTTTTGTCTTTGGGCTTGTGGCTGATGCGAACAAAAGCCAGCACCACTATGTCGGTGGCGAAATCGGACAAGGAGTGTACCGCATCGGCTATCATGGCGGAACTGTTGCCCAAAATGCCTGCCGCGAATTTGAGGGCCATCAGCAGGGCGTTGACGAAACTGCCCCATAGCGTTACTTTGTAGATTTCATTTTCGCGTTTCATACAAATCAGTTTCAGGAATGCAAAGATAGGAAAAACTAAAGAATCAGAGGAAAATAAAAAAAGTTTAATTTTGCAAATTGAAAAAACAAATCTTCATGGCGACAAAGTCAGATAAAATCCTAAACCCCAAAATGATATTCTGGTTCTTGGTGGCGTTGGGTGCGGCGTTAAGAATAGGAAGCCTATTTGGGCCTTTGTCCCATGATGAGCTCAGTGCCATCGTACGCTTGAATTTCGACACTTTTTCCGACTTGATAGATTATGGTGTCCGCGAAGATGGCCATCCTGCCGGTGTTCAGGTGTTTCTATGGTTTTGGAGCTGTTTGTTTGGCACCTCGGCTATCATCATCAGACTTCCCTTTTTGCTGATGGGCATAGCTTCCGTTATGCTGGTTTTTGTCATTGCCCGCCGTTGGTATGGCGAATGGCCGGCTTTGCTGCCCACCGCTGTGCTGGCTGTAACGCAATTTACTGTGTATTATTCTGTTATTGCCAGACCTTATGTCGCTGGACTCTTCCTGATGCTGTGTATGCTTTATTGTTGGACACGGATTTTGCTAGAGAAGGAATATAAATTACACTGGCTGGCACTGCTGGCTTTATCTGCTGCCGCGTGTGCGTACACCCATTATTTCTGCATGCTTTCGGCTTTTCTGTTGGGCTTGGCGGGACTGCTGTTTGTCGATCGTCAGCACTGGTGGCGCTATCTGCTTGCCTGCATAGGGGCGGTGTTGCTTTTCCTGCCACATTGGAGTATTACGTCACATCAACTATTTGATTTGCAAGGTATTGGTGGAGCAGGTGGCTGGTTAGGCAAGCCAACTCCCAGTTTCCTTCCTGAACATTTGCGATATCTGTTTCATTATTCTTGGATTGTGATAGGAGTGGTTGTTGTAGGTTACCTGCTGGTATTCAGTCCGAAAGATTTCCGAAAGAATATAAAGTTGATTTCCGTGTCATGGCTGATGTGGTTGCTGCCGCTGGCGATAGGGTATTTTTATTCTGTCAAAGTGAATCCGGTGCTGCAATTCTCCTCTCTCATCTTTGTCTTTCCGTTTTTTCCATTGGCTTTGGCGGGGGCGGTGGATAGCCAGGAAAGAAAGGGTCGCCAAGCGCTGGTGCTACTTGTTTATTGCGTCGCAATGGTGTTTTCGCTGGTATTTACCCGCAAACATTTCCAGATGGTGCGGCGTGACTATATTGAGATTACCGCTCAGGAAGAACGAGCTGCCATAGACCTCTATGGTGCTGATAATGTGACATGTATGGTGAATATTGCCTTGGCGAAACTGCAATATTACGACGCTTTGTTGTACAGTCTTCCCCAGTCGGTTATTGAGAATTATGCTGTTTTCGACAATGTATTGACAGCCAGCTCTACCTCATATCTGTTTTGCAGCGGCATCCAGGATCCCAAGATTCTGGACATCGCCATGCGCCATTATCCCTATTTGCTGCGGTATCGGGATTGTCTTGTTACTGAAGTGCTTTTGTTTAGCCGTGAACCGGCAAAAGAGGCTATCGATATGGAAAAATCGGCTCTTTTTGACCGCCATAGAAGCATATCCGCTTTTGACGGAGAGTATTACGACCTGCTTGACACCGTTTTGGGCGACCTCAGCGACAGCCGTTTTGTGTGTATAGACAGCCGTTTGTTGTTTTGTGTGCCCGACAGTGTGCAGGGTTCTTTGCATTTGGTGACAGANNTGGGTAAAGCACCGCAGTTTGCTGAAAAACACCCGTATCAAGGTATATCTGTGGAATCCTGATCATGACCATGTTACCATACCTATCAGTTACCGTGTCACACTCTATCCCACTAATCCTTTTGTTTATTCAGTACTGGAGGAAATATAGCAAATTAGACGTGGAGACATGCACTGCGTACATTCGTGGAGACACGTACTACGTACGTTCGTTAAGACATGCACTGCGTGCATTCGTTAAGACGAAATCCGTCTCCACGCCTCCACGAACGAGCGAAGCGAGTGTCTCCACGCCTTCACGCCTCCCCGAAATATCAAAATTCAAATAATTATGCATAATTCAGGAAAATTGTGTAACTTTGCAGATTGTAATTTATAATCGAAAGGCATTACCGACAGCATTAAAGGACTTCGTGCTGTTAAGGGGTGCGAAAAGATATTAGGTCTGAAGTCCGCTGAGTTTACTATGAGTATCATTGATCAAATCAAAGAAAAAGCGAAAACCGTCAACAAACGCATCGTTTTGGCGGAAGGCGAAGAAGAAAGAACCCTGAAAGCTGCCGACATTATCCTTGAAAAAGGCTATGCAGGCATTGTTTTGTTGGGAAACAAGGCTACTATTGAGGCCGAAGCCAAAGAATGGAACTTGAAAAATATCGACAAGGCCGAAATCATTGACCCGATGGACAATCCCAAAAAGGAATTCTATGCTGAAATGCTGTATGAAATCCGCAAAAAGAAAGGTATGACCATCGAGGAAGCCCGCAAATTGGTTGAAGATCCCTTGTATCTGGCTACTTTGCTGATCAAGAACGGTGATGCTGACGGTGAGGTTACCGGTGCCCAGCATGCTACCGGCGATGTGTTGCGTCCCGCTTTCCAGATTGTGAAGACTCTGCCCGGCATTTCCGTAGTTTCCGGAGCTTTCATCATGTGCTTCCCCGACAAGAAATGGGGCGACAATGGTATCATGGTCTTCGCTGACTGCGCAGCCGATCCGAACACCGACGAGAACAAGTTGGCCCAGATTGCCGTGGTGACTGCCAAGACCGCCCGCAATATTGCCGGTATCGAGCCTCGTATCGCCATGCTGAGCTTTTCTACCAAGGGCTCCGCTAAACACGAACTGGTGGACAAGGTGGTCAACGCAACCCGTATCGCCAAGGAGATGGATCCCACATTGGTAATCGACGGTGACTTGCAGGCCGATGCTGCTATCATTCCGTCTGTGGCTGAGAAAAAAGCTCCTGGCAGCCCAGTGGCTGGCAAGGCCAATGTGTTGGTATTCCCGTCATTGGAAGTAGGTAATATCGCTTATAAGCTGGTGCAGCGTATGGCTGGCGCCGATGCCGTAGGTCCTGTGATGCAGGGTATGGCTGCTCCTATTAATGACTTGTCACGCGGTTGCTCGGTAGAGGATATTGTTAGCCTTGTGGCGATCACCGCTTGCCAAGCTGCTGGCAAATAATATTTTATGAAAAGAATTTTAGTACTCATATTGATCTTTTTTATGGCTCAGGGGGCGTGGGCACAGGTGCAGTTTGATGTGCCCCTCCCCAAGAGTCTTCGTACGGTCAACTCCAAAGATAATCCCGACCGTAAAATCAAATTCCAGACCGGCGGTAATATCGGTATACAAATCGGAGCGCTTATGGGTCTGGAAGTCCAGCCCAAATTTGCAATTGTTCCTATTGAGCAGTTGTCGATAGGTTTAACCGCCACATACATTTTCAGATGGAATGTACCGACAAAGGAAGTAAGCAACACCTTCGGACTCAGTCCGTTTGTGGAAGGTTATCTCTTTAAGAAACAGATGGTTCTGCATGTGGAATACGAGTTTGTGAATTTTCCTGTCAGAGAATATTACAACGGCATCGAGGTAAGGAAATTCAGGACGTCTTCGCATGTACTCCTCGTTGGTGGCGGTTATCGCAGAGATTTGAGTGACCATTCCAGTATTTCTGTCATCGTCTTACTACCTGTATATCAATATAATCCAGACGGAGTGAAATATTACGGTGCTTGGTACACCCCGATTGTCAGGGTGGGCTACAACTACCTCTTTTAATCGTCATGTCTTCTTTCAAATTTTACTGGCGCACCACTCGTAAACTGCTGAAAGGAGAAAACAGCGGCTTTTCACGCCCCATTGTGAGGCTTTCCGTGGCAGGCGTGGCACTGGGTATTGTGGTCATGCTGGTGGCTATTGCGGTCACCACGGGCTACAAGCAGGTGATACGCGACAAGGTGGTGGCTCTGGGCTCCCACATCCGTATTTCCAATTACGACATGAATTATTCCTTCGAGCCGGTGCCTTTCGACAAAAACCGTCCTTTTGTTGAGGAAATCAAAGCCCTGCCCGAGGTGAAGTCCGTGCAATGCTATTCTACTAAGTCGGGAGTGGTTAAGACCGACGACCAAGTGGAGGGTATTGTGCTGAAAGGCATAGACCAAAGCTTTGATAAAGCACATTTTCAGAAAAATCTGATAGAAGGAGAGTTGCTGTCTTTGGAAGACACGGTGCCTTCCAAAGAGATTATCATCTCTTCCACTTTGTCCAAAAGATTGAAACTCAACATTGGCGACAAGGTGCGGACTTATTTCGTGCAGGATCCGCCGATGCAGCGAAACTTCACGGTGACAGGTATTTACGAAACAGGTTTGCCGGAATATGACAGCCAAATCGCTTTGGTGGATTTGCGCCAGATCCAGAAGCTCAACCAGTGGGACAGCAATCTGGTGGGAGGCATGGAGGTGTTGTTGAACAATTTCGACCAGGTGGATGCGGTGAGTGAAAAAGTCAACAGAAAAGTGGGTTACGACCTGAAGGCGGAAAGTATCAAAGAGGTTTTTCCCGAGATTTTCCAGTGGATAGCCCTGTTTGACACCAATGTGGTGGTGTTGCTCATCATCACTTTTTTGGTTTGCATGATCACCATGATGTCGGCATTTTTCATCATTGTGATTGAACAAACTCCCACCATCGGCTTGTTGAAAACCATGGGAATGAAGACCCAATCGGTGGTTGTATTATTTTTGATGATAGCCTCGGATATCCTGTTGCGGGGTCTGCTATGGGGCAATTTGGTGGCAGTTGTCCTCTGCTTTTTGCAGCGGCAATTTCACTGGGTGCATCTGGATGCCGCCACCTACTATGTGTCGTATGTGCCAGTGGAATTCAACATACCGCTGATTTTGGCGGTGAATGTGGCGGTTTTGGTCTTGTGTATGGCGATATTGGTGCTTCCCGCCTACATTGTCGCCCGCAAAAGCAGTCCCCTGGCTGCCATCAAGTTTGATTAAACGGGTTTCCGTTGCGGCTGCCGTACTACGACAGCCCTACAGTCTATCATTGAATGTGGTGACAA
>LXOW01359625.1_pt1 | contig 11265 bp, 4 predicted proteins | sample 1368591 | NCBI WGS metagenome assembly LXOW01 (sample SAMN04884650, study PRJNA319009) | bovine gut metagenome | isolation source: Cow rumen | host: Bos taurus | place: Italy: Legnaro (PD) | collected 2014-07-09
GGTCAGGAGACCTACGGCGAAGACCCGTACCTGACTGAGCGCATGGGCCTGGCCGTAGTGAACGGTCTGCAGGGACAGGCCTATTCTCAAGACTCAAAACTCAAAACTCAAAACTCGAAGTACAAAAAACTTCTGGCCTGTGCCAAACACTTCGCCGTACACAGCGGTCCGGAATGGAACCGCCACGTCTTCGACATCCAGCAACTGCCGGAGCGCGACCTGTGGGAAACCTACCTGCCCGCCTTCAAGGCACTGGTGCAGAAGGGCGACGTGGCCGAAGTGATGTGTGCCTACCAGCGCATCGATGGCGACCCCTGCTGTGGCAACGCCCGCTACGAACGTCACATCCTGCGCGACGAATGGGGATTCAAGGGGCTCATCACCAGCGACTGCGGTGCCATCCGCGACTTCCTGCCCTCATGGCATAACGTTTCGAAGGACAACGAGGCAGCATCAGCCAAAGCCGTGCTCAGCGGCACAGACTTAGAGTGCGGTTCAGTGTATAAAAGCCTCCCCAGCGCCGTGAAGCGCGGCGACATCAGCGAACAACAGATAGACATTAGTCTGAAGCGCCTGTTGGTAGCCCGTTTCGAACTGGGTGACTTCGACCCCGACGAACTGGTGGAGTGGACGAAGATTCCCTCGTCGGTCATTGCCTCAAAGGAGCATAAGGCGCTGGCCCTGCAAATGGCCCGTGAAGGCGTAGTGCTGCTGAAGAACAACGGCGTGCTGCCAATCGTAAATAGTAAATCCGCAAATAGTAAATTAGTAGTGATGGGGCCCAATGCCAACGACAGTATTATGCAATGGGGCAACTACAGCGGCTATGCTACAAAGACTGTCACCGTCTTGGAAGGTCTGCGCCAACTGTTGGGCGACGTGCCTTTTATCCAGGGCTGCGGACTGACCCGCAACGAAGTCTTTGAAAGCCGTTTCAACAAGATGCGCGCTCCCTTGGGACAACAGGGTATGCAGGCCGTCTACTGGAACAACGTCAATATGGAGGGCGACCCCGTGGCAACGGTTACGATGGCCTCACCCATCAACCTGAGCAATGGCGGCAACACCGTGTTTGCGCCCGGTGTTAACCTGGAGCACTTCTCTGCCCGCTACGACGGTACGCTGATACCTGCCGAGGACGAGACACTTTACCTACGCGTCGGTGCCGACGACTTGGTGCGCGTCATCGTCAACGGCGACACGCTGGTCAACATCTGGAAGGTGCGCCAGCGCATACAGGAAGCCACGCCCGAGCTGAAAGTCAAGAAGGGCAACAGCTACCGCATCCACATCGACTATGTGCAGGAGGGCGGTATGGCTGCCATGCAGTTTGATGTTTGCAAAAAGCTGACGCCTACCCGCGAGCAGCTGTTAGCCCAGATAGGCGATGCCGAGACTGTCGTCTTTGTGGGTGGCATCTCGCCCCGTGTGGAGGGTGAGGAGATGAAGGTCAGTGACCCTGGTTTCAAGGGCGGCGACCGCACAGATATTGAGTTGCCTCAGGTACAGCGCGACCTGCTGAAGATGCTGCACGACGCAGGCAAGAAGGTCGTCTTCGTCAACTGCTCCGGTGGTGCTATGGCACTGGTGCCAGAACAGGAAGAAACCTGCGACGCCATCATCCAAGCCTGGTACGGCGGTGAGGCTGGCGGCAAGGCAGTGGCAGAAATCCTGACGGGCCAGTACAATCCTTCGGGCAAGCTGCCTATGACGTTCTACCGCAGCGTCAACGACCTGCCTGACTTCCTGGACTACACCATGAAGAACCGCACCTACCGCTACTTCCACGGCGAGGCACTCTACCCCTTCGGCTACGGACTGAGCTATACCACATTTGACATCAGCAAGCCGCAGTATATCAAGAACAAGGTTCGCGTGACCGTCAAGAACACCGGACAGTGCGAAGGCACCGAGGTGGTACAGATCTACATCCGTAACATGGCCGACACAGAGGGGCCGCTGAAGACGCTGCGTGCCTACCAGCGTGTCAGCCTGAAGCCCGGCGAGAGCAAGACGGTAGACATCGACTTCCCCCGCGACCGTTTCGAGGGCTGGGATGTCAAGACCAATACCATGCGCGTCGTACCCGGACAATATGAACTTATGGTAGGTTCGTCTAGTGCCGATAAGGATCTGAAAAAGATTACGGTTATGGTAGAATAACTGTCGATAAGAGGGGGAAATAACCATTCTTTCCTCTTTTAACGATGATTTTTACCCCTTCTCTATTGCAGAGAAGGGGTAATTTTGTGCCCAGAAACAAGCATATTATTTTAAAAAACAAACTATGAAGAGAACTGCTATCACAATGATTATCGTGTCGCTCTTTGCCGGAGCCGTCACCGTAAAGGCACAAACGCTGCCTTATCAAGACACATCACTCAGTTTCCATGAGCGTGCCAAAGACCTCGTCAGCCGACTGACGCTGGAGGAGAAAATCAACCAAGTAGGGCACCAAACACTCAGCATCAACCGCAATGGCATCAATCTGCCTGGTTATAACTACTGGAACGAGGCACTGCATGGTGTAGCCCGTTCTGGTCAGGCTACCAGTTTCCCTGTATCACGTGCCATGTCGAGCACGTGGGACCGCGACCTTATCTTCCGCTGCGCTGAAGCCACAGCCAACGAAGCACGCGTATATTATAAACAAAAGAACAAGGGCCTCATCTATTGGTGCCCTACAATCAATATGAGCCGTGACCCGCGCTGGGGACGCGACGAGGAGAACTATGGCGAGGATCCTTACTTGACGGGACGACTGGCCGTGGAGTATATAAAAGGTATGCAGGGCAACGACCCCAAATTCTATAAGACCGTAGCCACCGCCAAGCACTTTGCCGCCAACAACTTTGAAGGTGGACGCCACAACTCGTCATCGGATATGGATGCCCGCAACTTGCGCGAATACTACCTGCCCGCCTTCGAGATGGCCGTCAAAGAGGGTAACGTGCGCAGCATCATGAGTGCCTATAATGCAGTGAACGGAATACCCTGCGGAGCCAACCATGAACTCCTTATCGACATACTACGCACAGAATGGGGCTTCAATGGTTTCGTTACCAGCGACTGCGGTGCCGTGGACGACGTATTCCAGTCGAACCGTCACCACTATGTCAATACAGCTGCCGAGGCTTCTGCCGTCAGCATGAAGAACGGTGAAGACTTGAACTGCGGTTCTACGTTCCAAGATCCCGAGGGTTGCAAGGCAGCTATAGAGCAAGGACTCATGACAGAGGCTGATCTTGACTCTGCCTTGGTTCGTGTGCTGGAGGCCCGTTTTTCTGTTGGAGAATTCGAGACCGCCAAGCCATTCAGCGACATTCAGAGCGACACGTTAGAGTGTGCTACCCACCGTCGTTTGGCTCTTCAGGCTTCGCATGAGGCAATAGTATTGCTGAAAAACCAAGATGGTATGTTGCCTCTTGATGCTACGAAGGTCAACAAGATTGCCGTCATCGGTCCCTATGGCAATACAGTGCAGTTAGGCGGCTACTCAGGTACTCCATCCTACCAGAAGACACTACTCAGTGCCGTTGCCGATGTTATGCAATACGACATCACCAGCGATGGCACCGTCCAGGCCGAGGCTTTCGACAGCAAGAACGCCAAGGGTGGTGTTGACAATGCAGGCATTGGAAATATCCAGAACGGCGACATATTTATATATAATAATGTGGATTTTGGTACGGGTAAATCACTGCTCGACTACAGTTATGCTGGCCGATACGGAGACCGCCAACTGACCATCCGCATCGACAACGCCACCAGCGGCACCATAATCTATCAAGAGACGCTGCCCGCCACCGCCAACAATTGGACCACCTTCGTCACCAAGACCATCCAACTGAGCGACGAGGCAAAGGCCGTCACTGGCAAGCATACAGTCTATCTCATCTTTAACAAGCTAGCCACAGCCACCGACACAAACAAGTACATCATCAATATCGACTGGTTTAAGTTCTACAACGAAGGCGACGACTCACCAACCTCATTAGGTCATCCCGTCATGTATGCACAGGGATGCGATGTCAACAACAGTACCCAGTCACAGACGATGTTTGCAGAGGCAACGGCTATGGCAGAGCAGGCAGACGTTGTATTGCTGGCATTGGGTACCGACCTCAGCGTAAGCGATGAAAGCCGTGACCGTTCGTCACTTGGCCTACCCGGAGTACAGCAAAAACTACTTGAAGCCGTATATGCCGCAAATCCCAAGACCATTGTGCTGTTGAACACATGTTCATCGCTGACCGTCAACTGGGCACAAGAACATGTTCCTGCCATCCTTGCCACATGGTATGACGGCCAGGAGCAGGGCAAGGCCATCAGCGATGTCATCTTCGGCGACTACAATCCTTGCGGTAAGCTTACCACGACATGGTATAATGCTCAGAGCGATCTGCCAAGCAACCTGCTGCAGTATGACATACGTAAGAACCACTATACCTATATGTACTACGACAAGACACCACTTTATCCTTTCGGATATGGTCTTAGCTACACGACATTCCAATACAACAACCTGCGACTGAGCAGCAAGACGCTGAAGAAAGGTGAGAGCGTCACCATCCAGGCAGACATCACAAACTCAGGTTCTCGCGATGGTGCTGAAGTGATACAGCTCTATGCTCACTGCAACTCCAACATAGAGCGTCCGAAAAAACAGCTCGTTGGCTTCGAACGAGTTGAACTTGCGGCAGGAGAGACAAAGACCGTCACATTCACCTTGGCTCACGACCAGCTAAGCTATTTCAACGAAACCAATCAGACATTCGACGTAGAAAGTGGAGAGGTAGATATTTACGTAGCCGCCTCGTCGGCCGACGTACGTCTGCAGGACAAACTGAATACCGAGGCTGCCACGGTGAAGCACACCTATAAAAGCGCCCCTACAGGAATCTTTTCAACAAATGACAGTAATTCCTCCAGGCCAGCCAATAGTCTTGTGTATAGTATTCAGGGAAATTGTGTGGGCACAACAGCCCAGTTTTACACCCTACCACACGGAATGTATGTCGTTAATGGAAAGAAAATTATCAAATAGTACATTAAATAACCAACCAATCAAAAATTTGTTATGAAGACAACCAAAACTATTTTGGCCCTATTAGCAATCCTACTTCCATTTGGAGTATGGGCCGAAACCGTAAACATCCCAACAGCGGCAGGTACGTTCATTAACTGGAACGACGCTACGCTGGAGAGTGCCAATGTAGAGAATGATGGGGCAAACATCGGCTCGACAGGTGCCAGCACCGTTGCCACATTCACCGTCAGCAACCCNNATCTTCCTCTCGCAGCTGCCTGCAGGCACCTATGAGCTGAAGATGCAGGTGACAGAAGCATCCTCTTATGCCGGTAACTGGGGAAAACTAGCATTCTACACTACCGAGAGTTTCAACACCATCCCTGGCACCATTAGTGTTGCCAGTGGAGGTTATGCCGGCGGAGCTCGCCTGGAAAACGGAGATACCAATGTAGGCTGGATATCCAACGGCACGTCAGCCACCTATAGCTTTATCTGTTCTGAGGCTGGTGTCTATAAGATGACTATCCCCATGACACGCTATGGCGACGGAAGCATCACAACTATCGTGACCGACGAAGAGACAGGCAAAGTAGAGGCCAACGGCACATGGTCTATGACTAATCCTTCCGACTACGAACCTACCGATGTACCTATCGACGGTGAGTTGACAAAAGGAATGAAAACCCTTACCATGCAGTTTGCCACCAGTTCCAGTTTCCTCTTCAACTACAAAGATTTTTCTGTGACACGAATAGGCGACCACTTTGCAAAGATCAACAGTGTGTCTATCGACGGTCAAACAGTCACCACCAGTGATGACAGCGACTGGTTCTGCCAGTTGCCAGCAACCTACAATGCCACAACAACATTCTCTGTCAATGCACAGAGCGGTACCATAGCAGCATCAGCTGTTGATGGCAACGGCAGTGCTATCAGCGTGACAGACAACGGCAACGGTACATACACCATAGATACTCCTGCTCCCGGCGCCATCACCACCGTCACTCTGACGCTCACTCCAGACGCTGGTGCAGCCTCCAGCCAGACAACATATACACTGAAAATCTTCCGTATCGGAGAAATATCACTCACCGAGATATTGGTAGATGGCATGAGCATTGATGTGATCAGCGACATGAACAACAATCAAACCGCCTCCTACACCAATATCTACACCTCTGTTCCAACTGTGAAGGCCAAGGTTGTTGACGGCAGCATCGTTACTGCACCTGCTCCCACGGTCAGCGGCACCAAGGCCACCTACACGATACACGTTGACATGGCTGGAATGACGAAAGACTATACGCTCGTTGTAGATGGCCTACACATTTATACCAAGACAGAAAGTGATGAGACCGTCCAGTTGAAATACACTGCTGAAGGAAATGATAAAGAAAACAATATATGGACAGACGGTCTTTACTCACTCTCACCCGTAGGTGACGGATGGAGCAACAGCGGTTTTAAGTTGCGTGCCACAAGTAGCCCATTCACTCTGACAATTCCCAGCGATATCGTAGTCAAGCAGTTCATCATCCGCGAGTTCAGCGACAATTACGCACCTGGTTCACTTGAGAGCGTAACATCCGAGGGCATGACTGCTGCATATATTCCTGCCAAGCACGATTTTGTAAACGGCAGCAAATACGACCTTATCGTCAACCTTGAAGGCCATCAATGCGGCAAGCCAATAGTATTCAGCACTACAGGTGGTAGTCAGATTACCGGTTGGTATGAGCTGACTTATGAGAAGAAGGCGATTACCACAGCTCCCGTCATTACAGGCCAGCAAGTCACCGTAGTCAACAACCATGCCGTAGTGGCGCTGACCTTCGACCGCGAAATGCAGAGCACCACTGCAACCATCAACGGTTCATCAGTTACAGCCGATGGCGGCAGCGCTACCCTCTACTTCCCCGTCTGGGACCTTGACTACTCAACTGCCTACACATTAAGTATCGCTGCCGGTGCTGCCCAGGATACCTATGGTAACAGCAACGCTGAGGCTATCAACATTGCTGTCAATACCAGTGCCAAGCCTGTCGTTGAGCAGAAGGTTTACGACTACGTGGTGTCAACCGTCAACGAACTGAAGGATGCTGTCGCTGCAGTCAACAGTGCCAACAACAATGCATCGGCCGCTCGTAAAACCATCTTCATCAAGAATGGCGACTACAACATGGAGACTACCGAACTGCGCCTCTCAGGTTATAACATCTCGCTCATCGGCGAGAGCCGCGACGGTGTTGTTATCCGCGGCCAGCGCAGCGGCATCAGCAATCCCACCGTCAACCTGCGCGACCGCACAGGATTCTACCTGCAAGACCTCACTTTGCTCAACGATCTGAACTACTACCTGCCGCTGCAGGACAAGGAGACGACCAACGGCGGCGTGGCCGTAGCCGTCTATGGTGGCGACAAGACCGTCATGAAGAACGTATTGCTACTTGGCACCCAGGACACACAGGTTACTGGTCATCGTGCATATTTTGAAGATTGCGAGATTCATGGCACTGTGGATTTCATCTGTGGTGGCGGCGACAACTTCTACTACAATACAAATCTGGTGGTGCATCGCAACAGCTCAGTCATCACTGCTCCAAGCACCAGCTCGGCACTGAAATGGGGTTACGTATTCCAGCACTGCACCATCGATGGTGTCAACGGAGAGAGCGATGCAGGCTATGGTCTTGGCCGTCCCTGGCAGGACACGCCACGCTGCACCTATTTGAACACCACCATGAACGTATTGCCTAACGACAATGGATGGAATAATATGAGCAATCTTCCAACCTATTTCTACGAGTATAACTCAATGGATAAGAATGGTGCCGCCCTCGACCTCACTGTTCGCGGCAACTCACCATCATCAACAAACCACTACACACCAGTGTTGACAACTGAAGAGGCAGAGAAGTTCACACTTAAAAACGTACTAGGAGGTACAGACTCATGGCTACCCACCGAACAGACAGTCAGCATCACTGCTCCCACGGTATCGCTGGATGGTACTACACTAAGTTGGACAGCCGTTGACAATGCCCGATGCTATGTCATTTTCAAAGACGGGAAATATGAGACAAATGTTACTGCCACAGAATACACCATCACTACCGATGGACTCTACACAGTACGTGCTGCCAACGAGATGGGTGGTCTGGGCGAAGAGTCGGCTGGCATGACCACTGCAATTACAAATCAAGAAATTGAAAGAGGTGACATTCCTGCTACAAGCCAATGGTACGACCTTAGCGGCCGACGCATCAAGACACAATCCATGTCCCACAACGCTCAACTCCCCAAGGGTATATATATCGTTAATGGGAAGAAAGTAATTAAGTAAACGTTAGTTTGTTAGTTTTTTAAGCATCCGCCACTCCATGATTATTCCATGAGAGTGGCGGATGTGACATTTTTTTACTATTCACTACATTATAATTCACTTTTTTTTCTTAACTTTGCAGCATAAATAACTAAAAAGAACGATAAAGATAAAGAAAACTATAAAAACGCTGGTGCTGACGCTTCTCAGCGTGCTGGCAACTGGCATGGAGGCACAAACAAATGTCAGTCTCCGTTCTTTTAGTGTGCGCAACGGCTTAGCAGCTAATCAGATTTCCGGCATAGACCAAGCCCCAAACGGACTGATATGGATAGCCACATGGAACGGGCTATGCTGTTACGACGGCTATAGATTCACTACATTCAGAGGGAGCACATGGGGCGAAGAAGATGCACTGTCAACCAATCGCATTGCCATGATACACTGCACTACGCTGGGCGATGTTTGGGTGCGCACCTTCGATGCAGGACTCTACCTTTTGGACACACACCATGGATGCCACTTCGTCAACGTCGGGCAGTTGCTAGAAAAGAAATACGGTACCACCATCAAAGCCCGCCACTTCTACGGAATGCCAAGCGGTCATACATGGATTACTGATGAGCAGGGAGCACTGAATCTGCGAATCAGTGACGAAAATCCCACCGACGTGGAACGGATGGAGGTGTTTGGCACCAAGGGGAAACCGCTCTATGGTAAATACATTAAAAAGGTCGAGGCTGATGCCAAAGGCCGTGAGTGGCTTCTTACCGATTTGGGCATGATGTGCTACAACACAGGGGAACGGGAATCCACCACCAACGACACCCCGCGGTCAACAGCACTCGACACAACTCACATAAGACTCCTTACATCACAAGGCATCCCGACAGAAAACATCGAAAAGCATTTCACAGACCAACAGAAAAACTTGTGGTTCAGTACATCAAAAGGGTTGTCTTTAGTCAATTTCCAACAACAACTCATAAAATACGTACCTTCATCCGACCGGCAGCAGGTCAGAGCCATATTAACCTTGCATGATGGCAGAAACATTTCGGGCAATGATATGACTTCTCTCATGCCGCCTGAAGCAAAAGAGTCACGAATCTACGCTTTGTTCGAAGACTCAAGAGGTACACTTTGGATAGGAACAAAGGGTGCTGGATGCTGGAGAAAGGAAAAGGGCGGAACTACTGTTGCCGTGCCAGTAAATTGTCCGCATATCTATGATTTCGACGAGGACAATGATGGTAATGTCTGGATTGCCACGTTCGGCGATGGAGTGTATGTTGCCAAGGATGGTAAAGCTAATGTAAGCAGGCCCGACAGCTATCCGAAAAAGGGATACGAAAAGGTGAGACGCTTAACCCACGACAGCAAGGGGAATCTCTATATTTCTACTACTACTGGTCTGGTAACAATTTCAGGAAGTGAAACGAGATCATTCCACCACGAACAAAACGACACCACATCGCTGATGACCAGCGACGTGATGCAGACACTTATCGCCCACGACGGCACTATCTATGTTGTAACACTGGGTGGCGGAGTGCAGCGACTGGTTAACGGCAGCAAGGGTTTCTCCACACTTGTTGATGCCGGACAACAATCTGGCAATGCACTCTCCTTGGCAGAAGACCACCAAGGACGGCTATGGATTATCCACGAGGCAGGCATCGAGTGCTATATTCCCGACAACCGACAGCTGCTACAATATGCTCCGCATACAAATAATAATATGCCTTTTGAAATGACAGAGGCAAAACCAGCTATAGACAGCAACGGAAGTATATGGCTGGGAGTTATGGACGGATTAATAACATTTAATCCGCAGGAAATGCAGAAGAGCAACTACACCCCCTGCATAATCTTCACTGAGGTGCAGTATCAAGGCGACCGTGTGGCTCATCCTATTCTCAACATGCCGACACTAATTGTAGGCAAACACCAACGCAACATGACCATCAGCTTTGCTGCGCTCGACTACAAAGACAACTACCTGATGCAGTATGCTTACCGTATGGATGAAGGCGAATGGAACTATATTGGCCATAATCCTCGTATTGCATTCAGCGAACTGTCAGCAGGACGCCACAAACTTACAGTACGCAGTACAAACAGCGATGGTGTATGGGTAAACAATTATACAGTCCTGATTATTGACGTCACACCAACCTTTTGGGAGATGACATGGGTACGCATTCTCGCGCTGTTGCTGATTATCACCTGTACTACATGGGGGATCATCAGATATAGACAATATAGGCTGCAGACACGTGAACGAGAACAGCGCATGGATAATCTAATGAGGCAGTATCGCGAACTGCAGGAAACCATCAACGAGAACGAAAATTCAAAACAACAAATCCCAACACACAAAACTTATCACCTGGAAGAACCGAAAATCGTTAATGCAGATGAGGAAATGATGAATACGCTGATGCTGTTTATTGAGCAACATATAAGTGACAGCAATCTGAAAATAGAAGATATGGCCGAAACCGTAAATATGGGGCGTACTGTTTTCTATAAGAAGATGACGGAACTGGTGGGCATGTCACCCTCCGACTTCCTACGCAGTGTCCGGATGCAACGAGCCCGCCAACTGATAGCCAAGAGCCGTATGACTTTCTCTGAGATAGCCTACAACGTTGGATTCACTGATCCCAAATATTTCTCAAAGTGTTTTAAGAAAGACACAGGAATGACTCCATCAGAATACAGAGAGAAAGAAATTGATTAAGTTGGAGTATATAATACATTATTAATATAACTAATTATTGTGACAACTATGAAAAAAATGATGATTCTCGCTGCCCTATGCCTTTTTGGACTGGTAGCACACGCACAACAGAACCTTAACTGGGGACAGGGTCCTCAAGTGGCATCACCTGTAGTGAATGCAGAC
>LXOW01179214.1_pt1 | contig 11264 bp, 6 predicted proteins | sample 1368591 | NCBI WGS metagenome assembly LXOW01 (sample SAMN04884650, study PRJNA319009) | bovine gut metagenome | isolation source: Cow rumen | host: Bos taurus | place: Italy: Legnaro (PD) | collected 2014-07-09
CACTAGATCCTAAGTCTAGCGCGTCTACCAATTCCGCCACAGGCGCCTTCCAATTACAGTGTTTTTATAGAAAGTGGGTGCAAAGTTAGGCATTTTTATTGACACTGCCAAATGTTTGGGTTAAAAAAAATCCTTCGGCAATTCGCGCGTGTACATTAATATTTTTATGCATCACTCATCATCAAAGAGTCGCAGTTGTCCCGTCAGTTCGTCACGTACCTGCTGCTCACTCTTTCCCTCGTCGGGGTCGAGATTCTCCTCTGGGTCATCTGATTCATCAGAGTCGTCAGATTTTTCCGGCTCTTCCGGGAAACGGACAGGTGGCAGTTCCTCGATACTTTCAATCTGATAGGTGCTGAGGCGCTTGCCTTTGGCCTTGAAGCCTTTGACAGCGATAAACTGCTCTGCATCAATCTCCTCAGACCCTCTGAATTCATCGGCTCCACCATAGGTGACCTTGATGAGCGGATAGACGGTATCTGTCAACAGGATGAGTTTCGAACTGGGATTGTCACTGAGCCAGTTCTGTTTTTTCTTCGAGGCATCCATTTGGAATCGTTTCAGATAGGGATAGCCCTGATTATCGGCGTCAAAGAGGATAGCGGTCCAGACCTTATCGGCATCGAACTTCTCTATGCGCAGGATGTTGGGCTCGAAATGGTTGTTCAAATCGAAGCTGGTCAGATAGAAATCGCCATTATCGAGAATCACCAGGATCTGGTCTTCATCGAAGAACTCGCCCAACAGTCGGCCGTGGTCATCGTAGTTCAGGCGGTTCACGTCGGGATCATACCAGACTTTGCGTCCGCCAAGGGTGGAGTGCCCGTGACTCTTCAGACCGATACGGTGTACGGGGTTCTTAGTCAACAGGTTACCTTTCGAACCTCGGCCCTTGATCATCACCTGAGAGAAGTCCTGGTCAATGAAGATTTTCTTCAGTTTGGGGTTGGGGTCGAGGGTCACCTTGATAATCTCTGCCTCGCCATTGGGATTGGCGGTGAAATACATGACCTTCGAACCGGGTGTGCCCTGTGTCAGGTCGTATTCCTTGTCGCGCGTCATCGATGTCACGTTGAAGCGCTTCATGAAGTACCAGCCTTTCTTACCGTCGCGATAGACCACATTATAGGTCGTACGTGAGTCGTTCTTCTTGAAGACCGCCACATGGAGGATGTTCTTGCCCACAAAGACCTTGTCGGCCACACGGATCACCTTGTATTTACCGTCTTTGTAGAAGATAATGATGTCGTCGATGTCGGAGCAGTTGCACACAAACTCGTCTTTCTTCAGTCCCATACCGATAAAGCCGTCCGTACGGTTGATATAGAGCTTCTGATTGGCTTCTGCCACCTTCGTGGCCTCAATGGTGTCGAAATTACGGATTTCCGTCAGACGCGGGTGCTCCTTGCCATATTTGTCCTTGAGGAACTGGAACCAGCTGGCAGTCACTTCCACGAGGTTCGCCAGGTCACGGTCTATCTCCTCAATCTCTGCCTTGATACGGGCCATGAGCTCATCTGCCTTGTCCTTATTGAACTTCAGGATGCGCTGCATCTTGATTTCCAGCAGTTTAAGGATGTCGTCCTTCGTTACCTCGCGCACCAGACTGGGATAGTAAGGTGTCAGTCGGTCGTCAATATGCTCGCAGACGGCATCGATGGTGGGGGCCTGCTCGAATTTCTTATCCTTATAGATGCGCTCCTCGATGAAGATCTTCTCGAGCGAGCAGAAATGCAACTGTTCCAGCAACTCGTTCTTGCGGATCTCGAGTTCCTGACGGATCAGGTCCTTCGTGCGCTCGACACTGTGTTTCAGAACATCAGAGACCGTCAGGAACTGCGGCTTCTGGTCTGCGATGACACAGCAGTTGGGGGAGATGTTGATCTCACAGTCCGTAAAGGCATAAAGGGCATCGAGGGTCTTGTCGCTCGAAACGCCCGGCATCAGGTGAATCTGTATCTCAACCTGTGCCGAGGTGAGGTCATCCACGCGCTTGGCCTTGATCTTACCTTTCTCAATGGCTTTCGTGATACTCTCAATCAAGGTACCGACGGTCTTGGAATAGGGTAGTTCTCGGATGACAAGGGTCTTCTGGTCCAGCTTCTCTATCTTGGCACGTACTTTCAGCACGCCCCCTCGCTGACCGTCATTGTATTTTGAGACATCAATGCTGCCACCAGTCTGGAAGTCGGGATAGAGGTGGAATTCCTGACCATGCAGGTAACTGATGGCGGCGTCGCAGATCTCACAGAAATTATGGGGCAGTATCTTCGAAGAGAGTCCGACGGCGATACCTTCTGCGCCCTGTGCCAGCAGCAACGGGTATTTCACAGGCAGCGAGATGGGTTCCTTGTTACGGCCGTCGTAACTCAACTGCCACTCGGTAGTCTTGGGATTAAACACGGTGTCGAGGGCAAACTTCGAGAGTCGGGCCTCGATATATCGTGGGGCAGCGGCCTTGTCGCCTGTCAGGATGTTACCCCAGTTTCCCTGCGTGTCTACGAGCAGGTCCTTCTGTCCCAGCTGGACAAGCGCGTCGCCGATAGAGGCATCGCCATGGGGGTGGAACTGCATCGTGTGACCCACAATGTTCGCCACTTTGTTGTATCTGCCGTCGTCCATGCGTTTCATGGAGTGCATGATACGGCGCTGTACAGGCTTGAAGCCGTCTTCGATATTGGGCACGGCACGCTCCAGGATTACGTATGAGGCGTAATCCAGGAACCAGTTCTGGTACATACCCGACAGATGGTGTACCGCAGCCGCATCGAAACGGTTCACGGGTTTATAGTCGGAGTGGCCCTCTACGCCCTCCTCCATTTCCGACGTTTGGTACTCACCACCGTCTTTTTCGAGGATCTCGTCGTCCTTTATTTCGTCATCCATAATTTGTTTGGTCTTCAGTTTGCTTGCAAAAGTACGAAAAAAAACTGAGAAAGCGGTCATTTTTGGATTTTTTTTGTACCTTTGCACCGTAATTTATAAATAAGAAGGAAACAAAACGTAATACATCCATGACAGCAAATGAGATTCGTGACTCATTCAAGAAGTTTTTTGAGTCAAAACAGCACGCTATTGTACCGTCAGCTCCCATGGTGATCAAGGACGATCCCACGCTGATGTTTACGAATGCAGGTATGAACCAGTGGAAGGACATTATTCTCGGTACGCGCGACCCTGAGCCGCGCCGTCGTGCCGATACACAGAAGTGTCTCCGCGTCTCCGGTAAGCACAACGATCTGGAGGAAGTCGGTCACGATACCTATCACCACACCATGTTCGAGATGCTCGGCAACTGGAGTTTTGGCGACTATTTCAAGGAGGGCGCCATCGACATGGCATGGGAATATCTTGTAGATGTGCTGAAGCTGAATCCCGAAGACCTCTATGTGACGGTCTTCGAAGGCTCCCCCGAGGAGAATATCCCTCGCGATGATGAGGCTGCGAAATACTGGTCTAAGCATGTGCCCGAGGATCATATCATCAATGGTAACAAACACGATAACTTCTGGGAAATGGGCGATACAGGTCCCTGTGGCCCTTGCTCGGAGATCCATGTCGACTCCCGTACGCCTGAGCAGCGTCAGGCCTCTGGCAAGAGTGGTCGCGACCTCGTCAACCAGGATGATCCCCAGGTGATTGAGATCTGGAACCTCGTGTTCATGCAGTTCAACCGCAAGGCCGACGGCTCTTTGGAGAAGCTCTCCATGAACGTGATTGACACGGGTATGGGCTTCGAGCGCCTCGTCCGTATGCTGCAGGGTAAGCACTCCAACTACGATACCGACGTGTTCCAGCCGATTATCAAGGCTGAACAGCAGCTGACAGGTCTGAAATATGTGACCTTCGAGGAAGAGCAGGAGGCTCCGATCACGAAACAGCAGGATGATATCAATGTGGCCATGCGTGTCTGTGCCGACCACCTCCGTGCGGTGTCGTTCTCGATTGCCGACGGTCAACTGCCCTCCAACGCGAAGGCTGGCTATGTCATCCGTCGTATCCTGCGCCGTGCTGTGCGTTACGCCTATACATTCCTCGGTCAGAAAGAGGCCTTCCTCTATAAACTGGTGCCGACACTCGTCCATGAGATGGGCGATGCCTTCCCCGAACTGAAGGCCCAGCAACAGCTGATCTCAAAGGTCATGAAGGAGGAGGAAGATGCTTTCCTGCGCACCTTGGATAAGGGTATCTCCCTGCTCGACAAGGCCATGGAACAGCTGAAGGCTGAAGGTAAGACCGAACTCGATGGCGTACAGGCTTTCCGCCTCTTCGACACTTATGGCTTCCCCCTCGACCTCACGGAACTGATCTGCCGTGAGAATGGCTTCACCGTCAACGAGGAACAGTTCAATGTCGAGATGCAGAAGCAGAAGGAGCGTGCCCGCAATGCCGCTGCCGTGGAGAACTCCGATTGGGTGGAACTGGCCGCTGGCGAGCAACAGTTCGTCGGTTATGACTATACCGAATACGAGTGCCATATCCTTCGCTATCGCAAGGTGACACAGAAGAAGAACGAGTTTTATGAACTGGTGCTCGACTACACCCCCTTCTATGGTGAGATGGGTGGACAGGTCGGTGATGCCGGTGTGCTCGTGAATGAGGCAGAGACCATCGAGATTATCGACACCAAGCGCGAGAACAACCAGAGCGTCCATATCGTGAAACAGCTGCCGAAAGATCCTGCTGCCCAGTTCATGGCGTGTGTGGATACCGACAAACGCGACAGTTCTGCCGCCAATCATACTGCCACCCACCTGCTCGACTATGCCTTGAAACAGGTGCTGGGTGACCATGTGGAGCAGAAGGGTTCGTTTGTCTCTCCTGACACCCTGCGTTTCGACTTCTCTCATTTTGAGAAGGTCAGTGACGAACAGATTCGTGAAGTAGAACGCATGGTCAACGAGATGATTCGTCAGGACATTCCGCTTGACGAGCATCGTGAGGTTCCCTTCGAGGAAGCCAAGAAACTGGGTGCCATCGCCCTCTTTGGCGAGAAATACGGCGACAAGGTGCGTGTGGTCCGCTTCGGTCCTTCGTGTGAGTTCTGTGGTGGTATCCATGCCAAGGCAACGGGTAAGATCGGCTTCTTCAAGATTATCTCTGAAAGCAGTGTAGCCGCCGGTATCCGTCGTATCGAGGCCAAGACTGGCAAGGAGTGTGAGGAACTGCTCTATCATACAGAGGACATGCTGCGTGCGGTGAAGGCGTTCTTCAACAATGCCAAGGACCTGCAGGGCGTGATCAAGAAGTATATCGACGAGCACGATGCCATGAAGAAGGAGATTGAGTCGTTCCAGGCCCAGGCTGTGGAGCGTGCTGCCAAGCAGCTCGTTGAGAAAGCCCGTGAGATGGGTGGTGTGAAGGTGGTTACCGCCGTACTGCCCATGAATCCGGCTGCTGCCAAGGATCTGGCCTTTAAGATCCGTGCCGCTGTAGAGGGCTCTCTGCTCTGTGTCTTAGGCACGCACGACAATAACAAGCCCCAACTCTCTATCATGATGAGTGACGATATGGTCAGCGACCATGGCCTGAATGCCGGACAGATGGTGCGCGAGGCTGCCAAACTCATTCAGGGTGGCGGTGGCGGACAACCCCATTTCGCCCAGGCTGGCGGAAAGAATGCCGACGGACTCTCTGCTGCCGTTGACAAGGTGGTGGAACTGGCCAACTTATAGAAGTTAATAGTTAATAGTGATTGTTATGGCACTGAATCTGAACAAAAACCTCAAATTGTATTACTCCATCAGCGAAGTGGCGCAGATGTTTGAACTGAATGAGAGTACGCTCCGTTATTGGGAGCAGGAGTTTCCGTCGTTGAGGCCCAAAGTGAGTGGCCCGGCTAAGGTGCGCCAGTATCAGGAGAAGGATATTGAGCAGATTCGTGTGATTCACAATCTTGTGAAAGTCCGCGGCTTTAAGTTGGCTGCGGCGAAGAAAATTCTGAATCAGAACCGCAAAGGCGCTGATAAGAAGGCTGATGCCTTGGAAGCGCTTATCGGTGTACGCTCAGAACTACAGGCCCTCAAGAAGCAGTTGGACTATCTTCAGTAGTCCGGCTGCTTGATCAGGGTATCGGATTCCAATTGTCTTGACGAACGAAGACCTTGGCAGGTGTAATCTGCTGAGCCTCTTTCTTGGTGAGTTGCCGACTCCAGGCGACGCGCTGCTGGGGTTGGGCACCGGCACCACGGTTGTTGTATTCCAGGTAACGGGCGGTCTGCTCCCGTTGCTTCTCCCAATGATGCCAGCCTTCCGGACGGATATGGGCACCCAGGTCGCAGTTCATGAAGAGGGTATAGCCATAGTCGCGCCAGGGACGTCCGAGGTACACCTTGTCGACACCTTCCTTGGCAATGAGCCGGCAGTTGTTGAAGATATAGCCATAGGCGGCATCAGCAGGCGTGGAGGCCGCAGTGACATAGCTGTTGACGAGACTCTCGATGGTACAGTCCTCAAACCAGGCTGTTGAGGGTCCGAAGATAAAGTCGGTCGTACCGCAGATATAGCACCCTTTGAAGAATAGCCGTGTATAGGGCATGCCGGTATAGACGGTGTCCTGATGGCCGATAAACCGACAGTTGACAAAGATCAGCCGGTCACCTTCTGTGTGCAGGGCGACGGCCTGTCCCAGTCTCGCGGAATTATTCTCGATGGTGAGGTTCTTCAAGGTGATGTCGTTGGCCTCGATCTTCAGGGTATAGGTGCGGAAGGTACCCATTGCCTGTTCTCGCGGTGAAGCCGTGCCAAGTACGATCTTCACATTGGCATGGTCATCGTAAGTGATGATGGTCTCATCCCGATCCTCACCACAGAGTTCGATGTTCTGCAGCCATTGCGGGATGATGAGCTTCTCCTTATACGTACCTTTCTTAATATATATAACCTTATGGTAGTCCATGAATGCCCGACAGACCTCAATGGCCTCGTCTATTGTCCGGAATTCCCCAGTCCCGTCTCTTGCCACCACAATCGTGTCGGGATTGTCATAGCGTGAAGCAGCAAAAGCTTCGCTAAATGATAAATGACAAATGATAAATGATAAACCTATTACTATCATCAGTCTGTCGTTTAATCTGTATATCCGTTTGAGCATTTATCCTTTATCACATAATCTGCGATATTTCCTTGAGATCCGGCACGCCCTTCAGGTTGTTGATGATGGTCTTCACATCATCGCGGTCATGCACGCGCAGTTCGATACTGCCGTCGAAGATGCCTTCCTCACAGGTGATGTTCACTGTGTGGATATTCACGTTCATCTGGGCAGAGATAATCTGGGTCACCTCGTTGAGCAGGCCCACGCGGTCGATGCCGCCCAGACGGATAGTGGCGTCGAAATAGAGCGTCTTGTGCATGTCCCACTTGATATCGAGAATACGGTTGCCGAAACTGGTCTTCAGTTTCGCAGCCACAGGACAGTTGCGCTTGTGGATCTCGATCTGGTTCTTATTGTCGATATAGCCGAGGGCATCATCGCCGGGGATGGGGTGACAACAGCCCGGGAACTTATACTGGCTGATATTCTCCTCGGTGATGAAGATGGGCTTCTTGCGGTTGAACTTCTCCGGTACCACAAAAAGTTCCCTCTGTGGCTCTTCCTTCTTTTTCTTATTGCCGACAAAGGGCACGTACTTCAACCAGCCGCTCTTCTCCTCCTCTTTCTTGTTCTTGCCCGACAGTTCGTCGAGGTCTTTCTCGCCCAACAGCACCTTTTTCTCTCCTAAGGCGATGAAGAAATCTGCCCGTTTCTTGATGTCGTGGTACTCTGCGAGGCGGTCGGCTGTCGCAGGCGTGTATTCCAGTTCGTTCTTCTGCAGGAATTCCATCAGGATCTCCTCGCCCTTCTTCTGCACCTCACGGTTGTCGCGACGCAGGATGGCCTGGATCTTGGCCTTGGCCTTGGCGGTGGAGACGAAGTTGATCCACGCAGGACTGACATGCTGGGATTTCGAAGTGAGGATCTCCACCTGGTCACCGCTCTTGAGCTTATGCGACAGGGGTACCAGCTTATGGTTCACTTTCGCGCCGATACAATGGCTGCCCAGGAAGGTGTGGATGGAGAAGGCGAAGTCGAGGGCCGTACAGCCCGTGGGCATCGTCTTGATCTCTCCCTTGGGGGTAAAAACGAAGATCTCACTGGCAAAGAGGTTCAGTTTGATGGTGTCGAGGAAGTCCATCGCATCGGGCTGGGGGTCGTCGAGGATTTCCTTGATGGTACGCAGCCAGTCGTTCAACTCGGCCTCATCCTCCGTGTATTCCTCGTCTTCCAGACCGTCCTTGTATTTCCAGTGGGCAGCAAAACCTTGCTCTGCCACCTCGTCCATACGGTCGGAACGTATCTGCACCTCTATCCACTGACCCGCTTTCGACATCAGGGTGACGTGCAGCGCCTGATAGCCGTTGGCCTTCGGATGACTGAGCCAGTCGCGCATACGGTCGGGATGGGACTTGTAGATACGGGAGATGGCCACGTAGATATTGAAGCACTCGTTGACCTCCTCTTCCCTGACACGGGGCGTGAAGATGATTCGCAGGGCAAGGATGTCGTAGATCTCCTCGAAGGTGACATGCTTGTTCTGCATCTTGTTCCAGATGGAGTAGGGGGTCTTCACACGCTGCTTGAGCTCGTATTGGATGTGCATGCTGTCGAGGGCTTCACGGATGGGCTTGGTGAATTCATCAAACAACTTCTCGCGTTGCTTCTGGGTGGTTTCCAGTTTCTTGGAGATGCCGGCGTACTCATCGGGGTGCTCGAACTTGAAACTCAGGTTCTCGAGTTCCGACTTCACCTTGTTGAGGCCCAGACGGTTGGCCAGGGGGGCGTAGATATAGAGGGTCTCACCCGCAATCTTATATTGTTTGTTGGCGGGCTGCGACTCCAGAGTACGCATGTTGTGCAGACGGTCGCAGATCTTGATGAGGATCACACGGATATCTTCGCTCATGGTGAGCAGCAGCTTCTTGAAGTTCTCAGCCTGTGCTGAGGCCTGCTCACCGAAGATACCACCGCTGATCTTGGTCAGACCGTCGACAATCTGTGCAATCTTCGGACCGAAGATGTTCTCGATATCCTCTACGGTATAGTCGGTGTCTTCCACGACATCATGCAACAGGGCCGAGCAGATACTCGTTGAGCCCAGTCCCACCTCCTTGCAGGCGATGAGGGCCACGGCTATAGGGTGCATGATATAGGGCTCGCCCGACAGGCGTCGAACCCCTTTGTGTGCTTGTCGTGCGAAGTTGAAAGCCTTCGTGACGAGGTCCACCTTCTTGCGATGGCGGGATGACAGGTAGCTGTCGAGCAGCTCCTGAAAGGCGTCGTTCACTAGTTTTTCATCGCGCTCTTCCTGAGGAATCTTGTCTTCGTCCATGATTGTTTACCTCCTTCTACGTGATTTCTTGGCAGGTGCCTTTTTCTTGGCTGGTGCCTTCTTTTTGGCAGTTGTTTTTTTCTTGGTGGTCGCCTTCTTCTTGGCAGTTGCCTTACGGGCCGTCGTGCGCTTGTTCCTGGTCACACGACTGTTGCGCTTGGCACGACTGTTCTTACGACTCACCTTCTTGGTGGTCTTACGGGTATAGGTGGGCACATCATCGTTGATGGTCACCTCCAGACGTTTGTTGAGCAACTCATCGGTCCGGTAGTTATAGATAGAGTCTTCGTTGTCAATAAACCGGCCTGCATCAGCCAGTGGCAGACGGATGGCCGAGGGCTTGGTGAGACCTGGCACGATGTCGCGGCGATACTCGGGATTCAGGGAACGCAGCATGTCGATGTCGAGGCCCAGCACAGCGGCCACCTGCTCCAGATGGACATTGCGTCTGACCACGATGGTGTCGGTCTGCGCCGGCAGACGGGTGGTCATCGGACAGATATTGTGCTCGCAGTAATAGGTCATGATGTAGTTGGCTGCGATGAAGGCGGGCACATAACCGCGGGTCTCTGCCGGCAGATAGGGATAGATATGCCAGTAGTCCTTGTCGGCGGCCGTGATCACATCGCCTTCCTGGGTCTTGCCCTTGGCAGCCTTGGCTCGGCGGATGGCCTTGTTGATATTCTCCGGACCGCAGTTATAGGCGGCAATCACCAGGTTCCAGTCGCCGAAGATCCGGTACAGGGCCTTCAGATAACGGGCAGCGGCATAGGAGGACTTCACTGGGTCGCGACGCTCGTCAACCAACGAGTTCAGTTCCAGACCGTACTGTTTACCGGTGGCAGGCATAAACTGCCACAGACCGGTGGCACCTACGCGCGAAACGGCCTTCGGATTAAGGGCCGACTCGATGATAGGCAGGTATTTCAGTTCCAACGGCAACTGATAGGCCTCGAGGGCTTCCTCAAAGACGGGCATATAGAAGTTCATGGCGCCCAACATATAACTGACAGAGTAGCGCAACCTGCCCGCATAGCGGTCAATGAACTTCTGCACCACATCGTTGTAGGCCAGTTCCATCACAGAGGGTATCCGACTGAGACGGTCGATATAGACCTCACGCGGATAGGTGGGGTTGACATCCTTCATCTCACAGTCATTGGTGCCCGTGAGATAGGTCTTCGACATATAGAGGTTCAAGAGACTGTCGAGGTCGTAGGTCATGGCCTCGGGGAACTCGATGAGTTCCTCATTGCCTTCCTTGTCGGTAACGGCAATCTCGTCTTCGCTGAGAAGGGTCGGCTCATCGCCGTCTTCTTCGTCGAAGTCGCCGTCTTCATCCTCATCTTCATCCTCCTCATCTTCTTCGTCGTCTTCCTCCTCGGGGTCATCTGCGACCACCACAGGCGTGTCCTTAACGGTTTTCTTTACCACTTGTGCCTCGACCGTGCTTCCTGAACCGATCAGGAACAGGACGAGTAGTATCCATATTAGTTTCTGCTTCATAATCAATTTTTTGTCGCTTTAAAAGTTTAAACTACAGTTGAGTCCCAAAGCCCCTGATTCAAAGGGGTTGTTCGACACACTGCTTCTCATGATCGTGGGCTCCACCTTCAGACTCAGGTCCTTCGAGATGTCGAATTGCGAGAGCTCCGCATCCACATAGGCGTCGATCACCGAAAGGGCATAGACACCCACCATCACAAAGAAACTCAGGTCGCGCCAACGGCGGTACTTGTTCTTCCTGCTCTTGAAGATCTCCTCGTAACGACTCTTGTTGGTGTCATCAATCTTCGCACCCAGATGCAGGTAGTTGTTGTAGCTCGCCGTGCCAGGGTCGTCATCCGTAATGTCGAGATAGGCCTGCGAGTAGTCCTTATACATACCGTCGTT
>LXOW01242781.1_pt1 | contig 11264 bp, 5 predicted proteins | sample 1368591 | NCBI WGS metagenome assembly LXOW01 (sample SAMN04884650, study PRJNA319009) | bovine gut metagenome | isolation source: Cow rumen | host: Bos taurus | place: Italy: Legnaro (PD) | collected 2014-07-09
TGATCGTAGGCACGGTTGATGGCAGGGGTCACGGAAGCCAACTGGTTCGGTGCTACGATGAGCAACTGGATGCCGCTCTCTACCAGACTGTCGATCTGTTCGATCTGTCGTTTGGAGTCATCACGGGCTGTCTTGAATCGCAGCTCCACACCGTCGTGAAGCATGCTCTCAAGAGTCATCTCCGAGTTCTGCCAGTCACGCCAGATATCCTCAGTACATTGAGATACACCAATCACGTATTTGGGGGTACGATTGGTGCATGAACTACAGATTATGGCTGTAATAATGGTTAGGTAAAGCAGCCTCCGCATCATTGGTTATTGGTTATGCGGCGACAAAGTTACGCATTTTTTTTATAAATTGCCACGATTTTCTGTTTTTTTTCTTATTTTTGCACCCAAACAAACTTAAAACGCAAAAATATGGAAGTTTTTAATTTCTCAGAACAGAACAGTATCATCAATCAGTACATGTCAGAACTCCGTGATAAGAGTTACCAGAAAAACCGTCTTTTGTTCCGTCATAATGTGGAGCGTATCGGTGAGCTGATGGCTTATGAGGTATCCAAGAGACTCGAGTATAAGCCCAAGACCGTGACGACACCCCTTGGCACGCTGGAGATTCCACTGCCGAAGGACGACATCATTCTGGGCACCGTGCTTCGTGCCGGACTGCCGTTCCATCAGGGATTCCTCAACATCTTCGACCGTGCCGACAATGCCTATGTGTCGGCCTTCCGTATGTATATCAACCGTGAGCATACGGAAGTGGGCATCCATGCCGACTATATCGCTGCTCCCAGCGTGAAGGGCAAGACGCTCATCATCGCTGATCCCATGTTGGCTACGGGTGGCTCTATGGCAGCTGCCATAGAGGCCCTGCTCATGTCAGGAAAGCCGAAGAAGATCCACGTGTGCTGTATCATTGCCGCCCCTGAAGGCATTGAAATGGTGAAGGAAGCGCTCCCTGATGATGCTACTATCTGGTGCGCCTCTATCGATCAGGGCATGAACGCCCAGAAGTATATCGTGCCAGGATTCGGTGACTGTGGTGACCTCTGCTTTGGTGAGAAGCTGCAGAGCTTCCGAAAGATAGCTGACAAACGCTGACGCCTATATTCCAGCTGAATAAAGACAGCGTGCCTTATGTTGAAACGTTTCGTAGGAGTTGTTGTATTTCTATTGTTCTCGCTCACTTGTATCAGGAGCGGGAACCTCCTGACGGAGCGTTATAACCAGTCATATTTAGATCTTTCCAACGGACTTCCTCATAATAACGTCAGTGCACTTTATACTGATTCTAATGGTTTTTTCTGGATTGGTACATACGGAGGTGGCTTGGTGCGTTATGACGGCTACGGGATGATGCAGCCTGTGCTGGCGCTCAAAAGTCTATCATGTAAGAGTATCACTGAAGACCGATTCAAGAGACTCTGGGTCGCATTCGATGAAGGAACCAATGTGATCGATCTCCGTACTATGCTTCCTGTGGTACCGAAAACGGCCAATGGCGACATCAGCCAATTACTCTCTCAGCCAGGTGTGAAGGTTTATGCGGATGCTTTGGGTAGAATATGGTTGGTTACCAACAGTGAGGTGACCTTATTGTCTTTCAGTGAAGATGGACTGATTAGCCATGTTTGTTCTTGTCGTTATATCGGTAATACACCTGATGTCTGTTTAGTCGATGTTGATGGCAACGGTAAACCATGGATTGGTATCGATCATGGTATATATCGTTTAGTGGAGAAAAACGGCCAACTTGTCAAGGAGGAGATTTCACCTCAATTGCACCCATTGTTCGGTTATTATATAACGGACATCCTTAAACGTGGTAATGTCGTATGGTTGACAACCAATCACGGTTTGTTCCGATTTGATCCCTTCCACAATCAATTAGATGCTTATCGCTATGGTGTAGGTGAAGGCATGCCTTCACACGAGTTCCTGTCCAGTCTTGCGCTGATGCCAGATAACACACTTCTTGTCGGTTCTCTTTATGGTGTGAATATTTATGATGATAAGACCGATAGGTTTTCTGTATGGAATAGTTCAAGTAATCCTCCGTTGAAGAACGATTTTATACATAGTCTGTTGATAGACAAAGGACTCATCTATATAGGCACGGAGTCGGGTGGTGTGGTACGACTCTCTTCCCGTCAGCTTCTGTTGAAGAGTTATGTACATACCTCTAATCCTGCTTCACTTTCACCGAATCCTGTGAATGCCATGTATGCCGAGCCTGATGGAACACTTTGGGTGGGAACAGTTGAAGGTGGATTGAATCGCAGGGCAAGAGATGAAAGTGTCTTTACGCATTATACCGAGTCCAATTCGGGTTTGTCTCACAATAGTGTGTCCGCGTTGACTGCTGATGCTCAAGGCCGCTTATGGATAGGTACGTGGGGTGGTGGCATCTGCCTGCTTGATATGAAGTCTCCTCAGAAGATAACCCCTTTAGTTTTGTCAGAGGAATATGTCCGACAAACTAATTTCATAGGAGCACTGGCCTATGATCCAATTAATGATGGATTATGGATAGGCAGTAACGATGGCATCTTCTTTTATTGTTTTAAGACATGCCAGATGGAGGATCCTTTCGACGGTTGTCGGAACGTCCGTGGCTGTATTGGTTCGATTGTCACTCATGATGGTCATTTGTGGATGGGCTGTATTCAAGGTGTCCGTATAGTTGACCTCAAGTCTCATAAGGATGGAAAGTTCCAGAATCGTGCCATCATTCATCTGCTGAATGATCCGCAATCTAAGATTGTGGATAAGATCTCTTCTTTCTGCGAGGCCAGCGATGGCACACTGTGGTTGGGCAGCAATGGCTATGGCCTCTACCATAGAGTCGTTGATGAAAAAGGGGAAGAACATTTTGAGGTACTGACACAGGCGGATGGTCTGGTCTATAATGGTGTCAAGGGTATTGCTGAAGATCGTAATGGGCGTCTATGGGTGACCACTCAAAACGGACTATCTGTCTATGATCCCAAAATCCATGCTTTCACCAACTATTCCCAATACGATGGTCTGATTAACCCCCATTTTTATTGGAACTCAGCCATCAGGGATGCAGCGGGTATGATCTATCTCGGTACAGAGGGTGGATTGATAGAGGTGACAGGTGAGAATACTGATAACCGTTATCAGGGACATCTGGTTTTTACCAATCTGATGGTGGATAATCAGAATGTGCTGGCAGGGAGCGATTATCTGGATCAGGATATCTCCATTGCGAAGACCATCACACTGAAGGAGAGTAACCGCTCTTTCTCCATTTCATTCTCAGCCCTCGATTTTGGTCATGAGCGCCAGGGACTTTATAGTTATAGGATGGAGGGCTTTGAGAATGACTGGACTTTGTTGAAGCCTGGCATGCATTCTGTTCGTTATAGTGCACTCCCTGCCGGAAAATATACTTTTGAGGTCAAATACCAGTCGTTGCAGACTATTGGTGAAGATGAGATCATATCAGTGGAAGTGGTTGTTGTACCCGCTTTCTGGAAAAGCTGGTGGTTCCGTGTCCTGTTAAGTATTCTCTTTGTGATTCTGATCATTTATATATATAATAGGTGGGCAAATCACCTGAAGCGTGTTGAGGCAGAACAATTGCTGAATCCCATTAGGAAGGTTCTCCAAGAATCCGATGATCCACGCAAACTTCAAGCCCGCATTCAGAATATCCTCGACAACCAACAGCGTTATAAGCAAAGCGTAACAAAGAGTGTAGAAGCCGATAAGGAAGAAGTGCTAAAGAGTACGAAACCCTTTATGGAAAGGGTCATGTCGGTGATGGAAGCCAATTATATGAACTCTGAGTTTGGTGTGCAGGAGTTCTGTGATGCCCTTGGCATGAGTCGTACGGTAGTCAGCAAGCATCTGAATGCTGAAGTGGGAATCCCTGCAGGACAATTTATCCGTAACTATAGACTTAATATGGCTAAAGAAATGCTTTCTGCAAAGACGGGTAACCGCAATATCACAGAAATTGCCTATGCGGTAGGCTTTAATGATCCGAAGTATTTTACGCGTTGTTTTACCAAAATGTTCGGAACAAGTCCAAGCTCGTTTTCTTGATTTACCTCAAGAATAGGTCTTGATTTATCTCAAGAGGTAGATAAAATGCGCTTAGGAGGACAAAAATCATTTTATCCCCCTTATAAATCGTTTTGTCCACCTGACTATAGGAATATATACCTACTTTTGCAGCAAAGTTAATAAACTAACTCGTTCAAATTTCAAACTAAAAACAATTAACAATGAGAAAAAAAGTATTATTCTCTGCGATGTTGATGCTAGGTNNCGGGTCAGGTTGTGGACCAAGATGGGGAACCACTCATTGGTGCTACAATTAAGTTGAAGGGCACTCAGACGGGTGTCATTACCGATTTTGACGGTAATTTCTCTATCGACGCTCCATCTAATGGTACGCTCGTAGTGAGCTATGTTGGTTACAAGGATCGTGAAATTGCCGTACGTGGACGTGCTGTAATTGAAAAGATTCAGATGGAATCAGATGCTCTGATGCTCGATCAGGTGGTTGTTGTGGGTTATGGTACTCAGAAGAAAGCTGACTTGACAGGTTCTGTATCTGTTGTTGACGCTGAAGAGCTGAAGCGTACCTCTAACGCAAACATCTCTACAATGCTGGAAGGTAAAGTAGCTGGTGTGCAGATTACTTCTGATGGTCAGCCTGGTGCCGATCCTGCAGTACGTATCCGTGGTCTTGGCTCCTTTGGTGACACTTCTCCACTCTATGTGATCGATGGTGTGCCCATGACTTCAATTCGCGACTTCTCTCCAAACGACATTGAGACCATCCAGGTGCTGAAGGATGCTTCTGCCGGTGCTATCTACGGTTCTCGTGCCGCTAACGGTGTGATTATTATCACAACCAAGGGTGGTAAGAAGGATCAGCCTCTGAAGGTCGACTATAAAGGCTACTTTGGTGTTGACCTTATCAGCAAGAGTGAATATGATGTGATGAACGCTGATCAGTATAGCACATACATCGGCCAGGCAGCAGCCAACTCTGGAACACCTCTGCCTGCTGGATATAGTGCAGTCGGTGATGGTACTTATAAGTTCATGGACAACACTAATACGAAATGGATGGATGAGATGTTTAAGACTGGTATTCGCCAGAACCACAATATCAACCTTAGTGGTGGTGGTGCACACAATACTTATAATATAGGTCTTGACTACTTCCAGCAGAAAGGTACTCTGGAAGGTGCAGGTCCTAACTATCAGCGTTTCACTGCCCGTGTAAACAACACGATGGAGACCAAGTTCATCAACTTCCGTACCAGTATCGTTTATTCTCATTCGAGCCAGGATGGTATGGGTATTTCTAATAATCAGGAGTATATTCAGGGTGTATATGGTTTGGCAGGTTATAATGTGCTTGGCGGTACGCTTAGTATGCAGCCAACTATTAAAGCCTATGATGCGTCAACTTGGGTACTTGACGATAAAGTAGGTGCAGCCAGTGGTTATAATTATGATGCATACGGCTATGGTGTTGCTGATGACAATATCCATGGTGATATCAGTGCAGTTAACTCTCTGTTGATCAATAACCTGCTGACCCGTAATACTGTCGTTGACCGTGTGGTTGCTACCGGTTCTGCCGACGTTGACCTGTTTAAGATGGTTGGTTTCGAGCAGAAAAATCACAAGCTGAACTACAAGTTGAATCTCTCTTATAGCACAACCCATGCTAACGATAAGACTTGGATTCCTTCATGGATTCAGGGTAGCCGTGTATATCTCGACAAGAGTAATGAGCGCTTAGATAAGAATCACCGTAAATATACCGATTTCCTCGTTGAGAATACCATTAATTACGATGGAAATATCGGTTTACACCACATCAATCTGCTGGGTGGTATCACATACGAAGAGGAGAATACCAATCTGCTGAACGCATGGGGTGTGAATCTCTCAGAGCCATACTTCCTGCAGGTTCAGAATGCAGCCAGTCGCGATGCCAGCTCTTTTGAATATAAGCATGCGCTGACCTCTATCATCGGTCGTCTGATCTACGACTACGATGGCAAGTACCTGCTTTCTGCCATTATCCGTCGTGATGGTAGCTCCCGTCTGACCAAGAATATCCGCTGGGGTACTTTCCCATCAGTATCTATCGGTTGGCGTTTCGATAAGGAGAAGTTCTTCCCCATCGACCACAATATTGTTAACATGTTTAAGGTACGTGCCAGCTATGGTGAGCTCGGTAACGAGAACATTGGTGAATACATGTATCAGGCTACTTATCGCCCAGGCTATATGACTTATAGCTTTGGTAATACGCCTGTAGTAGGTTCTTCTATAGAAACCTTCGTCAATCAGAACATTGCTTGGGAAAAGAAGAAGACCATGAACGTAGGTGTCGATCTGGCATTCTTCAACAACCGTATTGAGTTCACGGCTGAGTGGTATAAGAATAAATCTACAGATCTGCTCCATGGTGTTCCTGTTCCTGCTAATGCTGGTGTATCCAACACAGCTGTTACAATGAATGCCGCTTCTATGGAGAATACTGGTGTGGAGTTCTCTTTGACTTACCGCAACAATGATCATCCTTTGAAGCATCAGATCAGTGCAAACTTCAGCACATTATCTAATAAGGTAACAGCCTTGTCAACAGGTCAGACGACCTATTTCCCAGAAAACGATGATCGTCATATCACGATCGTAGGACAGCCTGTTGGTCAGTTCTATGGTTACGTATATGAAGGTATTGCTCGTACGCAGGCCGATTTGGATGGCCATGCCACACAGCCTGGTGCTCAGGTTGGTGACTGCCTCTATAAGGATGTGAATCAGGATGGCATTATCAATGCCGATGACCGTGTGGTTCTTGGTAGCGGTCTGCCAAAGATTAACTTCGGTATTAGTGCTCATCTGGAGTATAAGAACTTCGATCTGAGTATCTCAACCTTCGGTGCACTGAATTATAAGGTTGAGGATGGTATCTACAATAGTCTGAACTCCAGCTATGGTTGGGGTAACAAAGATGTTGCTGTACTCGATGCTAATCGCTGGGACGGCTCTACCTATATCTCTAATGTTCCTCGTACCTATATTAATGCAAATGGTGAGGCTTGGAATGATTATTTCAGCGATCGCAAGATCCAGAATGCAGCTTATTGGAAGATTGCCAATGTAGAGATTGGTTATAACATTCCAGACAAGTTGTTCAAGGGTGTTGTTTCTGGCGCACGCGTCTATGTGTCTGCACAGAACCTCTACACATTCACCAAGTATCATGGCTACAATGTTGACTTCCGTGGTGGTGCATTCTCTCCTGGTTTCAACTGGTGCTCTTATCCAACACCTCGCACCTTCATGGCTGGACTCCTCTTCTCATTCTAATGGATGAAAGATGAAATAATGAATCAATGAATAAAGTAAAAAAGAAGAATATGAATCTATATAAATTATCTTTGGCCATTTTGTTGGGCGCTGCTACCTTGACTTCATGCAGTGATAAGCTGGAGTTGACAAACCCCAACGATCCTACAACAGGAACATTTGGCTATTCGACTAAAGATTTGGAAGATGCTGTAAAAGCATGTTATCACCATATCCGTATGGAAGGTACATACGCTCGTGTGGGTTATACAATGGATATCTGTCGTGGTGATGAAGTCTATAATCCAGCACAGAGTTGGGGACATCTTCCCGCTGACCACTTTAACTTTGGTACAACCACAGAAAACGACCAGATCGGTGGTTTATGGATATGGCGTGACTGGTATTATGTCATCAATATCTGTAATTTTGTCATCACTCGTTGTGATGAGTCTAATTTAGCCTCTGAAGAGATGAACCGTATTAAAGGACAGGCGCTCTTTATTCGTGGATTGGCTTACTATAATCTTTCAAACTATTATCAGAATCCTGCATTGATCCTGAATTATCACGACTACTCTACACTTGATGGTCTCTATGCCTCCAATAAGGAGGAAGGTGATTCCGATCCGCTTGCACAGTATGACCGTGTGCTCGATCAGGTTGAGACGGATCTCTCTGAGGCAATGAACTTGTTACCTTCTCGCGACTTAGGAGGTGAGTGGGCAAAGGGCCGTGCTACCGTAGGTGCTGCAGCCGGTTTCTATGCTCGTGCGCTGATGCAGCGTCATAAGTACAATGAGGCTCTTGTCGTACTGAAAGACATCATCGCCGGCAAGTATGGTAAGTACGAACTGATGAAGAACTACGGCGACAACTTCCGTGAGACTTCAACATACGAGAACAATGCTGAGAGTCTGTTCGAGGTACAGTTCCTGGATTATGGTTCTCAGGGTACCGATGATGAGTGGACACCTGTTAACATCAGTAAGAATGCATCTCAGGGACATGCTGTTGAGGCAAACTTTGGCTGCGAGGAATATGGTGGTTGGAAAGATCTTTCAGCACAGCCCTGGCTCTACCAGCTTTATAAGTCGGAGAAGACAAAGGAAGGAAGACTCGATCCGCGTCTTTATTGGACCATTGGTACTCATGAGGCTGACTGGGAAGGTTTTGAATATGGCAATGTCGGTTACACGAAACCGATGACTGACGAAAACCCGATCGTTACGATTAAGGCTAATGGTGGTCTGCCTATCGCTAAATGGACCAACATGCGTCCAGGTCTTTATGAGACTGTCGTTACTGGTCTGAAGTGCGGTATCAACCTGCGCCTGATGCGCTATTCTGACGTGCTGCTCCGTGCTGCAGAGTGTGAGAACGAGGTGAATGGTCCTACACAGCAGGCTATCGACTGGATTAACCAGGTGCGTAGCCGTGCTGAATTGGCTGATCTTAACCTTTCTGATTTTGGTTCTAATAAGGATAAGCTGTTCGAGCAGATTGCCAACGTGGAGCGTCCAAAGGAGTTCGGTTGCGAGAGTGGTCGTGGTTTTGACCTTATCCGCTGGGGCTTCTTCTATAATGAAGGTCGTCTGCATCAGATGAAGGAGCATGGAACCTATCGTCTCTATCCGTATGACGATGCTACCAAGAGACTGAAGGAGCCTGTTAGCTATAGTGAAGTAGGTGTTGATCCTCAGGTAAAGAGCTCCTTTGATACCTATCGTCCTGGTCATGAGTACTTCCCACTCCACCAGAGTCTGCTTTCCAACAACTTCAACCTTGTAGGAAATTCTGCGAATACTGATTTCGACAATTCTGCTTATTTCCAGCAGAAGGGTTGGACTGTTCACCCTGTTGTTGATTTGAGCAAGTAAAAATAAACCAAATAAAAGATTATAAAGATTATGAAACATCTAAATAAAATAGCATCCGCTTTCTGCGCAGCTGCCCTTGGCATGTTGGCTCTGACGAGTTGTGAAGGCGGTGACCTGTATAAAGTGAATGCGCCAGATTGGGTCGCCGCAAAGGTGGACTCAATAGCAGAGGCCAATAAGCCCGAGGAACTGGTTGGTATGATGGATGACTATTATACAGTCGGTGCCACAGACTATAGTAATGGTTTCTGGTCGGCATTCTCTAAGTATTATGTGATTCCTGATGGTACGAAATGGAATGCTGAGGTCAATGTCTATCCCAACCCGGATAATGTGTATTATAAGAATGTGGCTCTGATAGTGACTAACGATGTTGATCGTGGTGGTGATGGTTATGCAGAGTATGGTGCTTACCGTTATGATGCAACAGGTGATAGTATTAAATGGAACTCTCAATGGGGTAAGTTGTGGTTCAAATATACGACAAGCACGCTGAGTCTGAGTCCTGATGCTGACAGCAAGGATCCGAACGCTCAGAAGCTGGCAGGTAAGATGACCCTGACAGTGGATCGTTCAAAAGAAGGCGAGTTTATCATCCGAATGGATAATGGCAGTGTCGTGAAGACCTACAATCAGCCGTATGAGCTCGGTTCAGGTGAGAATATTCGTTGTTTCCTCGTTGTGGATGGCTCCTACCTTCAGTTCCTGACAACGAATATCGTGCCTATCGGTGGATGCACGTCTAAGGAAGACAAGCAGCCGTTGTCGATGGTACTCAACAATGTGCCTTCTGAGATTCAGCAGGGTATTGATCTCGCTGAGGCAATGAAGAATGTCACCGCTACCGTGACTTACGAGCAGGATGTTGTGAAAGATGTTACTGCTGATCAGTTGGTATTCAACTCAATTCCTGACATCGCTAATCCTGGTAAGAAGACACTTGTGGTGATCTATGCAAAGACCACTAACGGTGCTGCTGCCACTACTCCGATTATGGCAAATGCTGAGTTCGAGGTAGTTCCTCCTGTTGACCAGATGACTTCACTGACCATAAAGAGTGCTCCAAAACGGACAAACTACTACTATTATAATTCAGAAGCCGTCAGCGGCGTGAAGGATCGCACCTTAGTATTCGACCGCGAGGGTCTGGAGGTGATCGCTACCTATAAGGATGGTTACAAGACTTCTTATAACCTCGACAGCTTGGAGTACAGTGCTATCAAGGCTCAGGCAGGTACACAGACTGTTACGATGAAGGCTAAGAGCGGCAAGACTGTTACTGTCGATGTGAACGTGAAAGAGTCTGCTCTGAAGCTCCACAAGATGGCAGAGAAGGATCTCGGCACGGAGGATTGCACCGCTGGCTGGTGGACAGTGTTCACAAAGGATGTGAAAGTGCCTGCTGGCGAGACTTACCAGATTGATTTCACCAACTATGGTAGCATGGCCAACAACTGGAATAACTTCGTGGTGATTCTGCGTAACAGCAACCTATGGGAGTATGCTGTGGTGCGTGCTGACTGTTTTGGCTGGGGTGCTGGCTATGATGGGAATGCGAATCTCATCGTTGGTGAGGCTCCTGAGAGCTGGAATGACTGGCGTGTTGCCATGAATGGCGCAGAGGTTAGTCTCTACATCACCAACCTCAACAACGGTACAACCGATGTTCAGGCTGTGATAAAGGGTACTGACGGCGCTACTTACAAGCTATATTATCTGAACATTAAAGCGGTGGAGCCAGGTGATCTGAACTTCTCGTTTACATGTGACGGTAGTTNNGCGGTAGAACCGAGCGATCTGAACTTCTCGTTTACATGTGACGGTAGTTATTTGGTTTTTTAGTTAATATGTATGTAACGGGAACGGGCTCGTTTAGCCCGTCCCGTTTTTATCTTAAAAGATGATGAAAAAAAGTGTGTATGTAAAACTAGGTGGTCTGTTGCTGGCTGTCATGACGATGGCGTCATGCGGTAATGGTGGTGGTGATATACCAGAACCTACACCTACGCCAACGCCTACC
>LXOW01254288.1_pt1 | contig 11261 bp, 6 predicted proteins | sample 1368591 | NCBI WGS metagenome assembly LXOW01 (sample SAMN04884650, study PRJNA319009) | bovine gut metagenome | isolation source: Cow rumen | host: Bos taurus | place: Italy: Legnaro (PD) | collected 2014-07-09
CAGCGTGACCTGAGTTCGTGCGAGTGCATGAGAACAGTCAACGACATCCTGTGCGGCGAGAGCGTGGGGTCTATGTTCGTGACGGTTTTCTATGGCATTTATGACTTGACGAGTGGTTCCATCGATTTTACCAATGCCGGACATAATCCGCCGTATATTCTTCATGCTGACGGAACGGTCGAGCGGCTGAAGTCTGCCTGTAACCTGGTGCTGGGTGCGATGGAAGGCATTCCTTACACCAGCGGAGCGCTTCAACTGGATCCTGGCGACGCCCTCGTGATGTACACGGACGGCGTGACGGAAGCGGAGGACAAGAATCACGCTCAATTCGGAGATGACCGGCTTGAGACGGAACTGGCCGGGCTGAAGGGGGCCAGCAGCCGGCAGATTGTCGATACGATCAATGCCAAGGTCCGGGACTTTGTGGCCGGCGCTCCCCAGAGTGATGATATTACCCAGTTAGTTATTCGTAGAAAGTGAATCGCCGTACAACCATAATCGTGTCCCTGTCGGCATTGGTAGTCCTTGCCGCTGTGGCTGTTGCCGCCTATTACATGGGCCGCAGGCAGTCCCGGAGTGAGCTTGCCGTGCTGCAGGAAGAGATGGATCGCCTGATGGCCGCCGAAAAGGATGCCGCCATCGTGAAGCGCGTCAGCCAGCAGATGGAAGACATCGCTTATCAGCAGAAAGCCATCTCCGACCAACAGCGCGACCGGGCTGAGGAACAGTCCATCCTGGCGACCCAAAGTGCCGAGCGTGCCGAAATGGAACGTCTCGCCGCCCGGGATGCTGAGCAAAAAGCGAATACAGCGGCAGAGGTGGCCCAAAAGGAACGCGCCAATGCCGAACGGCAGCAGGAGATAGCCAGCGAACAAAGGGACGAGGCAACTCATGCCAAGAATGTCGCGGATACCTTGAACCGGCGCACCCAAGCCAGAAGCATGGCGGTGAGTTCTCAGGTGAGGCGCGAGGCCAACGAACCCGATGTGGCCGATGCCCTGGCCTACGCCAGTTGGTATTTCCTCAAGAACAACCGCGGTAATCAGTATTTTGCGGAAACTTTCAAGTCCCTGGCCCTGGCTACGGGCGGAATCCCGCGCTATAGAGTCCAGGAGAACGGTGCTGTCAATGCCATTGCATCCGTACCCGGCAGCCCCGAGCAATGTGTGGTTGTCACCAACTACGGTGAGGTGGAATGGCTGCGCGCTATGATGAGCGACGGAAGCAAGCAAATTAGCTCGCAGCCTTTGTTGTTCAATCCTACGTATGATTTCAGGGATGTCAGGGTCATCGACGGGAACATCTATGCCCTGTCCCTGAAGGGGCCTCTGTGCATCTTGGACTTCACGGGAAAGATGGAGACCGTTGCTTTGCCTGAGGACGACTATTTCAAACTCGTTCCGTCGGGAGATCGCCTGCTCTTGGCGGGACGCAAAAGCCTGTGCTGGTATGCGGGCGGGACTGTTTCGGAGGGCGTGACTTTGGACAAAACCCTGTCGACCCTCGTCGATCGGGACGGGACCCTCTGCCTCTTCTATGCCGATGGTTCCTATGCTGAGATGAATGCGTCGGGACAGCTGGAAGAGAAGAAGCCCCTGGTGCCTTATGTAGTCACCGCTGCCTATTATGACCAGAACAGCGGATGCCTGCTGCTCGGCGTGGAGGATGGCACGGTCTATCCTGTCAATCGGTACAACCGCGTCATGGAGACGCTGGCCGCGCACAAGTCCAGGTGCATGAGCATCACCATGCTAGATCCTGTGGTCGTGACCGGTGGCTATGATAAGAAAGCCTTTATCTGGAATATGGATAACCTGTTGTATGACAGCGGATTGTCATTCCGTCAAGAGCTGAAGACAAAAAGTGTCGGCAAGCGCGTAGCGAACAGTAATGAGATTCCGACCGAGTGGCTGGTTCCCGTGGATTATGCCTTCGACGGATGGACCCTTGCCGTGTGTGCGGATGAAGACGGTAAATCCGTGTGGATAGGAACCTCCGCCGGAAATGTCTTCCTGCTGAATTCATCGGCCGACGACATGGCGCAGCAGCTGCACAAAAATCTCAACCGTAATCTGACCCAACAGGAATGGATACGCTACGTAGGCGTTTCCATCCCATATATGACGTTCAAATGAGAAGGTTTCCGTATCATATCAGTTTGACGGTTGCCGTGTTGCTTCTCACGGTACAGGCGTTCGCACAGAACGACAGTGACGCCTATATGGGCATTCCTTTCTTCCGGAATTACCCGGCCGGCCAGTACAATGCCCACAACCGTAACTTCGACGTCCTGTGTGACAGTGAGGGCCATACCTTCTTTGCCAATTTCGAGGGACTTCTCATCTATGACAATGTCGAGTGGCGGATTGTCCATACCCCCGACATCTCCCGCGTGGTGAGCCTGGGTAGGGATGAGGACGGTGCCCTCGTTTTCGAGGGAATCAAATATACGGGACGGGTTCTGTCCGTTGACGGAGACTCCATCCGCGTTTCCTTTACCGAAGGAGACTTGCACAATGCCCGGGCGATTGCCAACGGTGAGGAGAACAGCAGGAACGTGGTGGACAGATGGAATGAAATCGAGGTCTATCAACGGCTAAAACTCAGCGATGACCGCACACTGCTGGCCACTGCGACCGAGGGTGTGATTGCGATCGATGCCCAGGGACGCGAGGTCTGGCGGATCAATGTGGACAACGGACTCTGCTCCAACAGTATCACGAAGCTGGCCTATGACGGCAAGGGAACGGTCTGGGGTGCCACCGACAACGGCGTTTTCAACATCTCTGTTTCCGAGATTTATACCCACTTTACCGAGAAGGAAGGCCTGCGAGGCCAGATTTCCTGCATCGCCATGAGCGGGCCTACTTTGATGGTGGGAACGTTCCAGGGCCTGTATCGGCTGGAAGGCCAGCGTTTTGTCCCGATCGGTAGAGTCAATCACGCCTGTTGGCAGATGGCCCAGGGACCCGATGGGAGTCTTTACATCGCAACGTCGGACGGCGTATATCACTATGCCAATAAATCCGTCAGACAGTTGTCCACCCAGTTCGCCCTTTCCATCGCCGCCCTGGAAGACGGCTCCTATCTGGTTGGTGAACTGACGCGTGTCTGCCGTTTCCGCCCCGGTGAAAGCCTCAAGAGCATCAACGACATTCCTACGATCACCAGTTTCAAGAATGATGAAAACGGGGGCGTGTGGGCCTTGACGCTGGCCGGTGACTACTACTACATGGCGTCGGCCGGCGAAGCCTTCGAAAAGAAGGAAGATGGTCCGATTTCCAAGTTGTTCGAATATAGAGACAATGCCGTCAACCTGTGGCGGAGCCGTGAAAATGGATCCGGCCTCTACTATGACAACATGCCCGATGAGTTGAAGCCCTGGATTGAACCGTTTGCGGATTTCAATGTCATGGCCATGCTGATTGACAATGGGCTGGTTTGGATTGGCGACAATGACGAGCTGGTCCGCTTCAACTTGAACCAATGCCGTACGACCGACCGTTTCGAGCCGCAATTGTATGTCCGCCGTTTCCTTGAGAACGGCAGCGACCTGTCCATCAGTTTCGCCAATGACAAGCTTGATCCCATCGGACAGACGCTCTACAGTTACCGCCTGCACAACGACGACGCCTGGTCTTATTGGAGCGGGCAGCAGGCATACCTGTTCGCCAACCTTGGTTACGGCTCCTATCAGGTATCGGTCCGGTCCAAGGATGCCTTCGGCCAGATCAGTGAGTGTGGTCCGTTCGAGTTCAAGCGTCCCTATCCGGTGTTCATGCGCTGGTATGCGATCCTGGTTTACTTCTTGCTCATCGTTTATCTTGTCTATCAGCTGTTTAAATACCGTATGCGCCGCATGGCCGAGGAGCAGCAGCGCCTTGAAGCTATTGTGGACGAGCGGACCAAAGAACTGCGCATGGCGCAGGACAAGCTGCTGCGACAGGAGCGGGAGGCAGCCATTGGTAAGTTGACCAAGGGTTTGATCGACCGTATCCTCAATCCGATGAACTACATCAATAACTTCGCCCACCTGACCCTGGGCTTGTCGAAGGAGATGCGGGAAAACATTGAGGATGAGAAAGACAATATAACGCCCGATGTCTTCGAGGATTCCATGGATGTCATGGATATGATGAAGACCAACCTCGAGAAAATCGAGCAGCACGGCATCTCCACGACGCGAACCTTGAAAGCGATGGAGGAACTGCTGAAAGAGCGTTCCCAGAAGTTTGAATCCACCGATCTGGCCGCCTTGTGCCAGCAGTGCGTGGATAAATTCAAGAACTATTATGCCGATGACATCGCCAGGCTGGGCATCGAGGTGGAATGCATCCGGCCCGAGGAACCCGTCATGCGTGACGTCGTAGCCGACCAGGTCGGCAAGTCCATCATGTCGATGCTTTCCAACAGCCTGTATGCCATCCGGAAGAAGGCCGAGAAGGGAGGGGAGTACCATCCGCTCGTCCGCGTATCTGTCTCGCAGGAGCCGGAAGGAGGCCATCTTCTCATCAAGGTTTACGACAACGGTATCGGTATTGAACAAAGCATTATCAACAAGGTTTTTGATCCATTCTTCACGACCAAGCCGACGGCCGAAGCTCCTGGCGTGGGCCTCTATCTCAGCCAGCAGGTACTGCATGACTGCGGCGGCACGATCACGGTTGATTCCGTGAAGGATGAATTTACGGTATTCGTCATTAATTTGGCTTAAGACAACTGTCCTATGGATGCGGAATTAGAAAGCTTGAAACAACAGGTGGAATACTTGCAGCAGCAGCTGCAAAAGCAGGAAAAGATGGCCTCCCTCGGGTTGCTCAGCGCCGGCATCGCCCACGAAATCCAGAATCCGCTGAATTTTGTGATCAATTTCAGCAAGATGTCGTGCAAGTTGCTGGAAGACCTGCAGGACCTGGTGGAAGACTGCGCCGAAAAGCTGGGGGAGGAGGATGCCGCCGACATGAAAGACATATCGGCAGACCTCCAGGAGAATCTCGCCAAGATTCAGGAGCATGGAGAGCGCGCCATCAGCATTATCCGCGGAATCCTGTTGCAAAGCCGTGGCAAGGCCGGTGAAAAACTGCCGGTCGACATCGGACAGCTGGTGCATGAGTATGTGTGGCTCAGCTACCATGCCATGCGGGCCAATGACAAGAGTTTCAACATCACCATCCGCGAGGAGATCCAGGAAGACATGCCCAAAGTCATGGTCATCCCGCAGGATCTGAGCCGGGCCGTGCTCAACGTCATGAACAACGCCTGCTATACCGTCAAGGAACGCGCCGGTCTGGAGGGTGAGGGCTATACGCCCACCATCGAGGTAAAGGTCTCCCTGAGCCGCGGCGGCGCGGATGATGCAGAACTTCGCATAGACATTGCCGACAACGGCATGGGCATGACGCCCGAGATCAAGGAAAAGATCTTTGAGAATTTCTTTACCACCAAACCCGCCGGACAGGGCACAGGCCTGGGAATGGGCATCACCTATGATGTCATTACCAAGAACCACAACGGCAAGCTGCTCCTGGAGACCGAGCCGAAGGTGGGCACCACGTTCACGTTTATTCTTCCCGTAAAGATTGTAAAATGAGCATCAAGAAATATCTACTCGCGCTCTTCCTTTTATGCTTCTCATGGGCCGCGCATGCACAGGACAATGNNACCAACTCGGTGAACAGTTTCCGCGGAGAGGACCGGATCGGTGTGTACAGGCTGCTTGCCCTGTGCAACCTGAACATGGACAAACCCGAAGTGGCGGAAACCTGGGTCTCCAGGCTGCTGGCCGTCGACCCGTACTACAGCGTGTACAATGATGTGCCGCGCTTTACCGAACTGGTCAACCGGCTCAAAGCCGGCAAGACGGCTACGATTACCACCGCTTCCCAACAGGCGGAGTCCATCGAGGAAGCGCCGGTCCCTGTGACGCTGATTACGGAAGACATGCTGCAGCGCATCGGCGCCAGGACCCTGAAGGATGCCCTGATTGCGTATGTGCCCGGTATGACGGACATTGCCTGCAATGAAGAAATGAATGTGGCTATGCGCGGCATCTATTCTTCGGGACAGGAGAAGATCCTTATCATGTTGGACGGACACCGCCTGAACAGTTACTCCACCAATACGGCCAGTCCCGATTTCTCCATCAGCCTCGACAAGGTCAAGCAGATCGAGGTGCTGCGAGGCCCGGCTTCCTCCCTGTACGGCGGCGTCGCTTTGACAGGCGTGGTCAACATCATCACCAAGGAAGGGTCGGATGTGGACGGTTTCATGGTCAAGGGAGGCGTCGGCAACTATGGACAGCTGCGCGGAGACCTGGTCTTCGGCAAACGTTATCTTTCCCTGGACGTCTTGAGCTGGGCCAGCATCTATCGGGCTGACGGCCAGAAGGTCCATTATGGCGCCAACTGGGATGAGCAGCCCTATGCGGTCATGCCCATCGAAGGTGACATGATCATCGGCGGATACAACAAGACCCCGTCCTATGACCTCGGCCTGTCGTTGAAGTGGAACAAATTGCACCTGCTCTACAACCGCCGTTTTGCCAAGACGGTGGCGCCCCTGTCGCTCAGTTATTTCTTTACGCCTTACGAGTACGACCAGTACAGGAAACTCAACGGCTATGGCCCCGGCTATGCGATCTCTTCGCAGCATGCCGAGCTGGGATATGCGGACAGCCGCGGGAATTTTGCCTGGCAGGTTTCCGCCAATTTCGATTCCCAGGATCAGCAGCGTTACCAGGTAGATGGTGACATCCCTGAAAGCGGGACCGGCGGAAACGACCTGTACCCCAATGGCGCTGACAGTGTCCTGATCAAGCTCTATGATAAAGTGTTCCAGAGCGTAAAATGGAGTGAATACACCTACGGCGTATCGGCGCAGGGCAGTTACAACTATTCGTTCGGCAAGTCGCAGTCCGGCGTCGTCATGGTCGGCGGACAGGCCAACCGCTTCAACCTGGCCGATGCCGCCTATCTGGAAGGCATCGATTACGACCTCATCCTGAAGACCTACAACGATATCAAAGTCTTGAACACCGGCAAGGAGACCAGCGCCGACGCCTATGTACAGGTCAAGCATTCCTTTGGCTACGGGCTTGTCCTGAATGCCGGTCTGCGCTATGACTTCAAGTTGCGGTCGAGCGGCAAGAAGCTGCACGTGCTTTCACCCCGTATCGCCCTCATCTACTCCCATCCCAGGTGGAGCGCCAAGCTGAGCTATTCCAAGGCCTTCGTGGACGCACCGTATTTTTATCGCAACAATACCCTGGACATCAACTTCGGCGATGACAACCTCTTCCCCGAGTACCTGAACTCCTGGCAGCTGTCTTTCTATAGCGACGGCAAGCTGGTTCCCAGGCTGAAAATGGAGGTGAACGGATTTATCAACAAGGCTGACAACTTCATCATCCAGAGCGAGTTGGGTAATACGAACGCCGGTAGCCTTACCAATGCCGGCGTGGAGATGGCCGCCAGCTATGCCATCTCCCGGTTCAGGGTCGACGGAAACTTTACCTGGCAGCGGGTGCTGGCTTCCCAGAACTTCAGTATCTTTGACCACAGTATCTATAACATCCCGGATTTCCAGGCCAACCTGGCGGCTTCCTATGAGATCGTCCGTGGTCTGAAGGTCAATGCACATGCCAATTTCCTTTCGAAGCAGAAATCGCTCTATGCCCTGCCTTTCGCGCCCGAGGTGGTCATCGACATCCCTTCCCGCGTCATCGTCGACCTGGGTGCCAGCTACGCCATTTGGAAAGTGGAGTTCGGGTTGAATGTATATAACATTGCCAACACGTCCTATCTGCAGGGCGGTTCCAGTGTAGCACCGATGCAGCAGGCGGGCCGATGGCTGTTGGGCCATGTGAGTTTCAAATTTTAATCAGTAACGCAAAATGGACTTGTATTGGGAGAAACTTGCCGGACAACTGGCGGCAATCATTGAAGAAAAAAAGGACAAGGTCGCCTATGTCATGGGTGACAAAGAAGTCACATACGCCCAGATGGATGAAATGGCCTGCCATATCGCATCGGGNNGTGCCGTGCATCCTGGCAGCTGTCAAGCTGGGTTGTTCCTATGTCCCCATTGATGTGGAGACGCCCCGTGAGCGCCGGGATTTTATCTGCAAAGACGCCGGTTTGAGCGTACTGATCACCGCCGAGAATTTCAACAGCCTGGCAGCAAGCCCGCTCGTGGATCCCCTGCCGGTGCTGAGCCGTGGCGTTTCCGAGGCCTATATGATCTATACCTCGGGTACGACCGGCCAGCCCAAGGGCGTTTCGCAGCCCTACCGGACGCTGTACAGTTATATGCAGACGGTCTGCCTGCCGGACAATTTCAACATCAGCGACAAATCCGTCATCCTCCATTTCGCCAGCATCAGTTTCGACGTGTCTGTCCTGGAGATCTTTGCCGCGCTCTTTTATGGCGGCACGCTGGTTATCGCCCAGCAGGAGGATAAGCATAATCCCCTGCTGGTCTATAAGTTGATGAAGGAGAAAGGGATTACCTACACCTTCATGCCACCGTCTCTCCTGGCGGTCTTCCCCGATTATGATTTCCCCGCCATGGACACGCTGTCCGCCGGCGGCGAGGCCATTCCGCACAGTCTGACCAGCAAGATTGCCGGAAAATATCCCTATCGTTTCGTGAACGGATACGGACCGACGGAAAGCATCGTGACCACCACGCATGAGATAGAAGGACCGGACGACTGGCGGAACATCGGCAAGCCGGTTCCGGGCGTCGTGTGCTATGTGGCCGACGAAAACGGGAAGCTCGTCGCTCCGGGCGAGCAGGGCGAACTGTTGATCGGGGGCATGCAGCTGACCAACGGCTATTGGAACCGTCCAGAACTCAATGCCCGGATGTTCTTTGCCAACCCGTATGAAAAAGAACACGACGGGATCGATGTGTCCCGGCTCTATCACAGCGGCGACCTGGTGACGCTCAATGAGGACGGCAGCTTCAACTATATCGGCCGGAGGGATTCCCAGATCAAGCTCCACGGCTACCGTATCGAGTTGGGCGAAATCTGTACGCTGATCGAACAGCAGGAAGGTGTGCTGAGAGCCTTTGTCCGTCTGGAAGAGATTGGAAACGAGAAATACATCGTGGCGTATGTACGGACCGCCGAAGGCATCGACAACCTGAACGAAATCCGGCAGAAAGTATCCAAACTGCTGCCTGCATACATGTTGCCGACCTTCTGGAACCAGGTCGAAGACTTCAAGCTGAACATCAACGGCAAGATTGACCAGTCCACGCTCGTCAACAAGGCGGTGGACCCGGTCACCACCAACGATACGCCCGTCACGCCCCAGGAGGAACTGCTGATGCAGGCAACCGCCAAGCTGCTCGGCCTGCCGAGCGTCAATGTCAATGCGGACCTGTTCAATGATGTCGGCATTACCTCCCTGCATATCCTGCAACTGATCGTCCAAATGGGTATGTCTGGCATTCATTTGAATGTGAATGACTTCTATTCGTTGCGTACCATCCGCAAGATCATGGCTGCCGAGAAACATCCCAATGCCTTCTGGTATGGCGACTCGGGCGACGACCCCACAAAGCCGGTCCTGATCGTCATCAGCGGCATGACCAGTTTCTCGTTCATCTTCGGGGAATGGGCCGAACGGGTTTCCAAGAAATTCGCCATCTTCGCCATTGAATCTTATCATGCTGTCATGGAAGACAGGCTGACCGACCTGGACTCGCTGGTAGATATCTATCTGGAGTATGTCAAGGATGTGGTCAATACCCGCCATATCGCGGCCATCGTCGGCTTCTGCGTGGGAGGCGAGCAGGGCCTTGTGATGGCCAGGAAACTTTACAACGATTCCGATTACAAACCCCGCGTCGTGGTGCTCGACGGAGAACTGGACCGGGACATGAGCCTGCAGCGGCTTACGATCAATTCCTATTTCTTCCCCTTCTTCAGCGAAGAGCGCAACAGGCGCCGTGCCGAGCTGGATATCTATCTGATGGAAACCATGCCGGTAGAAACCTACAACGGCCCGGTTTCGGCCCTCATCGCCGAGTCCTATACGGGCCTCAGCCCGGTTTCCGGAACGGAGAAAGATCCCGAAGTGATCCGGCGCGAACTGGCGGAGCACAATACCAGTGAAAGCCGTTGGAAATACCGCTACCCCGACTGCGAGGTGATTTATATTCCCGGAAACCACAATCAGTACCTGGTTACCAAAGAAAGCCTGGATCCCATCGTAGAGTACTGTCTCAACAATCTCTGATCGGCTTGCCGACGTTGATATTTTGCTTTTTCGCGGATGAATTTCCGCGAAGATGCACTATATTTGGCATCGTTAACCGAAGGAGCTATGAAGGAGGGGGAGAAGCAGTCGAAGGGCGTGGCGTCAGGTGTAGTGGCGTTGGTATTTCTGGTCCTGGGATTTCAACTGGCCATTTTCGTCATAAAAGTTGTCGAACGGCCGGAAAGACGGGTCGAGCCCGGCAAGACCGCCACCACAGACGCTACTGTTACAACAGTTATTACTGATACTACGGTAGCGAGCGAAGCCGCGGGTGGTGTTCGTCGAAGCGACCTTTTTTCGGGAGCGGGACGAAACACCAGAGCGGCGCAGCGAGCGGAACGTTCAACCAGCGCGGCGCAGCGAACGAAGCTATGAGTCGTTTCCCTTCGACCCCAATACCGTCAGCCTGGCCGACCTCCAGCGCCTGGGCCTGACCCTCCGCCAGGCCGAAACCATCGACCACTACCGCAGCAAAGGCGGCCGCTTCCGCACCAAAGACGACTTCCGGAAAATGTACGTCGTCACCGACAGCCTCTTCGCCCGGCTCGAACCCTTCATCAAGATCCCCAAGGTCGAACTCAACGCCGCCGACAGCGCCGCCCTCGTCTCCCTCCGCGGCATAGGCCCGTATTACGCGCGCAAGATCCTCGACTACCGCGAAAGACTCGGCGGATTCCTCAATAAAGCCCAGCTGCTCGAAATCGAAGGCCTCGACGAAGAACGCCTCGCCGGCTTCTTCGACGACGTGGAGATCGACACCACCCGCTGCAGCCGCCTCGACCTCTGGCACGCCACCGACAGCATCCTGGCCCGCCATCCCTACCTCGGCGAAAAGGGCGCTCGCAGCATCGCCCGCTACAAGAAACTCTACGACACCACCCGCTGGACCCTCGCCGATCTCGAAAAAGAACATGCCTTATCGAAAGAAAATATTGAAAAATTGAAAAAATATATCGAAATTCAATAAAAATTTTTATATTTGCAGAAAAAACG
>LXOW01216031.1_pt1 | contig 11259 bp, 11 predicted proteins | sample 1368591 | NCBI WGS metagenome assembly LXOW01 (sample SAMN04884650, study PRJNA319009) | bovine gut metagenome | isolation source: Cow rumen | host: Bos taurus | place: Italy: Legnaro (PD) | collected 2014-07-09
GATACCGCGTATCCGCCGTCGCTATGTTCCTTCGGGCTCTCAAGCAGGGGCATGAGGTGGATATAGTTCACGCCGCTTTCGGTAAAATAGTCGATTTTTCTAATAACGCCCTTGAGGTTGCCGGCGAAGTTATCGACATAAAGCATCATGCCGATAATATCGTTGCCGTGGTACCAGTCAGGGTTCTTTTCCCGCGCGCGGTCAAGTGATTTCAGTTCCTCATCGCGGTCGGCATCATATCGCTCAATCAGATCGCAAAGGTATTCAAAAGCCGCATCATCATGAGGGTACAGTTCGTTGTAGAGCCGTTTCAATTCGTCGTAACGCTCCATGAAACGCAGACCGAGTTCGTTATTCAAAGAGATTGCCATATTCATCATGCCTCACAACCGAGTTTTTCTTTCAGTTCCCTGAGATCGGGCATAGCGGGTATCGCACCGTGACGCGACGTAGTCAGCGAAGCAGCGAGATTTGCCGTGCGGATGCTGTCGATCAGTTGCTCCGTGCTGAGATCCTCCGGACGGTAAATGGCAAGTGCCGCCATGCGGCTGAGGAAAGCACCAAAGAAGGTGTCTCCCGCGCCGTTGGTGTCGGCGACCTGCACTTGAAAACCGCCGATCTTACCTGTTTCTTCTCCGCGGCGATAGAACGCGCCGTCCGGTCCGAGTGTCAGCAATATCAGTTTGATACCGTATTTCTCATATAACAGGCGTGTCCCCGCGTCAAAATCCGAAGTTCCGGTCAGCAAAGGGAGTTCCTCGTCGGAAATCTTTAGGATCTCCACAAGTTCCAGCGCGGCTTTCATCTGTTCAATAGCGGTCTTTTCACATTCCCACAGGTTTGCGCGATAATTCGGGTCATAGGTGACCGTCGCGCCCAGTTCCTTAGCCTTGCGGACCGCGTAAAGAGTTGCCGAGCGGGAAGGCTCATCGGTCAGGCTCACAGAGCCGAAATGAAAAAAATGAGTGTCGCCCGGCATCGCGGTGTTGATGTCGTCACAGTTTAGCCGTGTATCTGCGGAGTTTCTGCGGTAGAAGGCAAAACTCCTCTCGCCTGATTCGGCAACAGAAACGACTGCAAGGGTCGTTGGGGCGGTATCGTCAGTCAGCATACCGCTGACATCTACACGATTTTCCTTAAGAGTTCTTTTGAGTTGATCGCCAAAGTTGTCGCGACCAACCTTGCCGATGAAAGCGGTCTCGGCACCGAGTTTCGCCGCGGCGACCGCGACATTGGCGGGAGCCCCTCCGGGATATGCGATATATTCGGGAATACCGTTATTTTGACCGCAGGAAGTCAGATCGATCAGGATCTCGCCAACAGTGATCAAGTCTTTCATAGTAATCTCCATTCTGCCGCTCTATCATCAGCACAAATAGGTTATGAAATCTCCATGAGCGGCAAATGGAGATGAACCCGGCATGTTTCGCTTGCCTTTTGCAAAAGGCAAGCGAAACGCCGTCCCTATTTTGTCTTTAGCATGATTCTTCACGGTAACATCTCTCCCGTAAGAAGACGGTGATTTTGAAACTTTTTGTAATCGATTTCATCCTCTATAATATAACATACCGATCTCTGTTTTTCAATCTGTTTTCATCTGAGCATACATAGAATTTCCAATAAGGTTTTTGTGAATATTCACCGTTTATGAACCGTATGTACTACTCAACTCCAATTCTTTTTGTTAAATCCGTCATCCCAAAGAGGAAAACCTCCCTCTTAATATACAATTCATTTAGGAAAGAAATTTTATTCAAAAGTAATTTTAGAATGTATCGTTTTGGAAACTGTTGTCAAAAGTATTTTGAAAATCATGCAAAAATATGTTACACTAAAAACAGGAAGGTGATTGGCGGCATGGAAATTCAACATCATTATTCGGAAAGCGGAAAAGGGTTTCCATTGATTTTACTGCACGGAAACGGCGAAGATCATTCTGTTTTTGCAAAACAGATCTCATCGTTCGCAGAGCATTTTCACGTTTACGCGCTTGACACCAGAGGACACGGAAAAACGCCGCGCGGCACGGCACCGTTTACCATTTCTCAGTTTGCGGAAGATCTGGCGGGATTTATGGATGCGCACGGTATCGACAAAGCGCATATTTTAGGTTTCTCTGATGGTGGAAACATAGCGGCGGTGTTTGCGATCCGTTACCCGCAAAAGGTGGAAAAATTGATTTTAAACGGTGCAAATTTAGAACCCAGAGGGGTCAAAAGGCGGTATCAGATCCCGATAGAACTTTCATACAAATTCTGGAGTTGCTTTTCAAAAAATCATCCGAAAGCAAAACCAAAAGCCGAAATGCTGGGATTGATGGTCAATGATCCTTTTATTTCAATAAAAGAATTGGCAAAAATTCGCTGCGAAACGTTGGTGATTGCCGGAACAAGAGATATGATCGCTTCTTCTCATACACGGCTGATTGCTCAGCATATTCCACACGCCCGTTTGACTTTTATCAAAGGCGGGCATGCCGTGGTACGCACCAATCCGCTTGCTTTTCGGGAAGAAGTCTTAAAGTTTTTAGCGCTTTAAGTCGGATCCGTCGGTTTCGCGGCGGAGAAAGAATACTTGCAAAAAGAAACGGTTTGTGCTATAATGAACAGCACATGATGAACATTTTTTCGGAGGAAACTTGTATGATGAATACCGAAAGATTATGTCCTGCTTGTATGAACGATAACGGCGGCGAAAAGATTTGTCCGGTATGCGGGTTTGATTCCTCGGCCGCAAATCCGTCCGATTCTCTTCCCGTGGGTTTTGTGTTGGTCAAACGGTATTTCGTGGGAGCGGCAAAATCCTCTAACGGTGAAGGAATCTCCTATATGGCATGGGATGAGGACACGGATTCACCGGTCAATATCCGGGAGTATTTTCCGGTCGGGCTTGCCAGACGCTGTTTGAACGGCACGGTATCGGTCGCCAAGGAACAAAAATACCCTTATAACGAAGGCTTAATGGAATTTTTGGAGATCCATCGTATCATCATGCGATCGGAACTTCCTGCTTTAGAAAAGGTCATTTCCGTGTTTGAGGAGAATGGAACGGTATATGCGATTTCTCAACATATTCCTTCTATCACCATGGAACAGTTTTTAGCGAAAAACGGCGGTACATTAAAATGGGAACAAGCACGTACCCTCTTTTTACCGTTGATCGATACTGTCAAGGGCATGCATGAAGAAGGTTTTGTCCACGGAGGGATCTCGACCGAAACGGTTTTGGTCGGCAGAGACGGAAAACTTCGTCTTTCGGGCTACGGAATCAAAAAACTGCGTCAAAAAGGAACGCAGATCCGGGAAGAACTGTTTTCGGGATTTGCGGCGGTCGAGCAATATGAAGAACGGCAAACCGAATTGGGCGCCTTTACCGATGTGTATGCGCTTTGTGCGGTTTTATTCCGTGTGTTGATCGGATCGGTCCCACCCGAAGCGCCGTTGCGGCTCCAAAACAACACGATGTCGATTCCCGCAAAATTTGCGGAAGAACTGCCGCGTCATGTGTTGCAGGCGTTAGCAAACGGTTTGCAGGTGCAGCCCGAAGCGCGGACGGCGGATATGGAAATCTTTAAGAACGAGTTGGTTTACGCGGAAACCGAACAATTAAAAACCGTGACGGAAACCCATGGCGAATCGGAAACGGCGGGAAGAACGAAAAGAAAGAAAAAAACCGGCACGGCAAAGTATGTGGTGATTTCCGCCGCTTGTACGGCTTTGATTTTTGTGGGGATTATTGCTGTTTTGATCTTTACGGTTTTCCGGGAAGACGTCTTCGGCGGCAATTCTTCGGAAACCAAACCGGTCTCTTCTGATACCGCTCCGAAAGTCGATCAGATCGGCACCATCGACAGCGGCGCGGAAGAATCTGCGGTTTTGTTCGAAGTGCCTGATTTCAAAGGGATGTATTTTTCGGAAATCGAAGAAAACAGCGAATACGAAAAATTTGATGTCGTTATTCAAACCAAGGAATACAGTGATACTTATTCCGTCGGTAAGGTTTGCGCACAGTCGATCGAAAAAGGAACGGGCGTGGTGCGCGATACCAAAATTGAAGTTACCATCAGTTTGGGACCAAAGAAGATCAATATGCCGAGCGTTTTAGGACTGGATGAGTTAAACGCATCGCTGGAATTGCTCAAAAGCGGCTTTTTGTATACCAATATCGAGGTGTTGGAAAAATATGATGAAGACCGTACTCCCGGCGTTGTGATCGAACAGGAACCGAAATACGGTGCCAAGATCAGCCCCGAAACTTCGGTAAAAATCTATATCAATTCGTATGAAGGAAATACGGATTTTGACGCGGATGTCTCCCCGTAAAAAAATTGGTAAAAAAAACTTGATTTTTCTTTTGTAATATGATATACTTGCTTTAGACTCAAAGAAAGGTGAGTGGGGCGACCCGCTCACTTTTGTTTTGTGAATGACCGTCGGCAGTCGGAAAAGGAGATGAAAAGATGGCCAATTCAGCCGAAAAGGTATATGACCTGATTCGGGAAACCGTGGAGGCACAGGGCGTCAGCCTGTGGGATGTTCGTTTTGTAAAAGAGGGCGCGTCGTGGTATTTACGGGTATTTATCGACAAACCGGGAGGCGTTACAATCGAGGATTGTACCAATGTTTCCCATGCGATCGACCCGGTGATCGATGAAGCGGATCCGATCGACCTTTCCTATTATCTGGAGGTTTGCTCACCGGGACTCGAGCGGGAACTGACGAGACCGCAGCATTATGAGCAGTTTATCGGGCAGACCGTGAAAATCCGGCTTTATCAGCCGCAGGACGGTGTCAAGGAATGGATCGGGCAGTTAAAATCCGGCACAGAGCCGATTCTGCTTTTGACCGAAACGGGGGAACGATCGTTCCCGTTTAAGCAGATCGCCAAAACGACGGTGTGTGATTTTGAAAACTAAGCATTGAGAGGAATGGAGAAAAATGGCAGGTTCAAGAAAAGCGCCGAAAAAGCAGCAGGATGACAACAAAGATTTCTTTGAGGCGCTGCGATTGATGGAAGAAGAACGCGGAATTCCCAAGGAATTCATCGCGGAAAAAATCGCGGAAGCCATTGTAGTGGCGGCGCGTAAGGATTACGGCGGAAACGATATTGTTTCCTGCGTGATCGACACGGAAAAAGAAAAGTTTTATGTCACGGCGAAAAAGACAGTCGTGGACGAAGTGAACGATCCGTTTACCGAGATTTCAAAAGAAGAAGCGGCAAAACTCGATCCGAAATTTGTCAAAGAGGGCGTGGCGGAAATCCGCCTGGATCCCAAAAAGTTCGGACGGATCGTGGCGCAGAATTCCAAAAACAATTTCCGTCAGGGCGTTCGGGAGGCGGAACGCGGTCAAACGCTCGCGGAATTCCAGAGTCATAACCGCGAACTGGTCACGGCGGTCATTCAACGGATCGATCCCAAAACCGGCAACGCAATTCTGGCGATCGGTCACAGCGAGGCTACTTTGCCGAAACTGGAACAGGTTCCCGACGAGGTTTTACACGAAGGCGATCATATTAAGGTCTATGTTGTGGACGTTAAGGAAACTGAACGCGGCGCCAAAATCATGCTGTCGCGTACGCATCCGGGTCTTGTGAAACGTCTGTTTGAAAACGAAGTACCGGAAATCTTTGACGGAACCATTGAAATCAAAGCCATTTCCCGTCAGGCCGGCTCCCGCACGAAAATCGCGGTCTGGAGCGCTAATACCGAATTGGATCCGGTGGGCGCCTGCATCGGCCCGAAAGGTGCGCGCGTGAATAAGATCGTGGAAGAACTCGCCGGCGAGAAGATCGACATTGTCCGTTACAGCGACGATCCGTGCGCTTTTGTTTCCGACGCGATTTCTCCCGCCAAAGCGGTTTCGGCTGAGATCGAAAGCGAAGATCCCAAGGTATGTAAGGTCTGTGTACCGGAATCACAACTATCTTTGGCGATCGGCAATAAAGGTCAAAATGTACGACTCGCGGCAAAGTTGACCGGCTGGAAGATCGACATTCACCCCGAAAGCGGGTTCTACGGCGAATAATAGCGAATCCAAGCGGAAAAACCGTGTGAAGTGAGGGAAACCGAAAATGGGAACAAAAAAAATACCGATGCGCATGTGTACCGGCTGTCGCGAAATGAAGCCGAAGCGGGAACTCATCCGCGTGGTGAAAACACCCGAAGGCGAGATCAAACTGGATCCGGTCGGGAAGATGAGCGGACGGGGCGCCTATGTTTGCCGATCGTCAGTGTGTCTTCAAAAAGCCGAAAAATCCGGTGCGCTGAACCGTGCGTTTTCTTCGGCAGTCCCGAAAGAGGTTATCCTGGCGATACAAAAGGAGTTGGAAACGCTTGAATAGCAAATCACAAGCATTATTGGGGTTTGCGGCCAAGGCGGGCAGGCTCTCATACGGAATGGACGCCACGGTCAGCGCTCTGCGATCCGGCAAATCGCATCTGGTGCTCGCGGCTTCCGATATTTCCCGAAAAAGTAAAAAGGAAATCGCATTTTTTGCCGACCAACATTCTGTGCGCTTCCGGGTTTTGGAAGGCTTGCCCATGCAGGCTTTGTCAAATGCTGTCGGGCGCAGGTGCGGAATCTTGTCGATCAATGACAGCGGCTTTGCCGATGCCTTTTTGAAGGCGCACGAAGAAGGAGGAAACGGTTATGACCAATAAATATAAAATCAGTGATCTGGCGAAGGATTTTCATATGGCTTCCAAGGAGATGGTCGGATTCATCACCAAGGAATTGAAAATTGAAAAGAAAAGCAGCGCAACATTGGATGAAACCGAAATTGCGTTGGTTTTTGACGCGTTGACCAAGGCAAACCATGTGAAATCGTTCGCCGAATACTTTGCAACGGGGGAGGAATCCCGTGCCGCGGCGAAAAAAGCGCGTGAAGATGAAAAGAATAAAAAACTGGCCGAACAAATGGCTATTTTAGAACAGTTGAAGGCAGCGGCGGCAGCACAAAACGCCGCCAAAGAGAACAAGTCCGAAAAAGCACCGGTGAAAAAAGAAAAACCGGCGGCTTCCAAAAAGGGAGAAGCCAAAAAGACAGACGGGAAGAAAACCGCTAAACCCGAAACGGAGAAAAAACACGGTGTATCCGATCCGCAGCCTTTTGTTTCTAAAAAGAAGGATAAAACGCCCGGAGAAGCACCCAATCGCGGTCCTGCGGAGATCCGCCATGTCGATACCCGTACGTTGCACGTCAACATTGACAAGTACAACGAGAAATATGAAAGAATTGCTCCTGCCAATACCATGCGGGATAATTTTTCACGCAAGCAGAAGATCAAGCAAAAATCGCAGGATTATCGTCGTCCGCAGGGGGCGAAGCGCGATACCGAAGCCGATAAGATGAGACGGATGCAACTCGAACGCATCAAAAAAACACCGATCACGGTCACCATCGGAGAGGAAATCACCGTCGGTGAACTGGCGGCGGCACTGAAAAAGACAGCCGCTGAAGTCATCAAAACCTTGATGAAACTGGGCATGATGGCCTCGGTCAATCAGGTGATCGATTACGATACGGCGGAGATCGTCGTGACTGAAATGGGTGCAAAAATCGAAAAGGCCGTGGTGGTCACCATTGAAGAACGGATCATCGACGATACGGAAGACAGCGCGGAAAATCTGCAATCGCGCGATCCGGTCGTCGTGGTCATGGGGCATGTCGACCACGGTAAGACTTCATTGCTCGACGCCATCCGCAACACCGCCGTCACCGATACCGAAGCCGGCGGCATCACCCAGCATATCGGCGCGTATCGCGTCAACTGTAACGGGCAGGATATCACCTTTTTGGATACGCCCGGTCACGCGGCGTTTACCTCCATGCGGAAACGCGGCGCCATGGCAACCGATATTGCCGTGTTGGTCGTCGCGGCGGATGACGGTATCATGCCGCAAACCATCGAGGCCATCAGCCACGCCAAAGCCGCCAATGTTCAGATCATCGTGGCGATCAATAAAATGGATAAACCCGAAGCCAATCCCGACCGCGTTTTGCAGCAGTTGACCGAATATGAACTGGTCCCCGAAGAGTGGGGCGGTGATATCATCTGCGTGCCGGTTTCCGCCAAAACGCACGACGGGATCGACAAGTTGTTGGAAAGCATTTTGCTGGTTTCGGAAATGATGGAACTGAAAGCCAATCCGAACCGCCGCGCCAAGGGAATCGTCATTGAAGCCCGACTGGATAAGGGCAGAGGCCCTGTGGCTTCGCTGTTGGTGCAGAACGGTACCCTCAAAACCGGCGATGTTTTGGTGGCGGGAACGGCGGTCGGCCGCGTCCGCGTCATGACCAACNNAGAGAACTGAAAACCGCCGGCCCTTCGGTTCCGGTCGAAATCACCGGTTTGGCCGAAGCGCCCAACGCGGGTGATGTGTTTGACGCGGTTTCGGATGAACGCCTGGCGCGTGAACTGGTCGAACAGCGGAAGCAAAAGGCAAAAGAAGAACTCTTTAACGCCAAACAGAAAGTGACGCTTGACAACCTGTTCGATCACCTGAGCGAGGGCGATCTCAAAGAACTGAATGTCATTGTGAAAGCCGATGTACAAGGCAGTGTGGAAGCCGTTCGGGAAAGTTTGCTGAAACTTTCCAACGAAGAAGTCCGCGTCAATGTGATCCACGGCGGTGTCGGCGCGATCAACGAATCCGACGTCACGCTGGCGCAAACCTCCGGCGCGATCGTTGTCGGCTTTAATGTCCGTCCCGATGCTGTGGCAAAAGCCGCCGCGGAACGCGACGGGGTGGAACTGCGGATGTATCGTGTCATTTATGACTGCATTGAAGAAATTCAGGCGGCTATGAAAGGAATGCTGGCACCCAAATTCCGTGAGAATCAGTTGGGAACTGCCGAAGTGCGCAGTGTTTATAAGATTTCCAACGTGGGTACCATCGCCGGTTGTTATATTACCGACGGAAAAGTACTGCGTTCGGCGCAAATCCGCTTAGTTCGTGACGGTATTGTCATTTGCGAAGATAAAATTTCTTCTTTGCGCCGCTTTAAAGACGATGTTAAAGAGGTCGCTCAAGGCTATGAATGCGGTATCGGACTGGAAAAATTCGCGGATATCAAGGAAGGCGACATCTTTGAAGCCTTTGTCATAGAGGAGTACAGAGAGTAATGGCCGGCTATAAAATCGACCGGATCACCTCCGATATCCGGCAGACGTTAGCAGAACTTTTGCGGGAAATCAAGGATCCGCGTGTCAGCAAACTTTTAAGCATTGTTAAGTTGAATGTTTCCAATGATCTATCTTATGCGACGGTTTCGGTCAGCGCCATTGAAGGGGCTCAGGCAACCGAGGATTCCGTCAAGGCGCTCAAAGGCGCGGCGGGTTTCCTGCGGCGGGAACTGGGAGCGCGCATGTCCCTCAGGAAAGTTCCCGAACTTCGCTTTGTGGCGGATCATTCGATGGAACACAGCGCAAATATTTCCCGTATCATAGAATCGTTTGGCGGTGAACATGACCATGAAACACAAGACTGACACCTCCTGTCGGGAACTCACCTTACGGCAGACGGCACGCTTTTTAAAGCGGCATGACCATTACATCATCCTGACCCACGCCTCGCCCGACGGCGATACGCTCGGTTCGGCGTACGCGCTGTATTACGGGCTGAATGAAATCGGAAAATCGGCTTGTGTGCTGTGTCCGGATGTGATCCCGAAAAAGTATGACTATTTCGCCCGCAAAACCGATCATGTTTTACGCGAAAATGCTACCGTGATCGCGGTGGACGTGGCAGATCCCTGCCTGCTCGGGGCTTTGCAGGAACAGTTTGGCGGTATCGTCGATCTGACTATTGATCATCATGTTTCCAATCAGCGGTATTCCAAATACTTGTATTTAGACGCTAATGCCGCTGCGACCGCGGAGTCTATGTTTGAACTCTTAAAAATCATGAAGGTCAATATTAACGATGTCACTGCAAAAGCCTTATATACCGGCATTGTGACCGATACCGGCTGTTTTAAGTATATCAATGTGACCGCGAAAACGCACTGGATCACCGCGCAACTGTATGAATTTGACCTGAACGCGGCAGAAATCAATCGTCTGATGTTTGACACCAAACCGCGCAAATTGCTGGAACTGGAAAAAATGGTGCTGGAATCCAGTGAATTCCATTTTGACGGAAAATGTGTGGTTTTGCCGGTGACCGCGGAGATGCAGACCAAAACCGGTTGCAGCGGAACCGAACTGGAGGGGATCGCCCTGATTTCCCGCAGTATCGAAGGGGTCATGGCAGGGGTCACACTGAAACAAATCAACGATGAGGAATTTAAACTTTCTTTGCGGACCTTTCCGCCGCTCAACGCTTCCGAGATTTGCAAAAAACTCGGCGGCGGCGGACATATCGGCGCCGCCGGCGCGAATTTAAAAGGGTCGCTTGAAGAAGTCAAAACAACCGTTTTAGCCATGGTTAAAGAGGCTTTGGAGGAAATCGATGCAGGGGCTTCTTCTACTCAATAAACCGTCGGGTGTCACATCGTTTGGCGCGGTTGCCGCGCTGAAACGCCTGTCCGGAGAAAAAAGGGTAGGGCATACCGGCACACTCGATCCGATGGCGACCGGTGTTTTGCCGATTCTGTTCGGTCGGGCGACCTCGCTTTCGGGATTGATGCTGGAATCGGATAAACGCTATACCGCTACCGTTCAATTAGGCGTCACGACCGATACGGACGACATCACCGGTAACCGTTTGGAAGAAAAGCCGGTGACCGTGACGGCGGAACAGTTGGATGCGGTGCTGACCCGCTTTACCGGGAAACTCTTCCAGCGCCCGCCCCGTTACTGCGCTTTGAAAAAAGACGGTGTTCGCCTTTACCGTTTAGCCAGAGAAGGCAAAGAAATCGAACTGCCGGCGCGCGAGGTCTTCGTTCGTTCTTTGACGGTGACATCGCCCCTTGACGCGCAAGGCGTTTTTGCCATCGATGTGACGGTTTCCAAAGGAACCTATATCCGTTCTCTGGCACGGGACATCGGGGAAGAACTGAACTGCGGCGGCTGTTTGTTGTCGCTTTGCCGCACGGAGGTTTCCGGTTTCCCCTTGAAAAACTGCGTGCCGTTAGACGCGCTGACAGCCGACAATGTAGGCGAATATCTGTTGAATGAAGAAACCGCTGTGTCACATTTACGGGAAGTGTCGGTCACGGAAAAACAGGCGTTTCGTTTCTGTTGCGGCGGACCGCTCGCCTTGGAACGCTTGCGGCTTTCCGAACCGACCGAACAGGAATTGATCAGGGTCAAAT
>LXOW01441801.1_pt1 | contig 11258 bp, 9 predicted proteins | sample 1368591 | NCBI WGS metagenome assembly LXOW01 (sample SAMN04884650, study PRJNA319009) | bovine gut metagenome | isolation source: Cow rumen | host: Bos taurus | place: Italy: Legnaro (PD) | collected 2014-07-09
TTCTAACATACTCAACCGCTTTTTTCTATTCTCTTAGTCTCACATCTATTGTAACGCTACATTCATTTTTTCTATTCCTGTTTTCACTTCTTGGCAAAGCAGTAAAAGTGCGATATAGTGTTCATGGTTGAGTTGACGCCGATGATCTTCATGATAAACGGGAGAGAGTCACATGAAGTTATTCAATGTTACAGCACCGTATCCAGACGAGTTACTATTTTCATATTTCATCAGGACTCTAAAAGCAAATGGCTTGGATATCTCCTTGTTCATGAGATTTGTCGAAGGAAATACTTCTGCCATAGATCCGATCCAATTGATTGATTTCAGACGCTGCTATATGGGGTTTCTGAAGATGCTTCCCACAGAAGAAGATGCCGGGGTATTCTATCTTTCTATGTCGACGTACAGGTTTGACTCTCTTTTCCTGACCGTGGAAGAACAGATGGCTTATATCAATGAAGTATTTCGCGAGCCAGACGAGCTCAACATGAGTATCAAGCACTTATATAAAACAGTTAACATTTGTCCAATCTGTGCACAGGATGACATTCGGACGTTCGGAGAGTTTTATTTCCATCGAACCCACCAGCTTTCAGGGATCTGCTTTTGCCCCAAACATCATATTCGTTTGCAGTCATTTGTCGGAGAAAAGAAGAATATTGAAACTTGCTGTCTGGAAGACTTCCACCCTATTGAGGCTACGATTCCCGATGAAGACCTAATTGCATACGCGGATTACGCGAACGCTCTCTTCAAAAGTGATATTTCATCGAACCTTTCGGAGTTAGCCGGGATTATCCGCAGAAAGCTTTACGAGTCCAATTACATTGGTTCCACCGGTATGCAGTTGTTACTTGACAATGTGGAAAAATGGGATCATAAAGCCTTGTGCGCTACAAAGGTGCGCTCTCTTTACGATGGGCTCTCTCGGATAAGAACGAAAAAGCCGTCGGAGATACTTGGTTTATCAATGTTTCTTTACCCCGATCCAGTCGATTTTGTGACTCAACTCGAGAACAGGAAAGCTATTATTGAGAAATATGAATGTAACACTTGTGCCAACTCCTATTACGGAACGCCTTATTCACACGAAATTGGATGGGGATGTCCGGAATGCAACAAAAAACTGACCAATCAAGAGCGATACAATTACTTGGTCCAGGTGGTTGGAGATGGGGAGTATGACGTAAAGGATTCATTTATCTCTCTCGGAAAGAGAATAAGTCATTATCATAATGCCTGTGGGAAAGACCTGTTCATACGGCCTAATATGTTTTTGTTTTACGGTGAACGCTGTAAGTGCAGGATAGGCAAGACCGAAAAAGCATTAAGGAAAACTGTTGAAGAGAATGGTTTTGAATTAGTATCATACGATCGCAGCAGGAAAAGGATGATTCTGTTTCATCCAGTATGTGGAAACTCTTTTGAAATATCGATTGTAGCTTATAAAACGAGTCCACAGTGTAGAGCTTGCGAAAAGCAATTCATAGCTACAGTAGAAGATCCGACATATGTATACAATTTAAAAGCGCGTGCCATTGCGGGAGATGAGTATACAGTTCTCTCTTATGCAAATAAAAAGATAAAGCTCCGGCACAACAGTTGCGGATTCGAATTTGAAGCTTATACAGATAACTTCTTCCATGGACACCGTTGCCCTCAATGCACTGCTTTTCCGACGTACGAGGAGCTTAATAGGGTTCTTACGGCTGCATCCAGCGGAAAGTACATTCTTACCGACAGAAATCCAGAAGTTTTTCAGTCTGTAGTTGTCCTTAACACAGAGTCTGGCGAGAGAGAAAGAATCAGTAACTGGTTCTTACTTCAAGAACTTTCAAGGCCTACGCCGTCTATTCGTTTACCGGGAATCAAAACCGGTTACCGTTTTCCAGGATGGGACGCGCATCTGCAAGCATATAAAGAATATAGAGAAGAATATGGGAAGGAGCCTCCCAAAAACATGGTGTACAAAGGGTTAGCACTGGGAGCTTGGTGCTTCAATATGAAAAGATATCGTACGACGGGCAAGCTTACTGAAGACAGGATACAGACTATGTCTGATGCTGGGTTCGCCTGGGGGGCCAAATTCACCCAATCGTAAAGAACTCTTAGGTGTTTGTTTCGTGAAGTCAATTTGCTGTTTATGTGCCAACAAGAGGGATTGCCCGCAAAGAGTTTGACAAGCGAGAACACCATGATCCAGCAAATACGCTTCAAATGAAATATAATCACCAACATATCTAAAGTATTCATCGCTCCATCTGAAGGGTAAAATCACTTCAGATAGGCGGTGATGGTATGGATGTTATCGGAAAGCTGCGGCAAATGATCGACGGGCGCGGATGGTCTACCTACCGGTTCGCCAAGGAGTGCGGACTCTCTGAAGCAACGATAGGAAATGTCTTTCGGCGCGGTACGGTGCCGACGATCGGAACGCTGGAGATCATGTGTCAGGGCTTGGGCATCACACTTGCACAGTTCTTTTCTGAGGGCGATATGATTCAAGTCACACCCGAACTGCGGGAGATTCTGAACCTCTGGCTGAGCATGACGCCAAAGCAGCAGGAGGCCGCCAGGGAGATATTGGCCTCCATCAAAAAGCTATAACGGATTCAAGGTGCGGAGCTGAGAAGCTCCGCATTTTTACATTTTTATCGCTTTCCCGCCGTGCTTCGCCAACATTCGACATTCTTGTTGATGTATTATACATTCAATTGAACGGTAAAGCCGTTACATTGAATGAAAAGGAGAATACGACTATGAAGGACATCAAGCATGCGGAGAAAACCCTTGAACTGCTTGCAGCGCGGGACGGGATTACGGTGGACGAGGTGCGCGCGTCAATCCAGGAGGCGATCCTGGAAGCCCAGAAAAACGCTGCGCCAAAGGCACAACTCCTATGGCGCAGCATGACGGTATCCGGCGAGCTCCCCTCCCCGGAGGAGCTGATTGTGTGGGGTGCGAAGAGAGTGTCGAATAATTATAAGACATAGATGGTACTAATAGTATAATCCGTCCTCGATAGAACAGATTGCATTGCGAAACCCGGCATTTCCTGTTATACTTATTCTTGGTTTATTATAGGCAGCGAGGTATTCCCCATGTTCTACAAGATGATTGAACGCAAGCGCAATCAGTGGTTCGCGTCGCCGTCCTGTACGGTGCGCTCACTGATGAATTATATCGTCAGTACCGGGCAGATGCGTGACGCGCAGGTGGAGGCCATCAAGACCTACCTGTATCTGAAAGTAGCCTGCGGCTGCAGACCGCTGAATGAACTGTTTGCCGCTGGAACCTTTAACACACTGGACATCGGGGAGCTCTCCCTGCCGGACAGCGTGAAGGACTTTCTGCGCCGCAATCCCGCCGCAGCCGCGCTCTATGAGTACGCCGGGCAGCGCAGCGACAGTGGCGAGCAGGTATCCAGGAAGCTGCAGGAGCAGATTGCAAGGGACCCCGCCAGTATCGACTATGAGAAGTTCTTTTCCGCCGCGTTCTACGGCGTCTCTTATACGGACTACCTGTTCAGTCTCCCGATGGGCGCGGGCAAAACCTTCCTCATGGCGGCGTTTATCTACCTCGACCTGTATTTTGCCTTCAACGAGCCGCACAACCCGGCCTTTGCCCACAACTTCATCATATTTGCGCCCTCCGGCCTCAAATCCTCCGTGGTGCCGAGCCTGCGCACCATCCAGAACTTCCATGCAGCCTGGGTGCTGCCGGAGCCTGCCGCCTCGGATATCAGGCGCATGATCTCCTTTGAGGTGCTGGATCAGCGCAAGACAGCAAACAAATCCAATAAGACCAAGAACCCCAATGTGCAGAAGATCGCCAATCATCAGCCCTTGAACGAGCTGTTTGGACTGGTAGCGGTCACAAATGCCGAAAAGGTCATCCTTGACCGCGTACAGATCGGGAACGAGCAGCTCAGCTTACACGACGACGAGGCAGACCGTCAGGCCAACGAGCTGCGCAATCTCATCGGCAAACTGCCCGCGCTCGCTATCTTCATCGACGAGGTGCACCACGCTGTTACCGACGAGATCAAGCTGCGCGCGGTGGTCAGCCGCTGGGCGGAAAACGGAAGCGTCAACAGCGTCGTCGGCTTCTCCGGCACACCGTATCTGGAAAAGGCGGAGAAAGTGAAAGCGGTCGAAGGTCTGTCCGTCGCCACGGCGGAGATCACCAACATCGTCTATTACTATCCGCTGATTGAGGGTGTGGGCAATTTCCTCAAGCGTCCGGTAGTTAAAATCGCGGAGCAAGCCGACAGCGCCCGCATCATCGAAAGCGGCGTCCGCGCCTTTCTGGATACCTATAAAGATACCGTGTACGCCGACGGCACAGCGGCCAAGCTAGGCATCTACTGCGGCACGATCGAGAAGCTGGAGCGCCTGGTTTACCCGCTCGTTGCGGAGATTGCTGCCGAGTACGGGCTTGGCAGCGAGAGCATCCTCAAGTTTCACAAGGGCAACAAAGACTATGCCCAGTCCGCCGACAGCCAGATGCAGTTTGACATTCTGGACAAGCCCATCTCCAAAATCCGGATCGTCCTGCTGGTACAGATCGGCAAGGAGGGCTGGGACTGCCGCAGCCTCACCGGGATCATTCTCTCCCAGGAGGGCGACTGCCCGAAGAACATGGTACTGCAAACCTCCTGCCGCTGTCTGCGTCAGGTCGTGAAGGGCAGCCCGGAGACGGCGCTGATCTATCTCAACGACACGAACGCCGCCAAGCTCAACGAGCAGCTGCAGCAACAGCACCATATCAGCCTGCGCGAGTTCGCCAACGCCGACCACAGCAAAACAGCGCTGAACCGCTATAGCCGTATGGCGCACTTGAAGCTGCCGAAGGTCGATTTCTACCAGCTTGCCGTCCGCTATACGGAGGAGAGGACGGAGGAACTTGCTCCGGAAAAGTACATCCCCGCGGCGGCGGATCAGGCCGGGCGCGACAGTACGATCATCCGCACCACCGATCTCAGCATGGAGACGCAGCGCATTGAGGTCGATTCCGCCGAGCGCGGCACGGAGTATGCGGCCTTTGACGCCTGGCTGTACGGTATTGTCAAGGGCAGCTTCGGCACGCTTACCATGACGGAACTGAAAACGTATCGTGAGCTTCTGTGCCGCGTGTTTGAGACGATTACATATGAAAAAGACGGGAGCCGGTATTTCAGCTCCCGCTATGACCGCGCGATCGTAGATGCCAACATCCGCAAGGCTTTTGCGGAGAAGCGCAGCTTCCGGACGACGGAGGAAGTGATCCCTCAGGGCGCGAGCCTCCTGCGGATCGAAAATCTCACTTCCCCTGTCTACACGGAAAAGACTGACGACTATTACCCGAATCAGACGCTCGTGGAAAAAATCGTGCTGGCCGATCAGGGCAAAATGAAGATGCCGGAGAAGGTAAAGGATACGATCCGGCTGTTGGAGGAGCTTGGCAATACAGCCATGGCCGACAACCTGAGACAGCAGCACACAGCGCCGGCGTATAAAGATCGCAGCTTCCACTATCTCCCCTATCACACGGACAGCGGTTTTGAGCAGACCTTCCTGCGCGAGGCGCTGGCATTTCCGCAATTGGAGCAGCTCGGGCTGGAGGTCTACTACAACGGCGACGACTCCATGACCGAGTTCAAAATCAAGTGTTACAAGCAAAGCGGCGGCCGCTGGCGCTATATCGGCAGGTACACGCCGGACTTTTTGATTCTACAGCGCCGGGGCGGCAAAATCTACAAGGCCATTATTGTTGAGACAAAGGGTGAAGCGTTTGTGGAGCTGTTCAAGGACAAGCGCCGCTTTATGGAGACGGAGTTTCTGAGGCAGAACAACAAGGCGTTTGGCTATCAGCGCTTTGAGCTTCTGTATCTGGAAGATACCCTGTCGGAGCATGAGCGGATTGTCAAGGCGCAGGAGAAGATAAACGAGTTTTTTGGAGGAGAGTAAAAATGAAATGGTTAGACTATCGGGAGAAACTCGGTATTGGTTTTAATGACCAGGAAAAGACAGCTCTTTTTTATTACATCTGTCTTTAACTACTTAACTTGCGCTCCAGGAAGAATCTCTCAAGCAGTCGATGAGGGCGATTACTTCCGCTTTTGCGATACAACAAATACTGCGATTGAGTCGTTTTCTACATATAGTTATTATGAGGTAATCGTTTCTGTTCTTCGTACACACTCTAAGACCCTTCTTGATTTTCTTTCATTTTATATAGCGTTTATCAACTGTCTTAAATGCCAAACCTTTCCGAAATCAATTGCTGAATACTTTAAGAAAATATTATTTCAAAATTTCTCTAAGATTCGCATTCAATATGAAACTATTGAANNGAGCAAAGCCCTCCGTGAATACGCAGACAGCAATACTCAAAACGCAAGTGAAGTTGCTGATAAGTTCCGCAAAGCATTAGAGGCCTTTTTTCAGGAGTTTTTCAACAGCTCAAAATCTCTTGAGAACTATAAAGCAGAATACGGAAACTATCTAAAACAGAAGGGCGTACCGAAGGAAATTGCAGGAAACCTTGAAGCACTTCTGCAAGCCTACACAAACTTTATGAATAACTATGCAAAGCACCACGACAAGACCGGGAAAAACATTCTGGAATACCTGATGTATCAGACCGGCAATATCATGCGTTTACTAATTACGCTTAATCAAGAAGAGACCACAAGCAAAGCAGAGGGAGAATAAGTCATGAAACGCGACATGGAATTAATCCGACTCATTCTTTTGGAGATTGAAAAAGCCCCCGACGCATCGTCAATTGCCGATTTACCTGTTGATGGATATACCACAAGTGTAGTTGCTTATCATTGCAAATTACTATATGAAGCTGGATTTGTCTCTGACTATGACGATTTGTTTGCAGAGGGCGAACTCTGTGACTTCAGTGTTGGAGGGCTGACATGGGAAGGATACGATTATTTGGATTGCATTAGAGACGATTCGCTGTGGGGGAAAACAAAGGACACTATTAAAGACAAGGGGTTGCCACTCATGATTGATACTATCAAAACTATAGCAAATGCGTTTATTACTTCCGTTGCCGAAGGCGTGGCCAACTCCATTTTGAAGAATGGCGGTGCATAATAATGCCGATTAAATACATACCTTTCATCCCGGAGCCGGTCGAGGGGCAAGCGGTGCTGGGGAATTTCAACCGGGTACTGAAATACAAGGGCGCGGATGATGTTTCCATGGTCCTGCAGCGGGGTATGCCGCTTTACGAAATGGAGAAGCAGGAGACCGTGGGCGACAACATAGGCGGCAACATGGTCATCCGGGGCGAGTGCGTCTCCGCCTGCGCGTATCTCAAGGAGCAGGGCATCCAGGTCGATCTGGTCTATATCGACCCGCCCTTTGCCAGCGGCGCGGACTATGCCAAGCAGGTCTATATCCGCCGTAATCCCAAGGTGGCCGAGGCCATCGCCCAGGCCGAGCAGGAACTGGACATCGACGAGCTCAAAGCCTTTGAGGAAAAGATGTACGGCGACGTCTGGGACAAGGAGAAGTATCTCAACTGGATGTATGAGAACCTCATGGCGATCAAAAGCGTCATGAGCGAAACCGCGTCGATCTATGTGCATTTGGACTATCATATAGGACATTATATGAAGGTTCTACTGGACGAGATTTTCTGCGAGGACAATTTCCGTAATGAAATCATATGGAAAAGAGCTACTGCACACAGCGACGCAGAGTTTTACGGGAATAATTTTGACTGCATTTACTTCTATACGAAATCGCAGACCGATTACACATTCAATACCGTTTTCCAGCCTTATGACGAAGCGTATCTTGCAAGATTTAGCCGGACTGATCCTGATGGACGCAAATGGGACAGTGGAAACCTGACGGCAAAAGGTTTACAGGGCGGCGGATATGAATATGAGTTCAAGGGTTATCGTTCATTATGGAGAATGCCAAAAGAGACTATGGAGCGCCTTGATAGAGAAGGACGTATTCATATAACAAAAACTGGAGGTATTCGCTCGAAAGTATATCTAGATGAACTTCCCGGTATGCCCGCACAGGCAATGTGGCTAGACATTAACCCAATTAATTCACAAGCGAACGAAAAAGTCGACTATGCCACCCAAAAGCCCGAAGCTCTTCTTGAACGCATCATCAAGGCGTCTTCCAATGAGGGTATGCTCGTCGCTGACTTCTTCGGCGGCAGCGGCGTGACGGCTGCGGTGGCGGCCAAGCTGGGGCGGCATTTCATCCACTGCGATATTGGCCTCAACTCCATCCAGACCACCCGCGACCGGCTCAAGGCGGACGGCGCGGCCTTCGATGTGCTGGAGATCAAGGACGGCGTGCAGCTTTTCCGCAACCCGGTTCAGACGATGGATAAGATCAAAGCCCTCATTCCCAGTCTGAAGAATGAGGACTCGCTGGATTCCTTCTGGGCCGGCGCGATCTCCGACAGCAGGCTCGGCATGATCCCGGTCTATGTGCCGAATCTGATGGATTCTTCCTCCAAGCTGCTGGACGAGGTCGCCATGAACCGCATCCTCCATCAGGCCATCCCGGAGCTGGACGGCAGCGTGAAGAAGGTCATCGTCTATTATATCGACATCACCGGCGTGGATGAGATCAGAAAATTCATCCGGGACGACGACAGCACCACGGTGGAGATCGAGCTGCGCGACCTGAAAGCCGTGCTGGACGACGTGGTCATCGGCGACTACGCCGAGTTTCACGCCGATGAGGTTCACGAGGATCTGTTCGGCGGCTGGCGCGTCACGGTGGACAGCTTTCTCAGCGACCGTGTGATGACCAAGATTCACGAATACAACGAAAAGGCTCTGCAAAACGCCGGCAAAAAGGGCTTCAAGCCCATCGAGATCAGCGACGAGGGCCTGGAGCTGATCGAATACCTGAGCCTCGACTGCACCGCCGCCTCCGGCGAATGGCACGCCGACAGCGAAATCAAGATCGACAAGCTGGGCTATATGACCGTGAACGGCGTGAAGACGAAAGACTTCTGGAAGGGCTGGATCGACAGCGAAAAGAAACCCCTGCGTCTCAAAATCCGGAATATTTGCGGAGATGAAACGGAGTGGGGGATATAAGCACACGATTTTACATCCATTTTCAAAAGAAACAATTGTCCTGAACTGATATGGAGGTATTGCGATTGGATCAGATTTCTTTTGAGGATCTTGAGAGGGAGAGCATACTTGCTTCTCTGCCTGGAAAAACAGCGTATATAGATGAATGCGGAAATTTCGGGTTCGATTTTTCAAGTGTGGGTGTATCCACAAAATATATACTATGTGCAGTCGTTGCTGAAGACTCCGATTTGCCCAAACTCCATGCCGAAGTATCTCAGGTAAAAGCGAACAACGGATTTCCAAAAAATACGGAGTTGAAGTCAAGTTCCATTGGCAACAACTTCAGACGCAGAAGCAAAATTGTCTCGGATCTTCTTCCAATCAAGTTCAGAGTGATACTGTTTGTTGCCGATAAGCAAGCATTTGTCAAAGGGAGACCGTTGACTGAGTATAGGCAGTCTTTCATAAAGTATTTACATCAACGTCTATACAGTATCCTTTATGCAGCATATCCAAAGCTAAGAATAATCGAAGATCAGATTGGGTCATCTGAGTTTCAGAGTTCGTTTAAGGAATACGTCAAAGAACACCGTCCGCAGAATCTGTTTAACGAGTATGATTTTGATTATACAGATAGCAAAGATGAATTATTTGTTCAGTTAGCTGATTTTATCGGAGGAACGATTGGCAAGGCATTAACCGAACCAGATTCCCCCGATTATCTCGAAATCCTTAAGGGGAAAATACTCTGTATAGTTTGAGTTTTCGCAAAAATCAAAGCAGCCACAAAAGCAAGTGTCTCCAAAAGTTCGGCGTGAGATTATGTAAACCAAAATGTGCCGTAGTTATGTAAACCCACGGATTTTCATCTGGCGCTGGTTGGGGCGAAGAGGCTTGAAGTAGCCACGGATGCCGGTACGAGCTTTTGACAGGAGGAAGTGGAGTCCCTCGACCAAACGGTAATAGAAGAAGTACACCTTTGGTCTAAGCGTAGCGGCTGCTTCCACACAAATTCTGAAGTGCATGTTTTGGTCGCTCGTCTCCCTGAGCGTGGCAAGGAAAAGCATACAGGCGGACAGAAAGAAGTTCAGGGAATTGATGGCGGTCAGAGAACGTACCCTGAAGTTTTCAAAGTCAAACATCTGCTTCTTGCAGCGGAAGTATTCCTCAATTCTCCAGCGAGAGAAATAATGCCTCATAGCGGTGATCGCAAGATTCTTGGTATCGGTGTTGAGATTTGTTGCCAGAACCATAGGATGATCGGAAAGGCCGTAAATCAGGATAATGGACAGCACACGATCAGAACCGCTTAGAACGCCCTTTACAACGCTCAGCTTCGCCTTGCGGGTTCGGCCGTGGTAGATCACTTTTGTGGCGTATTTCCCCTTACGGCTTGAGCAAAGCTCCTGAACTGAATACTTTTTCCCGTTCACTCTGATCTTCCGGTTCAGCTTGAGACGGATCACATACTTCTGACCCAGGCGATCCAGAAGGCGAAAGACGTCATTGTCGTCATAGCCTCGATCCATGACGAAGGTCGCGTGTCCAAGCTTTTCGGTGCAGCTTTGGATCGCTTTTTGGGTGAATGCGAACTCGCCTCCGGAGGTGAATGCCGGAGATTCCGCCGACCAGACCTCAGAGAAAACACTCACGGGATGACTGGATTTGGTCAAGACAGTGGCTTCGGTGACATAGTAGCCGTTGGCCATGACAGCTTTGTTTGCCGTGCTTTTTGAGCCGTCCCGGACGCGGCTTAGTCCCTCGAATGCCCGTCCACAGGGCTTCACGACGTCGCTGTTGTCAATGTGGATTACGATATTGTCCGGCAGATACTGCTTCACGGTATCCAGATAATTGTTGTGAACTTCCTCCGGAATCTCGGCACTGAGATTGCGCGCAAGGCGTTCAACGGTATTGATCTTCTGCGTGTCCTCCTGAAGTGCTTGCGCGATCTTAGAGAGTACGCAGCTCTGGGCGGTCATTGCGCCGAAGCATATATCCGCAGCGAACTTCTGAAACGGCCGGGTCATTCCTGCTGAAATTTTCCCTGCAAATTTGAAAACAGCCCTTTTCAAAACACCCGTTTTTGTTGTATAATCCACCACGAAGAATTCCTCCTGTCTTGTTTGGTGTGTTTTTTTGTGGTGATTAAATTATACCACATTTCAGGACGGAATTCTTCTCTTTTTTT
>LXOW01408122.1_pt1 | contig 11256 bp, 6 predicted proteins | sample 1368591 | NCBI WGS metagenome assembly LXOW01 (sample SAMN04884650, study PRJNA319009) | bovine gut metagenome | isolation source: Cow rumen | host: Bos taurus | place: Italy: Legnaro (PD) | collected 2014-07-09
CTGTGCAGACGCCTTTCGGAACGCAAATCCAGCAGATGAAAGTCGAAATTGACGAGAAACTGCTGTCATCCGTGGCAGGCATGACGGGAGGCAAGTATTTCCGCGCCACTTCCAACCAGAAGTTGGACGAAATCTATGAGGAAATCGACAAGCTGGAACGCTCCAAGATTGAGGTGACGGAGTTCCGCCGCCTCCATGAGGAGTTTTATCCGCTGGTGGCTTGGGCTTTGGCCTTGCTGCTGCTCGAATTCTTGTTGCGTAAGACTATTTTCAGAACTTTAACCGATTAAAGCCATGGAAAACGTATTGCGATTTGAACACCCCGAGTACCTCTACTGGTTGATTGTCATTCCAGTATTGGTCATCATCTATATCTTATTCCGCGTTGGACAAAAGAAACGTTTTGAGCGTTTCGCCCAAATCGGGATGCGCGACAGCCTCGTGCCGAGCTATTCCAGCCGTCGTGCCAACTTCAAGTTCATCGTCTTTTTGCTCATGATTTCCTGCGTTATTTTGGCTTTGGCTAATTTGCAGAGCGGCAGCAAGATGGAGGAGGTGAAGCGCGAGGGCATAGACCTGTATATCGCTGTCGACGTCTCCAATTCAATGAACGCAGAGGACATCGTCCCGAGCCGTTTGGAACGCTCCAAGCAGGCCATCAACAAGCTGATTTCCGACATGAAAGGTGACCGCATCGGTGTCATCGTCTTTGCCGACAAGGCTTTCGTGCAGTTGCCTATCACCACTGATTATTCGGCGGCGAAGATGTTCCTTTCGACCATCAACACGAGCCTTGTGGCTTCGCAAGGTACAGCTATTGCCGAGGCTATCAATTTGGCACTGAAGTCTTTCCCCGATGAGGCGCACAGCCGTGCTGTCGTTATCATCTCCGATGGTGAGGACCACGAAAACGATGCTGCTGTGAAGGCCGCCCAAGAAGCTGCCAAGCAAGGCGTACATATCTATACCATTGGTATGGGTCTAGCTGATGGCGCTCCTATTCCGGAGTACAACCAATACGGCCACCAGACGGGCTACCGTAAGGACCGCAACGGCAACACCATCATCACCAAGCTAAACGAGGCGATGTTGCAGCAGATTGCTGCGGCAGGCAATGGTCTCTATGTCCGCGCCAGCAACTCCAACGTGGGTTTGGAGAAGATTTACGAAGACATCAATAAGCTCGATAAGACCGAAATCGATGCCAAAGTCTTCACTGACTATGAAGACCAGTTCCAATGGTTCGTTGGAGCAGCCATCATTCTTTTGCTCATCGAAGTGCTCATTTCGTCGAGCAAGAAAGGCTGGGAGAAGAAGTTTAACATTTTTGAGAAGAAAGATGAACAGGTTGAGTAAATATCTAATAATCATCGTATTGCTGTTTTCTGCGTTCTCTGTTTCAGCGCAGAGTGACGAGAAGGCCATCCGTAAGGGCAACCGTAGCTACCATAGCGGAAACTACGAGCAGGCCATAGAGAAATACAGGAAAGCTTTGGAAATCAGACCAAACAACGCCAATGCCCAGTTCAACCTTGGCGATGCATTGTATGCGATGGAAAGCTACGATGAGGCATACGAGGCTTTTCAGAAGGTGGTGGAGATGTCGCCCGATGCCAAACTGAAGTCGAACGCGGTGTTCAACATGGGCAACTGCCTCCTCGCGCAAGACAAGTATTACGATGCCTTTAATATATATAAGGTGTCGTTGAAGCTGAACCCCGAGAACGAAAACGCCTTGTATAACCTTGAGTATTGCCGTGCCCATCTTGTCAAGAGTCAGATTTGGGTGGTGCAGCCCGAGCATGGTAGGATTGAGGTCAAGGAAAAGGAAGCCTTCAACGGGCAGCGCATCACCATGAAGGCAATGCCTGACGAAGATTATGCTTTGTCTCAGTATTACGTAGTCCGTGCCGACAATCAAGAGGTGACAGTAGAGGTGAGCGGTAGCAGTTTCGTCATGCCCAAGTTCAATGTGTTGGTGTCGGCAGAGTTCAAGCAAGCGCATAAGATTGAAATTGAGAAGAATATCAAACATGGTAAGGTGCAGGCCGACAAGCAGAAAGCCATTGAGGGGCAACAAGTGGTGTTGAAAGGCTATGGCGAGAATGGCTATATGGTGGACAAGTTCACAGTGTACAAGACGGGAAGCCGCAACGATACGGTGCCTGTCAATGATACGGTGTTCCAGATGCCCAATTTTGATGTGACGGTGACGGCTTCGTTCCGCATTGCCTTGAAAGTCAGCATTGACACCGTCTCCAATGGCACCATCAGAGTGACAGATAGCCTCGTCAAGCCGGGACAGAACATCGGCATCATCGTAAGGCCTGATAAAGGCTACCAGTTGGGCGACCTGCGTGTGGTCAGTAAAGATGGCACCGAATCGGCACCGGTTTCGGAGGACAACCTCTTCCAAATGATCGACTCCGACGTGACGGTGAAGGCCAACTTCGTAGAGGCAACGGATTATTATAAGGTGATGGCTGACACTACCATCAAGGGCGGACATGTTCTCATTGACCAAGACGAGGCCACGCACAGAGAGACTGTTGCTTTACGCAATGCTCCTGAGCCTGGCTACCAGTTCAAGGAATACATCATCCATCAGGTGGGTGACACCGCAGTAAAGGTACAGCCGCTTGGCAATTTCTTCACCATGCCTGGCTTCGATGTGGAGGTCTCGGCAGTGTTTGAGAAGAGCGAAGGTCAGGACCAGCAGCAAGAGCAGCAACAACAAGAGCAGCAGCAGGAACAACAGGACCAGCAAGACCAACAGCAACAACAGCAGGACCAACAACAAAACCAAGACCAGCAGCAACAACAGCAACAGCAGCAAAGTCAGGAAATGTCGAAGGAAGATGCCCAGCGTATGTTGGATGCTCTTGAGAATCAAGAGAAAAAGACCATGGAAAAGGTCAATGAACAAAAGGTAAGACAACAACCCAAAAAGAAGAGTGATAAAGATTGGTAATATGAAAAGGATATTCATTTTGTTTATGATGCTATGTCCATTGTGGCTATGGGCGCAGGACAACCCAACCCTGACTGTCTCCACCAAGAAACAAGTCATGGTGGGTGAGCGTTTCCAAGTGGTGTTTGAGGCCAATGCCGAAGGCAAGAACTTTAGCGCGCCGTCGTTTGAGGGCTTCACCGTGTTGGGTGGTCCTTTCACCTCGACGAGCTCAAACTTCTCAATGGTCAACGGCTCGATGTCGCACAGCATCAAAGTCACCTACACCTTTGCCTTGCAGGCCTACCAAGAGGGCACCTTCCACGTTGGTGCAGCCTCGTTGACCGTCAAAGGAAACAAGGTCAGTAGTGAGCCTTTTGAAATCAAAGTGTTGCCTGACGATGGCAGTTATGCCAATAACTCGGGTTCTGGCGGCAATCAAGGCAATCAGGGTGGTCAACAGCAAAGCACCAATGACCCGCAAGTCAGTGGCAAGGATTTGTTCCTCAAGGTGATACCCTCAAAGAAATCGACGTATGTCGGTGAGCAGGTCATCCTGACCTATAAGCTCTACACCAGGGTGCCAGTCTCATCACTGTCTGTGGAAAAGATGCCCTCATACGCGGGCTTCTGGACCAAGGACATCTCCGATAACAATGGTGGAAACCTGCATCAAAGCAGCGAATACATCAACGGTATAGAATACACATCGGCAGAGATTCAAAAGATTGTGGTGGTGCCACAGCGTTCGGGCAAGCTGACCATTGACCCAATGACCATCGAATGCATTGCCCAAGTTCGCACGGAACGCAACAATAATCGTAGCATGGACCCCTTCGAGGCTTTCTTCAACGACCCCTTCTTCAACCGTAACATTGCTAATGTGAGGAAGGAGCTCTCGTCACAGCAGTTTACACTTGATGTGAAGAACCTCCCCGAAAACGGCAAGCCTGCCTCGTTTGCGGGTGCCGTGGGTAACTATAGCTTCAAGTCTGGCATTGACAAGACTTCGTTGCGCACCAACGAGGCTGTCACCATCACTTTGACCGTTTCCGGTACGGGCAATGTGGAGCTGCTTCAGATGCCGACACCTGTCTTCCCGCCCGATTTCGAGGTCTACGACCCCAAAATCACGACGAATGTGAATGACAATGCCAATGGTCTTTCTGGAACGAAAAAGGCTGAATATCTGGTGATTCCGCGCCGTGCAGGTAGCTTTACTATCCCTGCTGTGGAGTTCTCATGTTTCAACCCATCGACCGAATCTTATCAAACGTTTTCGTCGGAGCCTTACCAAATCGAGGTGGCGAAAGGTGAAGGTGGCGAGGATGCAGGTGGTATCTTTGCTTCCAATCAGGAGGGCATCAAGTATTTGGGCAGCGACATCCGTCACATCATGACGGGGAAGGCACAACTGAAGCCAACGCACACGACGTTTTTCGCTTCACCAGCCTATTTCGTTGTGCTTGTTGTCCTGTTGCTGCTCTTTGTCATCTTATTATTTGTAATAAATAAGCGCGAGCAGCTGAGCAAGGACACGGCGGCCAACCGCAACCGCAAGGCCGACAAGGTGGCACGTGGTCGTTTGAAGAACGCCTACCAGCATCTGAAGGCCAAAGACCAAGAGAAATTCTACGTGGAAATGTCGCAGGCTTTGTGGGGCTACATTGCCGACAAGCTGGGCATCGAACGCTCCAAGCTCTCTATGGACACGGTGAGCGAGACGATGAAAGACAAGAACGTGCCCGATGAACTGACGCAACAATTCATTGACACGCTCAACAGTTGCGAGTTTGCCCGTTTTGCCCCTGGCAGTGCTGAGGAGAAGATGGACGACCTCTACCAGAAGGGCATTGACGTGATTTCTAAAGCGGAAAAAGTCTTGTAAACAATGAAAGGAACAACAGCAATGAAACGATACACCTTATTAATATTAATATCGCTTTTTGCCTTCGTGGGCAGGGCGCAGGAAAGTACTGAAGTGTGGTTCGAACAGGCCAATCAAGCCTACAACATGGGCAACTACGACTCAGCGAGAATTGTCTATGAGAAAATCTTGGCCACCGACATGGAATCGGTGCCGCTCTATTACAATTTGGGTAACACCTATTATAAAATGCGCGAGTACCCCATGGCGATTTACTATTACGAAAAAGCCTTGAAACTCGATCCTTCCAACGAGGAAGTGCAGACCAATCTCGCTATTGCCAACCATGCCATTGTTGACAAGATAGAGCCTGTGCCACAGTCGTTTATCGTCAGAGGCTGGCACAATATGCGGGCTTCGCTGTCGGGCGATCAGTGGGCTTGGTGCTCCATTGTTTTCTTCGCTTTGCTACTAGTGGCCTTGTTCCTGTTTTTGCGTTCTCGCAAGGTGGGAATGAGGAAGTTGGGTTTCTTCACAGGCATCGTTTTCTTCTTGGCATTCGGCTTGTCGGTGGTGTTTGCCGCACAGTTGAAGCAAGCTTCTGTCGAGCAGGACCAAGCCATCCTGATGGCTCCCACTGTAATGGTGAAAAGTTCTCCCAGCGAGGCCAGCGTCGACCTTTTTGTGTTGCATGAAGGTACCAAAGTCAGCGTTTTGGAAACCGCCAACGGTTGGTGCAAAATCAAAATTGCAAATGGTAGCGTAGGTTGGCTTGAAGCGGACAAGATGCTTCTTTTTTGACCATTTTTGAGGTTTGAAGTGACTTTTTCAGAAAAAAATACAATTTTTTTTCTTGAAAATGTTTTTTCTTTGAGATAAAGTCCTATATTTGCAGACCATATTTATAGTGAAAAAGTGTCTTTTGACACGCAGATATAGTGAAAAACAGAGAATTAATTAAAATTTCGTGATATGAAAAAGAGATTTTTACCTTTCTTGATGGCAGTTTTGGTCCTTGGCCAATTCGCTATCGCTGACAACGGCGGTCACTATGTGCCGCGCACACAACCCACAATGGATGCGGAGAGCTTCATGGGTAGCCTTCGCGCCAACCAGAACACGGGCTTGATTGACCCTGCCGACATGTTCAAGGCCATGCAGGCTCCCGCTATGAAGAACGCTGCCAACGATCCTTTGTATTGGATTAACATGGGCCCCGACAACATGGGCGGCCAGACTATGGCAGTCGTGTACGACAACCAATCCAATGTTGTCTATATCGGCTCCAAGGGCGGTGGTGTCTTTAAGTCCTACAACAACGGCATCACTTGGCACCAGGTGGGCAAAACTGACCTCATGGTTAGTTGCATGACGCAGGCTGAAGACGGTATCATCTATGTGGGCACAGGTGACGGTGGCGACAATGTCAACCACAACGGCCTCAGCCAACAAGGCTATGACAATAGCTTCATCGGCAACGGCATTTGGGCTATCAATACCAAAAACAACGATGCCATGAGTCAAGTCGTCGTTCCCACCGAGGAAGAATGGCTTTATATCAATGACATTGCTACTGCCGGTATCTACATTTTGGCTGCTACGCCCGAGGGCTTGAAGTATTCCGATGACAAAGGTAATACTTGGCATATGGCATCATATATCGATGGAAACGGTGAGGCTCAACCTCTGGATGGCGTTGCTGCCGAAGTGAAGGTTGGCGGTGAAAAGACCATCGTCGCTTCTGTCGACGGCCAGATTTTCATTGGCAATGATATCACCAAACTCGTTTGCCATTCTGGCACGGGCAACCAGCTTCAGGGAGATACCCTGCTTCCTAAAGCCGCTGGCTTGCTTGATGTAGCCATCTCAAAAGACGAAAACGCCATCTATGCTTCTTGCATCGATGCCAACGGCAATCATGCTGGAGTTTTCCTCTCACAGGACAAGGGCGCTACTTGGGTTAAGGTTTTGCCCAATGTGGGTTCTGATCTCGGCCACACCATCTATGACGGCAAAGGCCTCTACAACCATGGTATCACAATTGACCCCAGCAATGACGGTATTGTTTATGTGACGGGTTATAAACTGTGGCGTATGCAGCGCCCCGCCTCTGGAACGGGCTATTATCTCTGTGAAGCCATCACTTCCAACACCATGATTTCGTCCACGGCTTACCTCCATGTCGGCCTCCATACTATGGTTTTCAATCCTAAGAATGCCAACGAGTTCTACATTGGTACCGATGGTGGTGTCTACAAAGGCAACAAGGACTTCGAATTCTTCAATTGCAATAGAAACTATGCTACCACGCGTATGTTCAACGTGGCATACTCTGGCAAAGATGAGCGCATCATGGCTGCTGGTCTCGACCATGGCACCGTGCTGATCGAAGGCGCCGAAAACACCAATACTCCTGGTAGTGGTCTTTGGATCAATCCTACGGGTGACAACATGGGTATGTTTAGCGAAGGCTCGAGTGCTGGCCCCTGCGCATTCTCAATGATTAACCAAAATACGATTTTCGTGACCTATAAGGATGGCGGAGATTCAAAACCTGTTATCGCTCGTTCCGAGACCGCTGGCGAAGACTGGGTGTCCACCAACTTCTTGTCAGCCCTCAGCTATACCACCTCGTCGTTCCGCCTGCCTTTCGCTTTGATTGAGGACTACGATGCCGACTGGAACCCCGCCACGGTGTGGTATTACAATAAGAGTGAAGAGACTGAGCCTGCTGGAAAGGTTGTTGAATGCATCAGCAACTGCAACTATCCTTTCGACTACACCTTGGAGGCTGCTTTGCCTGCTGGTGACTCTGTCGAGGTTCACGATCCTATTGGTGCCAAGTTGTATCTGACCTTCACCGATGCTCTCTATGTGACGCTGACCCCCCTGAACTTCGGTATTGAATCGGCATGGTACAAGATTTCTGGTAAGCAACTCCTTGGTTATACCGGTGAGCCGCTCAGCATGGGTCTCTCTGCCGACGGTGATAACCTGTTTGTTGGTTTCAAGAACGGCAAGTTTTTCCGCATTTCCAACTTGAACACCGTGGTTGATGCCAATACTGGCACCTACACCACCACCACCCTCGACTCCTTGAACCACACCATCACCATCCTCAACCCCGATTGCCAGGTGACCACTACGGCTATTGAACTGCCCATGAGCGGTCAGTGCGTTACTTCGGTTTCTGTCGATCCTCGCAATGCCAACAAGGTCATTGTTACCTGCGGCAACTATGGCAATGAGGCTTATGTGTTCTATTCGACCAACGCTCTTTCGGAGAATCCTGTGTTCACTTCGGCGCAAGGCGACCTGCCCAAGATGCCGGTCTATTCTTCACTGATTGAAATGGAGACTGGCGATGTCATCATCGGTACGGAACGTGGTATCTACAGAACCAAGAATATTGCCAACGCTGAATGGGTTGCTGACGGCCACATGCTGGGCGAAGTGCCTGTGATGGACCTCAAGCAACAGAGATTCTGTGTTGAGGACAAGAAAATCGTTGAAGAAACCCAAGATGGTATCTTCATCACCGAGTATCCTGGCGTTCACAACACGGGCGTTATCTACGCTGCCACCTACGGCAGAGGCGTGTTCCGCTGCGAAAATTATAAGAAGGATTTCACCAGCGTGCCTGAGACTCCCGCTATGGTTGAAAGCATTACTGTCTCCATGTATCCTAACCCCGTCCAGGGCGAGGCTACCGTGAGCTTCAATGTCACTGAGAACACTGATGTCAACTTCCAAGTGTTCGACCTGACGGGCCGCGTGGTGATGAGCCAAAACATGGGCCGCTTCACTGAAGGAGAACAGGAATTCAGAATCAACACCGAAAGCCTCAGCACTGGCTCCTACATCCTGCGTCTCAACCAGGGTGGCAACAGCAGCTGCGTGAAGTTCATGGTGTATTGATAACCTCTTGTAAGGACGTTGCGTGCAACGTCTCCACAAACGAATGCAAAAAAGAAAGACAATCGTAAAAGATTGTCTTTCTTTTTGTATTTTTGCATTTACAATATGACCCTATGAACAGCAAAAAGATCAATAAAATACTGATTGCAAACCGAGGTGAGATTGCGGTGCGTGTCATCAAGACCCTCCGTAAGCTCCATATTGCTTCGGTGGCAGTCTTTGCCGACAACGACGCCAACGCCTTGCATAGACGTATGGCTGACGAGGCTTGCCCGTTGGGCAGTGGTGCTTTGAAAGACACTTACCTCAACGTCCGTAAAATCATCGATGCGGCTTTGGACGCGGGTGCCGATGCCATTCATCCTGGCTATGGTTTCCTCTCCGAAAGCCCAGAGTTGGTGGAGGCCTGCGAAACCAATAACCTGATCTTCATCGGCCCTGACGCAAAGTCGATGCGCTTGATGGGCAATAAGATCGAGGCACGTAAGATTGCTGTGAAGAACGGTATCCCTGTTACCTTCGGAATGATGGGCAGCCACGAGGAGATTTTGGAACAAGCCGATACTTTGCCATATCCCATCTTGATTAAAGCCGCAGCTGGTGGCGGTGGCAAGGGCATGCATATTGTTTGGCAAAAGGAAGATCTGAAAAACGAGTTGGAACGTGCCTCGCGCGAAGCAGAGAAATTCTTCGGTGACGGTACGGTCTTCGTTGAGCAGTACGTAGAGAATCCGCGCCATATTGAGGTTCAGGTGCTTGCCGACCATTTCGGCAATGTGGTTCATTTGCACGAACGTGAGTGTACTATACAACGCCGCTATCAAAAGATTATAGAGGAGTCGCCTTCACCGACCTTGACGGAGGAGAGACGCCAACAGCTGTGTGAGACAGCGGTGAAGCTTTGCAAGGCTATTGGTTATCGCAATGCGGGCACGGTGGAATTCATTGTCGACAAGGACATGAACTTCTATTTCTTGGAGATGAACACCCGCATCCAGGTGGAGCATCCCGTTACTGAAATGCGTACAGGCATCGATATCGTGGAGGAGCAGATACGCATCGCGAGAGGAAAGGAGATGGGTTGGACGCAAGAAGCCATACAACCTCAAGGTCATGCCATAGAACTGCGTGTGTATGCCGAAGACCCACAAAACGGCTTCCTGCCCACACCGGGCAAGGTGACGGCCTATCATGAGCCACAAGTGCGTGGTGCTCGTGTCGACAGCAGCATTAATGGTGCCTGTACCGTATCGGAGGCATACGACCCGATGATAGCCAAGCTGACCTGCCATTCGAAGGACCGTCAATCGGCACTTGAAACAGCTCGCCAGGCCTTGAAGGAATTCATCATCCAGGGCTTGACCACTAATAAAGCATATCTATGGGAGGTGATCAAGAATGAGGATTTTATCGACAATAAGATCGACACCTCGTTTTGTACCACCCATCAAGAGGCATTGCTAAGCGCTTTAGAGAAGAGTCGTGACAATCAGAGCGTGAATGATATCGTGGCCGTTTTCCTGATGTTTGACTTCTGCAAGAAACAAGTGGAACAGCATCCCGAGAATGTCTGGGAGGAAATCGGCTATTGGCGTTATAGGATGCAACTGACCGTGGATGTGGAAGGCAAGAAAGTGCCTGTCAGCATCTATGCCGCTGAGGCTGGAAAAATCAGCGGGGCGGTGGGGGAGACACCATTCGTGGTGGAATTCATCCAATACGACAACAAACAGCTGAAAATCATGCTTAACGGTCGCACCGAAACGGTATATTGCTCCGTCAACGACGACCAGAAAACCATCGTCAATTTCCATGGCCTCAATTTCACATGTTTCCGCACCGACCAACTGAACGAGACATGGGATTATGCCTGCAAGGAAATGGTGAACGACAAGACCAAGTTGGTTTCGCCTATGCCAGGTAAAGTGGTAAAAATCAATGTTAAGGAAGGCGAAGAGGTGAAAGAGGGGACGATAATGATGGTGGTGGAAGCCATGAAGATGGAGAACAACATTGTGGCCTCGGGACAAGCCAAGGTGAAGAAAATCTTTGTCACCGAAGGACAGATGGTAGACAATAAAATGCAATTAATTGTGTTAGAATAATTTGTAGAGATGCATTGCCGTGCGTCTCAAAAAAAATGAATTATGAATTTCGACCTAACACAAGAACAGGAAGCCCTCCGCCAGCGTGTGCGTGACTTTGCCGAACAGGAAGTAAAACCCGTGGCTCGTAAAAACGACGAGAACCAGCATTTCGATGTCGAGTTGACCCTGAAAATGGCTGAACTCGGCCTATTGGGCATGACCGTCCCGAAAGAATATGGCGGTCAAGGACTTGACAACCTGAGTTATATTATCGCTGTGGAGGAACTCGCCCGCGTTGATGGCTCCACCGCCGCTACTATTGCCGCTGACAACTCATTGGGCATTGGCCCCATCAAGGACTATGGCACCGAGGAGCAGAAGCGCAAGTACCTGCCTCAGCTATGCAAAGATAAGCTCTGGGGCTTTGGGCTCAC
>LXOW01401917.1_pt1 | contig 11254 bp, 12 predicted proteins | sample 1368591 | NCBI WGS metagenome assembly LXOW01 (sample SAMN04884650, study PRJNA319009) | bovine gut metagenome | isolation source: Cow rumen | host: Bos taurus | place: Italy: Legnaro (PD) | collected 2014-07-09
ATCGGACTGAAAATCCGTGTGTCCCCGGTTCGATTCCTGGAGGTACCACTCCTCCTTTCATTATGAACCCTGTTCAGTCTTCGGGCTGGCAGGGTTTTTCTTTTATAACTAAGACAATAAAACATTATGGGAATAGTCATTGGTATTGACGTTGGCATCAGCACAACAAAGATCGTAGGTCTGAGAAACGATAAGGTCATTTCACCCATCCGTATTTCAGCCGCAGACCCTATCACATCACTTTACGGAGCTTTTGGCAAGTATCTGCACGATAACAACATTGACTTGAAGGACGTGGAACAGGTGATGCTGACGGGTGTCGGTGCCGCTTACATTGAGAATGACGTCTATGGTCTTCCGACAGCACATACCGACGAGTTTGTGGCCGATGGCTTAGGCGCACGCTTTGAGTCAGGCCTGCAGAAAGCCATTGTTGTCTCGATGGGAACAGGTACGAGCTTTGTACAATGCGACTGTCAGGGCATCCGCCACATCGGCGGNNCCGCCACATCGGCGGTCTCGGCATTGGCGGCGGCACACTCCAGGGACTGAGCCGTGTCATGCTCAATACCAGTAATATCAAGCAGGTGGCTTCTATGGCTATGGAAGGCGACATCTCGCACATCAACCTGCTCATTGGTGACATCACCAATCACCCACTGCCAGGACTTCCGATGAATGCTACGGCCTCACTCTTCAGCCGCGCCCAGTATGACGCGCCGAAGGAAGACATCGCCCTAGGCATTATCGTCATGGTACTGCAGACCATCGGTTCAGCCAGCGTATTGTCAGCCCTGAACACAGACATCAAGGACTTTGTGCTCATCGGTAACCTTACACTGTTGCCACAGTGCAAGGAGGTATTCCCCATGTTAGAGAAACTCTACAAGGTAAACTACCATATTCCAAAATATTCGGAGTTCTGTACCGCTATTGGTGCAGCATTAAGTTACGATACCTCTCACGCTCCTCACGTTCCATCTCATTGAGCAGGCATTCCGCCAGCACCTCAATCAGTTCCTTAGGGACGAGTAAACGCATATCCTCACTATGCGGGTCTATGGAATGAAGGAAATGAGGCACCTCGGACTTATATACCTCACGCATGCGCGTACTCTTGCCCTTGTCATTGGAGCAGGTATAATAGATGTTGGCATAGCGGTCGCATAGTTTGACGAACGGAGCATAAGGGGTTTCGCGAATACCCTTGTAATACTTCTCTCCTGCCCTTTCTGACCTTGTCCGACCCTTGTCGTTGGTCAATGCATAGACAATCTCTGTCGCCATGTACGCCTGCTCATCGGTCATCATACTGCGGGCAACCTTCATCACATCGTTATACGATAGCCGGGCATCCTCTATGCTATCGTGGAAATAGCCGCCAAAAAACAAAGGCAGCACGTCCTCCTCACGGGCACACACCAGGTAGCCAAAATCACGTATGGACTGCACTGTCATATCCAGATGGTATCCGTAAGGATGTATTTTACCGTACTTCTGATTCACGCTGTTATGAAGGGCATATGCTGAACGCCGCATCTCATTAATGGTGTCGGCATATTTCTCCTGCATGGCTAAAAACAACTCTTTCGTCATCTTCTTCTGTTATTTGGCGACAAAATTACATTTTTTTTCTGATATATCACCATTTTTTCCTTGGTTATTCTATAAAAATATGTACCTTTGCAACGATATGAACTACGCATTAGACCCACACGGAGAGGAACTATTCCAGCAATACCGCCAATGGATGCCCATTTTCGAACGCATTGAGCAGTTGGCTGTTAACACCCTTCAGACAACGCTGAAACAGCAGAATATCTATGTCACATCCATCGAACACCGTATCAAGACGGAGAAATCGCTGATGGGCAAATTGGAGCTGAAAGGTGCGAAGTATGCCAGCATCAGCGACATAACCGACATTGTCGGCATCCGTATCAACACGTTCTACACAGACGATGTTGACAAGGTTGCCGCCATCGTGCAACGCACGTTCGACATTGACTGGAATGACTCCGTTGATAAACGCAAGCAGCACGAACTACATAGTTTCGGCTATAGTTCGTTACATTATATCTGTCGGCTGTCGAAGTCAATTGTCGATGACCCACAGATGCCAGAACTCAACAACATACGTTTTGAGCTCCAGATGCGTACAGCGTTGCAGCACGTATGGTCCACCATTGAGCACGACATCGGCTATAAGGGCGAAGTGAAGATTCCTGATGTGTATAAGCGTCAGTTCAGCCGACTGGCAGGTATGCTGGAACTGATTGACGACGAGTTCAGCCGTCTGCGTACCACGCTGACCGATTACCGTCGCAAGGTGCAGTCCCTGGTTTCCTCAGGACAGCTGGACGAGGTGCTGCTCGATGCCGACAACTTCCGCAGATATCTGGAGATGCACCCCTTCGACCGCCTAAACCACCGCATAGCTGCTGTCAACCAGGCCGAGATATACCCCACCCCGCTGCTGCACTTCGTTCGTGTTTTCTCCAAATTAGGACTGACGACGCTTGGCGATGTGGAACGGCTTATTACCAATTACTCGGAAGGTGCCTACCAGTTGGCATTGTCACAGCTGGCAGTCACTGATCTTGACATCATTGCCGAGAACGTAGCACCTACGAACCTCTGCATTGTCTATATCCTTAAGAATGGTGGCGGCAAGGCAGAACTCACCAGGTTCTACAACATACTGAACGGTGAGCATCCGCGTAACGTCACCCTGGCTGAGAATATCATGGAACAGTGTGTCGGTTTGGAGTTATAACACCGTCTGTTTCATCTTAGCCCTGAAGGCATCCAACTGTTTAAAACAGTGCCGGTTGATAATCTCCTCCAATTCACGGTCAGGATTATGCCGGATAAAGCGCTTGTAGTCAAAAATCATAATCTCGCCATCCTCAGCCGTGTAGGGATGCCATTCCGGTAGTCCGTCAATGTTGGGATTGCCGTTATGGGCAAACTGTGCCCATGCACTGCTCATCAGGTCTGCCAGTTCCAAATCCTCTGCCGTGGGAAGCGGCAAGTCATTCTTGGCACGATGCAGGGTATTGAAACAGAACTTCAGTTCGTGCCCATGAATGGAGCCGTTGTTCAAGGGCGAACGCCAAGTGAACATATACATATAGAGCGGTGACCGGTGTTGGGCGGTAGCTGACGAGCGGCGGGCGCTGCGAGCATCGGCAGTGATGATGGTCTTGGGACGGAAGAGCCAGTCTATGCTCAGCAAATCCTGCGGTGTGTAGTCAGGATAGGTCTTGGCAAATGCTGCTATGTAGGCATCGGTCTCGTCGCCAAAAGTAGGCAGAAGTTCCGTTCTCGCTTCATCCAGCGTCAGTTGGCGGTTATAGTGCAGACGCTGCAACTCATTAAAGGTCGTACCGATCATCAGGGGAATCTCATCACTGATAGCAGCAAAATCCGGTTGGAAAGGCTGCTGCAACAATACCTCGCCGTCAGGTGTAGGTCCGAAGCCCCACATCATCGGCGTACCCGGCTTACGGGTACCTATGCTGGCGGCCATAGCCCGCTGCCCAGCATCATACAGCTGCTGGTAGGGAACATCCTTGAGCTTATCCACGTCGGCCTCGCTGATACCGAGTTCCTTCAAGACTGCCTTCCCCAGTGTCTGCGTCATCTCATGATTGTTCACATTGAGAATAGTACCACTCATGATAATTGCCTTATGAAAGAGTCCATGGGCAGCAGGCATGCACATGAGTGTACCTACTTTACCGCCACCACCCGACTCTCCGAATACGGTAACGTTCTCCGGATCACCACCGAAGTTGGCAATGTTATCACGAATCCACTCCAAAGCCTGCACAACATCAAGCATACCGACATTGCCGGAGTACTTGTATTGATCGGATACGGCAGAGAGATCAAGGAATCCCAGAATGTTCAGACGGTGATTGATACTCACCACGACGACGTCCTTCTTAGCCAACTGCATACCAGGGTCCCACTCCGAGGTGCCGGAGTCGAAGCCTCCACCATGAAGCCACAGCATGACGGGTTTCTTTGCCGTGACATCCGTTGTCCAGACATTCAGGACACATGAGTTCTTCTCGGACATCTCATCCTCGGTGAGCTGTCGGCCCCACGTCTGCTGCATGACCTGCGGTCCCCAGTGGTCACAGGCTCTTACACCCTCCCACTTCTCGACAGGCAGAGGCGGCATGAACCGCTCCACTCTGGCATAGGGAATACCAAGAAAGGACATGGTCCCTTCCTGCATGATGCCGCTGACCAATCCTGATGTGGTGCTGACGATACTATTCACCGCATAGAGGCCGTTCATCCACTGCGCCATATCACTGAGCACCTCAGGCGAAATCGTCTCCTCTATCTCTCCATATTCCGTCGGCATACCCGTAGTACAATGCTGGAAGAGATGGTTAAGAGCCGGATATTCCTTGATGAGGTTCTGGTTCGTTGATGGTAACAGCTGCTTGATGGCCTGGAGGTTCTGTGAGGATATGACCTGACAGTCAAGAGTGCCGTTGAGCGCAAAAACGGGGCATCGGGTATTGCGAATGTCATCAGAGGGGTCGTAGTCAATGAACCACTTCAGCCAAGGTGTCTGCTGTATGGCTGGTTGCTGACGGTATTGCGCTACCGTCATATTGGCAGGCTGACCCGACAACTCCAGAATGCGATTAGTCTGCATCACCAGGAGCGTGTCGCCCTTTACACCCGGGCCGGCCAAGGATACGATAAAGTCCGTCTTCTGACGGGAACCGAGCATAAAAGCGATGGAACCGCCCTCACTATGACCGAGGATGCCGACCTTGGCAAACGTATTCTTGCTACGCAGGAAATCAAGACCAGCAGCAGCATCGCGCATAAAATCCTCTGTCGTGGCGTTCCGCACTTCACCGCCGACGGATGCTCCTGTGGCACGGTCATCGTAACGTAACGTAGCGATGCCTTGACGGGCCAGGTAGTCCGCTATGACGAGGAATGGCTTATGGTCAAACACCTCCTCATCACGGTTCTGCTGACCACTACCCGAAACGAGCAGCACAACCATCGGCTTATTCTTTGATTGGGGGTCGTATCCGACAGGCCATGTCAGCGTGCCGGCTAAAGTGGCACCGTCGGCGTCGTTTCTGAAGGTCACTTCCTCCGTCTTGTATGGATAAGGCGGCTTGAGCGCCTGTGGACGCTTAACCTCCGTCACTCCTTTCGTCAGTATGAGTGATGTTGAGAAACCGTTCTGCGAGAATGTACCGTCCAGTTTTCCGTCTTTCAGGCGGGCCCTGTAAGTCATTCCTATCTGTTCTATCTTCACGGCCAATGAGTCGTCAGACAGAAATTCCTTCATGGTCGGTATGCCCTTGGCACCCTGATCAGGGCTATCCATCGACACTTTCACATTGCCGTCAGCCTGTTCCAGATGCAGCACAAGCCTCAGCGACATGCCACCCACATTCAGTTTACCTGTCCATGAGCCGAGTAGCGCAGTATTGTCTTTTACCTGTGCCTGTCCGATGATTGCAACGAAAGCAAGAAAAAAGGTTAAGATGTTTCTTTTGTTCATGTTAATTACACATTTAATGTATCTGCAAAGATAACTCTTTTTGTTCGGATTCTTGAAAAGAAGCATCAAATATTAACAAAAGTTATTAGCACGATAAGCAAAAATAAAGGAGCAACACGCTGTCGGTGCTGCTCCCTGTCTCTAAGATTCCTACCTTTCATTATGAAACCTCTATGGTCTTGGTGACCTTCTCCCTCGGCTCCATCTTCGGCATAGTGATAGTCAGGATGCCGTCCTCTACCTTTGCAGAGATCTTTTCACGAACCACGTCATCAGGCAACGTGTAGTTCTGCTCGTAGTTGGAGTAAGAGAACTCACGGCGCAGATAGTGGTGATGCTTGTCCTCATCCTTGTGCTCCACTTTGTTCTCGATGGCAACGGTCAGATAACCCTCATCATTGATGCCTACGCGGCAATATTCTTTCTTGATGCCAGGAGCTGCAAGTTCCATGATGTAGGCCTTCTCACTCTCCTTGACATTGACTGCAGGTGCTGTNNATTTTTTATAGTTGAACGTATGTTTATTGTGATTGCCTCGGTTTTTCCCTCGGCTTTCACTGTCCATTATGCAACAAGCATGCCCATGCTTATTTCGCTGACATTTTGTCACCACAGAGTGTCAAAATGTCACTTTACTTACTTTTTGATGCCTAAATAGGTATATTTCTGCGAAATATGATATTCCTTTTGTAGTTTTTCGCTAAAAAATTTGTATTCGCAAGCATTATTTTGTATCTTTGCGATAAATAATACATTCGTCACATGAAGAAGATCATCACATGCTTACTGGCTACACTGGGACTGACAACGGCCTGTGGTCAGAATTTCGAGAACACAGATGTAGAAGGATTCTCCGAACTGATTGAGAATCCGAGTGTCGTACTGCTTGATGTCCGTACTGCCAAAGAATATGCAGAAGGCCATCTTGACGGGGCCATCAACATAGACCAGGGACAGGATGACTTTCTGGAGAAAGCGACGGCGGCCCTACCGGCTGGTAAGAAGATTGCCATTTATTGCCGAAGTGGTCGTCGCTCTGCAAATGCAGCAGGAAAACTGGCAGCGAAAGGCTATCAATGCGTGAATCTGAAAGGCGGTATCATTGCTTGGAAAGAGGCAGGTAAGCCTGTGACCACCGAAACCTACGAAGTGGATATCTTCAAGACCAAAAGCGGCAAGACCGTGAAGTTTCATGCCCTCGTACATGCCAGCATCCGTATAGAGTACGATGGCAAAGAGATTGAGATTGACCCTGTTACGAAGCTGGGAAACAAGGTCATTGACTATGCGGCAATGCCTAAGGCCGACTATCTCTTCGTGACTCACGAGCACGGCGACCACTTCAACAAAGAGGCCATCCAGCTGCTATACCAAGACGGCACCCAACTGATCATGAACAAACGTTGCGCAGAAATGTACGGTTCAGGAAAGGTTATGGTCAACGGCGACAAGTTACAGTTGGCAGACGATTTCACCGTAGAGGCAGTTCCTGCATACAACACCACTGAAGGACGTACGCAGTTCCATCCCAAAGGACGTGACAACGGTTATATCCTGACCATTGACGGACTGAGAATCTACATTGCCGGCGACACGGAGGATATTCCCGAAATGGAGTCCATCAAGGACATCGACATTGCTTTCCTCCCCTGTAACCAACCTTACACGATGACCACCGAACAACTAATCAAAGCGGCAAGGACAGTGAAGCCCAAGGTGCTGTTCCCCTACCACTACGGGCAGACCGACGTCAGCAGCGTTCCTTCCCAACTTCAGGCGGACGGCATCGACGTCAGAATCAGGCACTACGAATAATCGTCTTTTACAGTTTTACGCTCGAAATGTCAACAAGACCGTTGACAATAGCATAGATGGTGAGACCTGCAGGTGAATGAATCTGCAGCTTACGGGCTATGTTGCGGCGATGGGTGATGACCGTATTGGTTGAGATGCACAAGTGCTCTGCAATCTCCTTGTTCTGAAGTCCCTGTACCACACCAATGATGACTTCCCGTTCACGGTCGGACAAGGTGTCGTTGCTATCCTGTCCGCCCTTGAAGACCATCTGCGAGATGTTTTTCGACACATCGTCCTGCTTGGTATGCCGTTCCAGACGCTTGATGGCAGGTGTGAAAATGTGATCCTCCACCTCGGCATGCTGGCGCAGCCACTCCTCGTTATTATAGATATCGTAGAGTGTTGCCGTCAACTGATTATTATGATGAGCATCGGCAGGCAGGTATTTGATGATCATGAGTTTCAGTTCTCGCAGTTTCTTGTCGGTCTGATCATGATGCTTCGAGAAAGTCTCGATGTTGTAGTCGTTCATCGGTCGTCCCTCCAGCAATGACTCCACGTAGGGGAACAGCGTCTTCTCCTCGTATTTCATGTGGCGGCGTATCTCCTGCGCATAACCCTCGTAAACCTTCATGATGAGCATGCCCAATGCATCACCGTCACTGATGCTCTCCTGCAATTCACGACGGATGAAAGGCAGCTGGAAGTCAAGATAGTAGGCATGACTAGCCTTCAGGTAGTGTAACAGCGTCGGGACACTGATCTGCTCGTCCCTCTCAAAGTCTCCGTGACCATTGATGGTATAGTTGATGACCGCCAGGAACGTGTAAGTATCCACCCCGTTCATCTGGCACGTCTCACTGACTGTCTTGTCGCCAAAGCCGAGGTTAATACCAAATGCGCCTAACGCCTGCAGCACACTGTAGTTGTCCTTGATCAGCGTTATCATCTTGTCGCCGGGTTCGTACATTTTCAGATTTTTCATCTTGTCTTGAATTATAGCTGTTTTACCGCGGCAAAAGTACTCATTTTCAATGAAACACACAATAGTCCAAATGCAATTTCATCATTTTTAGGTATCCCGCCCCGGAAGACATTTACCGAGCCGGTGCCTCGAAAATATCATAGTCCTTGTTGTAAGCCGGCGACTGTATGGACAGCAGATTGAGCACGGAGTGGAAGATGTAGTGCTGCTCGAGAACGTCAGGCAATTCAGTTGCCTGCTTATACGTTCTGAAGCCCTCAGAGGTCCATACCAGGAACGGTATCTCATACTGCACCTTGGGTGCCAGCTTCATCNNAACATCTTGTTCTCGCCAAGCGATTCGCCGTGATCGGAAATAAAGATCATGGCGCTGTTCCAGTCTTCCATCGTACGCAGGGTATTGATAAGACTATCCAGCAGGAAGTCGGTGTAGCGTATGGTGTTGTCGTACGCATTCACCAGCATACCGACGTTCTTCTCACCTTCCTCAATGTTTTTGGCCACAGGTTTATACACCTCGAACTCAGGAGGATACTTGTCAGCATATTTCGGTCCGTGACTGGTACTGGTATGCAGTATGATGAGCACCTTGTCTTTCTTGCTCGATGCTATACGTTCACGAAGTCCGGTGAAGAGGATTCCGTCGTAGGCCCTGTTCACGTCGGGATACAGGTCAGCAAGGTCAACGTCCGTCAAATACTCATCAATGTGTATTGGCGGCTCGCCCCAATTGTACGTACGCCACGACACGTCAACACCCGTCCTGTAGGCATAGTTGGGCAGCAGCTCGTAGAGGTCGTCGCTGTTCTTAGGTTCAAGAATTGCCTTGGTACCGGCCGTCGTGTAAGTGGCACATGAGGTAGCCTGATACACCTTCAGGGCGTTTTGCCTTGACAGCAGCGGATTAGTGTCGCGCTTGTAGCCGTAGAGCTGGAAGTTGGCCTTACGCGCTGACTCGCCGATGACGAGCACCACGACGGCCTTCTCCTGGTCGGCAATCGTGCCGTCAGGAAGTTTGATTTCCTCTGCCTGTTCGTCATGATAGCTACTGATCACACGACAGGTATTCACCACGTACGACCAGGGCTGCAGCAGTCCACCCAGCTCCGTATCGTGCTGACTGATCCACAACGTCTGGCCAATGTTCATCGCCGCAATCACAAGGACAACAGCCAATGAGCTGCCGCAGAAAATACCCAGTTTCTTCACCTTACCGATGACAACAGGCTGCAGCAGGCAATACAAGGCAGGCAGTACGCCACAGCCTAACACGAAGAGCCACAGCGACCAACTGAAGAATCCGGAAGCCTCTGAGTATCTGGTATTGAATACGTTCTCAATGGTTGTGGCGTCTATGATTACGCTATAGGTGATGATGAAATATACGGCCGTCGCATTGATCACAGAAAGGATGGCAAGCAGTATGCGGCCGACCATCCTCAACACCCACATCACGAAATAGGTCATCATGAAGTTGAGCGCCAGCATGATGACAACCAGCGATGCCAGCAGGAGTATTCTGCCACCGACACCCTCATTGGTATTCTGAGCTACGTAATGAAAGAACGGAATGTTGTACAGCAACAACGTCCCTAAGCTCACGATACACGAGAAAGCCCAAAGCGAGATTTCCTTTTTCATTCCTCTCTCACTAGTACCTTCTCAATCTTGCCCACATACATGGTATGGAAGTCGTGCTGCGGATAGCTCTCGTCAATGGTTTCCTGATAGACGAAACCGCTTTCCTGCAGCTCCGAGGCGTACATCTTCTTACAGACCAGCACAAGCTTAGCCTCCTGAAAATAGACGGAGTTGTCGGCATAGACGGGAGTGAGGCCTGTTTTGGCAATCTTGTCCTCGTCGCGCCCGGAGACGCTGCCCAGGTAGGCCATCTGCTTCTTGAACGACTTATCCATCACGCAGAGCGTGAAGTATGGCTCTTCATCAACGAATTTCTTGGTATAGCGCGAAGGGCGCAGGTAAATCACCGCTGTCGGGTCATTGTGTCCCCACAGGCATCCGAGGTGGCCCCAAGAGGCCGTCATCGTGTTACAACCCGACTGTTCATTGCCTGCAGTCACCAGCATCCATTCATCACCAATCAGGTTGAACGGATTGAAATTCATGTCCTTATAGTTAATCTCTTTCATATCCATTATATGACCATAGGGTTTATTTCTGCTGCAAAAATACGAAATAATCCAGTAATTCCCTACTCTTTTTTGTATTTTTGTTCAAGAGCAGCCCGTTCCAATGATCCTGTTCAGATGACGACAGCCGTTCCACTGGTAGCCACCATAAGCATTGAGCCGTTTGCTCCGATGGTCTCGTAGTCAATGTCGATTCCTACTACGGCATTGGCTCCAAGGAGCTGGGCACGTTGCATCATCTCGCGCATGGAGGTGTCTTTGGCCTCAATCAGCACTTTTTCATAACTGCCGGCGCGTCCGCCTACGATGTCGCGGATGCCTGCAAAAATGTCCTTGAACATGTTTGCGCCGATAATAGTTTCACCTGTCACCACTCCCTTGTACTCACGGATGGGGCGACCTTCAATCTGCGGGGTTGTTGATAGTATCATCATTGTTCTCTTTAAATGTTAGAATATGTAACTTTATCTTGTTTTTCTGCTCTCGCTGCTCTATCGTTTTACCTTTGGTCTTCCTCTCTCATGATTTTCAATATCTTTCTATGAAACTAGTCACCAGACGGAAAACGGGTTCGTAGCTGTCGAAGACGGCGTGCTGCCAGTCGTCATAGATGGTATGGTAATACTTGAAGGCATCGCCCTCCTCGTTTTCCAGGAAGATGCAGGGCACGTGGCGCTGGGCAAAGGGATAATGGTCGCTGTTGGCTGCCAGGTCTCCGCGGTTCAGTGCCTTGAAATAATGCTTCTCGCCGTTGATTTGCTCAAAGAG
>LXOW01037950.1_pt1 | contig 11243 bp, 8 predicted proteins | sample 1368591 | NCBI WGS metagenome assembly LXOW01 (sample SAMN04884650, study PRJNA319009) | bovine gut metagenome | isolation source: Cow rumen | host: Bos taurus | place: Italy: Legnaro (PD) | collected 2014-07-09
TCGGTAGTAAGGGCAATGCGAAGTGGAAGTTGCAAAAATTACTGGTCACAAACCGTTGCATATAATAATCTTGTTCATTACATCACCATGAATTTTGATGGCTTACGTGATGCGATTATTTCAATATTGGGTGGACATCGGGTGAAGGTAAAGATAAGAACTTATGAGAATGACATGACTAGTTTCAAAAGAAAAGATGATGTGCTTACAGCACTGATTCATTTAGGGTATTTAGCATTTGATGAAACAACAGAGATGGTATACCTGCCTAATAAGGAAGTTCGTATGTGTTTTGAAGATACAATTGAGGATACCGGATGGGATAATGTCATTCGTGCCATCGAGCAATCTGAACGTTTATTACATGCAACTATTGCCGGAGATGAGGAGGAAGTGGCGGAGCAGATTGATATTTGCCACAGGGAAAATACAAGCATCCTAAATTATCATGATGAAAATTCGTTGGCAAGCTGCATTACACTGGCTTATTATACCGCACGAAATGATTATCAGATCATACGTGAAATGCCAGCCGGATATGGATTTGCAGATATGGTATTTCTGCCTTTTAAGGGACGGGATAAACCTGCCATGGTGGTAGAATTAAAGTGGAACAAAAAGTGTGAGACGGCATTAGATCAGATTAAAGAGAAGAAGTATGTGGAATGCTTAAAGGGATATAAAGGGGAAGTGCTTCTTGTGGGCATTAGTTATGAAAAGCGTTCTGAGAATAAGGAGCATGTGTGTAAGATAGAAAAGGTTGTATTAGAATAAAATTAGAATAACAAAAACGTACGAAACATCCATACTTCATACATTTATGTTGATACCAAAGTGTATGAACTATGGGTGTTTTTGTCATGTCTCCAAGGCTGGTCTTATTCGATTAATTCGGTTCAGCCCTTAGCTGTGAGTTAAAGCAAGCGTAACATATGCCGATATACAAAGTGTAATTATGATTATTTAAGAATACGAAATAGAAATGATGGAGAGTTTTCTTTGAGTCTTTTCGAGAGAACATTGGTATAAGGGGGAAGCTACATGTCAGACACAATAGCAATCATCACAGCCCGTGGTGGTAGCAAACGTATCCCAAGGAAGAACATCAAAGATTTTCTTGGACGACCGATTATTGAATATTCTATCAAAGCAGCTTTAGAATCTGGCATTTTTTCAGAAGTTATGGTATCTACGGATGATGAAGAAATTGCTGAAATTGCAAAGCATGCAGGGGCTAAAGTACCTTTTTTGAGAAGTAAGGAAAATAGTAATGATCATGCTACTACTGGTGATGTATTGATGGAAGTACTTGATTATTACAAGAAACAGGGAACAGATTTTGCGTATGTTTGCTGTATTTATCCTACGGCACCTTTTGTGACGGCAGATAAGTTGAAGAAGGCATACCGGATTATAAAAGATAGCGACGGCTATCAGTTAAATCCTGTGGTTGCGTATTCATTTCCACCACAAAGAGGCGTAGTTATTCGGAATGGAGAGCTTCAAATGGTGCAGCCACAACATCGGTTAACCAGGTCTCAGGATTTGGAAACCTATTATCACGATTGTGGACAGTTTTATTTTTACCGTGAGGATAAATTGGTGGAAGGAAACGGCGTGATTACAGAACATATTGTGCCTCTTGTAGTGTCGGAACTTGAAGTTCAGGATATTGACAATGAGACAGATTGGAAACTTGCAGAGATGAAATATCAGTTGATGGAGGGGAAACTATGAAGGGTTTAAAAAGATTATGTGCCATAATTTGTTGCACGGCTCTTGTAGCCGGACTTTGCCAAATGCCTATGGTTGCTTCGGCAGCAACAAAAAATACCAGTCATGAAACGGCAACAGTTGTTAAGCTTAATGCAAAAAAAACGGGTACAATCACTACAGATGAGGATAATACATTATATTATTATTTTACAACAACAGCGGAACAGGCATATTATGAAGTTTCAGCAAGTACCAGTGTTAAGGATGTCGATTTTGATATTCTTGTAGAAGATGAGGATGAAGTAACTCAGGACAGTATGTCGATTTCTTCAGAAGAATCCGGCAAAATGGTATTTGAACTTGAAAAGAATAAAAAATACTACGTTGTTGTAAGTGCAAATGTGGAAAAAAATTCTTCTTTCAATTTTGAAGTAAAAAAAATAGTTGATGATTTTGCAAATAAGATAGAAGATGCAACTATGGTTACTCTTGGAAGGAATATAGAGGGAACCATTGAAGTAAAAAATGATATTGACTATTTGAAATTTAAAACGGTTGAACAAAATGTGTATTATCAATTTGAAGTAATCAATACAAGCATAAATGATGATATTATTTTAGATGTTCAAAATGAAGATGGTTTATCTGAAGATAGTGTTACCGTGGAGCCAAAGTCTTCCGGAAAGACAGTAAAATTTCTGGAAAAAGGAAAAAATTATTACATGCAGATAAATACATATGGAGCTGAGGAAATAGGTAATTACAAGATTATAGTTACCATGCAGTATGATACGGAGGAAGATGAAATCGAAAATGCGTCCGCTATTATGTTAAATCAGACGGTTCAAGGAATGTTGCAAAGTGAAACAGATATTGATTGTTTTCGTTTTGTGTCAAAAAAGGGTGAAGTATCACATCAGATACATTTTTTTTTAGTCTCAGAGGAAAATGCCAGTGCGTCCCTTGAACTTTTAGATAAGGATGAAATGAATATTGAATCCATTTTGATTACTGGTAGTGAGAAAGAAAAAATAACGGTGGAATTAGAAGAAACAGGAACTTATTACATAAGAATTTCCGGTGATATTGGTGGAATATCATATATGTTTTCTGTTTCTCCAACCAGTCAGGCAGTAGATATTACGGATACAAGTACCAAGGAAAATGAGCAAACGACATCGACACCATATAATTTATCACAAGGAAAACAGCTTACATTAGGAAAAAAATACGATGGTTTGATTGAAAAAGCCGGAGACGAGGTATTGTTATATTTTAATACAACAAAGAGAGGTTATTATGAAATAACATATTATGATGCATGGATTGAAGGTAATATGGTTGCTGATTTATCAGATGCCAATGGAAAGTTTATTCGAAAGATTTATTTGTCAAAGAGTCAGACTGCCAATAAAATTTATGAGCTGAATGCAAAGAGTCCGTACTGTGTAAAGATTTATTCAGAAGATGGACAGGGATATGGAACTTATTCTGTGGAGGTCAACTTCAAATTAGAAACAAAAGATAACACTGCATCCACATCTGACAGTACGTCAACATCCCAGACTACGGTAGTTTCTCCAACAAAATTTAAGTTAAGCAGTCAATCTGTTAAGCTAAAAAAAGGAAAGAAGAAAACAATCAAAGTTGTTTACTCACCAAAAGCTGCAAAAATCCAAAAAGCCACATGGAAATCAGCCAATTCAAAAATAGCAAAAGTGACTCAAAAAGGTGTGATTACCGCAGTGAAAAAAGGAAAAACAACGATTTCGTGTAAGGTTGTTTTTACAGATGGCACTAAGAGAACATTGTCTTTGCCTGTAAAGGTAGTTTAGCGAGTAAATTAGGTGATTAAAAAGCCAGCAGAATATTTTTTTCTGCTGGCAGAACTTTTATGAAAAGTAGGTGAGTATGAATGATATTGTTTCGTGTAGATGCAAATGAACAGGTGGCATCCGGACATTTGATGCGTTGTATTTCTATTGCAAAAGAAGTGCGAAATATGGGAGAAGAAGTGTTTTTTGTTTTGGCGCAAAATAAGTTTACGGAGCGTTTAGTAGAGGAAAACATCCCCTTTGAAGTTCTTCACAGTGATTGGATGGATTTATATGGGGAGTTGTCTAAGATTTCTAAGGTGGTACAGCAAAAAAAGCCAAGATGGATTGTAGTTGACAGTTATCAGGCGGAGGAAGACTATTTATCCCAGTTGCAGCACTGGAAAAATGTGTTGTATATGGATGATCTGGCAAAGGACATTTATCGTGTTGCTGCGGTAGTTCATTATGCAGATTGGGAACAGGAAAGTAAGTACGGTTTAAATTATGAGGATAGCAATACCAAAGTGCTTTGCGGAATGAAGTATGTGCCTTTACGAGAGGAGTTTTATCCTGAGGAAGGGCAGGCTACGAAGCGTATACTTATCACCACAGGCGGGAGTGATGGTTACAATGTGGCAGGGAGACTTTTAAGAAAGCTATGTGCTGAACCGGAATTGGAAGATTATCGTTTTGCAACTGTTGTTGGTGCTTTAAATGCAAATAAAAACGAACTGCAACAGTTGGCAAAAGAAAAATCCCAGATTGATTTGTTGTTTGACGTACATGATATGGGGGATCAAATGCGAAAATCCCAGATTGCCATATCTGCTGGTGGAACTACATTATTTGAATTGTGTGCCTGTCGGGTACCTACGGTTTGTTTTTCAATGGCAGAAAATCAGGAGAACCTTGCAAAAGCTATGGGAAAACATGGGGTTATGACTTATGCCGGAGATGCCAGATTTAATTTGGAGCAACTGGTAGACAATCTGTCAAAGGAAATCAGACGTTTGGTTGTAGAAGAACAGCTGCAACAGGATTATAAACAGAAAATGTCAAGTCTGGTGGATGGACAGGGAGCCAGAAGAATAGCCCAGTTATTGGTGGAAGGAAACTGAGGTGGAGTTGCATGAAATTATATGAAAGAATTAAGGAAAAACAAGTATATGTGATTGCTGAAATGTCTGCAAATCACGGTGGAAATATCGAAAATGCCTACAAGATTATCGAAGAAGCGGCAAAAGCAGGGGCAGATTGTGTGAAAATTCAGACCTACACTGCAGACACTTTGACGATTGACTGTCGAAAAGAAGCCTACTTGATTAAAGGTGGTTTGTGGGATGGTTATAATTATTATGATCTTTACAAAGAGGCGTATACTCCATGGGAATGGCAGGCAGATTTAAAACGAAAATGTGAAGAAATGGGAGTGGATTTTTTATCAACTCCTTTTGATACTACATCTGTAGATTTTTTGGAAGACATGGGCGTGGAGTTTTATAAAATTGCATCATTTGAGATGATTGACATTCCATTAGTGGAGTATGTCGCAAGCAAAGGAAAGCCTATTATCATGTCAGTTGGCATGGGAAGTGAAGAAGAAATCCGTGAGGCACTGGATGCCTGCAAACGACAAAACAATGACCAGGTAATCTTATTAAAATGCTGTAGCCAGTATCCGGCACAGTTTGAAGACATGAATTTGTCGGTGATTCCGGATATGGAAAAACGATTTGGAGTACCTGTTGGTTTATCGGATCATTCTCTTGGCTCATTAGCACCGGTTATCGCTACTTCCTTAGGGGCAAAGGTAATTGAAAAACACGTTCGCCTGGATGAAGATGTAGAAAGTGCCGACGCCGGATTTTCCATGACCATGAAAGAATTTGCAAAAATGGTAACAGATGTGAGAAATACTACAACCATCCTTGGAAATCCAACCTATGAACTGACGGAGCATGAGAAGAATAATCTGCCAAGCAGAAGATCATTGGTGGCAGTAAAGCCAATCAAAAAAGGCGAGGTATTTACTAAGGACAACATCCGAAGCATCCGTCCTGCTATCGGTATCAAGCCAAAATACATGGCGGCACTTCTTGGAAAAGAAGCAAAGAAGGATTACGAATTTGGAGATCCTATTACGATGGAGGAAGTAGAATAAAACAGTGATTTGTCAAAATACTGTTAGGAATGTAGTGTTGAAGCACTTGAAGATGAAAAAATGTTTTAGAAGATGAAAAAGTAGGTTTTATGACGATGTTCTTTGGACAATTTCGTAAAACCTATTTTTTATATTACAGAAAGAANNGACTAAGTTTGAGCAATTTTGGTTTCGTGGCTAAAATTGGAAAAAATGTAAAGAATAGTAAATAAAAACCGATATAATCATTGTGATATCAAAATATATATATGTAGATCACTTTTGGTGATAGAGAGAACAGGATATATTTTGAAGGATTATTAGGAGGTGTTCAGTGAGGAACACAAGGATTAAATCAAGGAGGATGATTTTTATGGTTACTAAGTTTTTGAAGAAGAAGATTGCCATAGCATTAGTTGCGGCCATGGCAATTGGTGGGGTGACACCTACAAAGCTGGTTCCGTCATTTAAGATGGAGAATGTAAAGGCAGCAGCGAGTGCTGTTATGTCTGCAGAGTTTGATTATGGAGAAAAGCTATTAAAAAATGTTAAAAGGGTTGGTGATTCAACAATATCTTTTGGACTTGGAAGTGTTTTTTATTATCAATCTGTGGTATATACAGTTGATAAAAGCGGTAATGAGGTTTTAGGAACGATAAATCCAAATAAGTGGACCGCTGTTGAAGTTGGTACAGACAATGGAGTTGATTTCTCTTGGTTGAGTTGTGCAAAGAAGCAGGTTTTGTACGTTGCTTCAGATCCTGTTGCAGTAAAGGATGGTACAGAAGAACCGGCAGAAATATTAATCAATGCTCAGAACACAACCCTCAAAATTAAATTTTATGGTACTTTGCCAGCCGGAACTGCGGATGATTATTATATAGGTAATTCTATAACAGGTTATTTGGTGAGTGAACCTACCATGAAAAAAACAGAGGTATTATACCCAGCAATTCCATTTTCAAGTACGCAGTATAAAACAGAAAATGGTCAGTGGACAAATGTTACAGACGAGTTAACAGAACAATTGTTGAAGTATATAAATAAGGGTGTGAAGCTGCAATTTAGGGTTGCTTCAGTTAATAAACAAAAAAATGTTGCAGGAAAGACAATTTCTGTGGCTTTCCCTGCCAAGGCAAATGGTCCAAAGGTTACAGTTGATTTCAATAAACAGCAGATTACATTTCCAAAGGGTACAGAGTATATTTTGGCAAATAGATATTCAGGTGATACAGCAAGTTGGGTAACACCAAAGAATTCAGCAAATGAAACTACAGATACAAAGCCGGTGACTCTGTATTTTGATCAATTAGATTCACCTGTTGATTATGATATTGGAGATAATAAAAAGACTTTGTATGTTCGTACAAAAGCAGTTACAGGAAAGGGTTGCTCAAAAATTACAGTTGTAACATTAGGTAAGGCAACAGAAACAGCTTCCGGTGTGATAAATGTTGCAAACGGAACTACTTTGTTGCCTACATCATATACTGAGGCTACAGATGGAAAGGTATTAATTCAGTATGCAACACCTTATATTGCTACTACGACTGCAAAGGGAAAAACAACATCAACCATCGCAATTACCAATAATTCAACAGAGGCATATCAGGTTGCTGTTGTTTTAAAAGATGATTTAAAGGATGATACAGGTAATTTTTATAGTGGAACCAATTTTACAGCATCGGCAAGTAGAATAAAAATTGGAGATAGTACNNAGGATACACTGTCAATAAAAAAGGAGAAAAAGTTGCAGGAACAGCAAAAATTGCTACGACATTAGCTAGTGAAAAATCAGTATCTGATTATGTAATTTTGTATAGACAGTTCAATAAGTCAAGTAAGACGAATACGGCACCAGGAAAGATTTATATGGCAAACATGCCTGTAGCATTGACTCAGACATTGACATTTAAACAGGGAAATACTACACTGGATGCATATACAGATGGAGCAAATGCGACGATAAATGTTGTCGGCAATTCTGAGTTTACGTTGTCTTTAGCAAATATAGTTAATACAAAGTCATCACCAACAGTGACTGTTTGGAAAGATACAACATATAAATCTGCGAATAAGGATATTACTGTAAAGGTAACAAAAGATGGAAATAATGCGAAACTTACTTGGACAGTAAATAAAGAAGATAACAAGGAAACAGGTGCTTATGTCAAAGTGGTTTGGGAGAGTGTAACTCAATATTATTACATTGGTTATTCTAAAACAAGTGAATAAGATAAACAGCGAAATGATTAGTTTGGGTGTGTGAAAAATTTATTTTTTCACACGCCTTTCTTATTTGTTAGACTTTAAAAGGAAAAATTGGTATAATACTCATGGTATTGATACATTATAGAAGAAATGAATGAAAACTAAGCAAATGAGTGTATTGTGATAATTTTTATCCCAAACTTGTATTTAAGGATTAGTTCGGGATAAATGAAATAGTTCGGGTTAAGTCCGGAAAAAAAGAACAGAACGTAACAGAAATGGGTGTAAAAGCATGAGTTTAATGCAACAGATACCAAAGGATTTCTATCGTGTGTTCCGTACAAAAAATATGGAACATTATTTTGAAATCCTTGTGGAATTATACAATGCAAATATGGAGGGCTACAATGCCTTTGGTATTACAAAAAGTGAATGTAGGGATATCATCAATGAGACCATGGTTCGCCTTCACATTGTGTGGCAGGAGGATGAGGACGAACAGGAGACTGATCCTTTAGGAGGACAGTTAGAGCTTAGAACCCCGGCTGCAAAGAGTCTTAACAATCTCATCAACTGGGGATGGCTTCGGGAAGATTACGACGAGCGTATCAATGAAGAAGTGCTTAGTTTCCCGGAATACAGCCTTATGTTTGTGGAGCTTTTCTGGCAGCTTAGGCTTGATAGCGACAGTCAGGAGCGGGAAAGCATCATGTCCATTTACAGCTTGTTGTATACCTACTATAAAGATAAGGACAATAACAATGACATATTGAAAAATGCGTGGAAGACCTCAAGAAGACTGACACAGCTTCTTACAAATATGCAGGAAGGTATGCGTGCGTATTTTGACAAGCTCTCAAACCAGAGAAATTTCCTTGGTATACAGGAAGTTCTCATACAGGAGTTAAATAATAGTGACAGCAAAAAATATGCCATGCTCACTACTACTGACAGCTTTTATCGTTATAAAGAGCAGGTGAAAGAGCTTATCAGTGATATTTTAGAAGAAAATGAAACGAAAGCCATGGAGTTAAATCAGGCGTGGATGCTTGCTGAACCGGGAAGCAAACAGGCGTTGCATGTGGAGCATTTAAAAACAATGAATGATGAATCCAGTGACTACATGGTTCGAATTGAGCGGGAATTTGACTCTATTGAGCGAAAATACAATACCCTTATTGAACAAAAGGCGGTCTTTGCCCAGAGAGCCCTTGCCAGAGTGCATTTTATTTTGCAGGAAGGTATGGAAGACAGCGAAAATGTGGCAACCCTTATCCGCATGATTAGTCAGCGTATTGACAGAGAGCGGATATTGGAGGAATTAAGAGATACCTTTGCATTTACAAAACCATTTCAGCAATTTACGGAGAAAAGTATGTATCAGAAAAGAGACGCGGCAAAGAGAGTATTTACGCCTCATGCGGTGGAGGAACACACGGTGGAGCCGGAGGAAATCAATGAATTCGTGCCAAAACCATTGTATTCCGGTGCGGAGATTGAAGCGTTTCGAAAGAAAAATACCATCGGTGGGCGTTTTGTGGTGTCACAGGATAGCGTAAGTGATGTGAAAGATTTGGAAAAACTTATGATTTTGTGGCAGCAGGTGACAAATGATACGGAAGAGGAAGATGTTGAAACCGTTTCTCTTGGTGAAAAAATCACCACAGAAAAGGGTTATTCCTTTACAAAATTGACCATAAAAACAGACAAGGAGGACCGCCAGGATGCTTGAGTACATGAATAACCTGTCATTGGCAGAGCAGGATAGCGTAAAACGAGTGATACAGGATTTGTTTCGCCAGACCTGTATTTTGAAAATAAAATACGACCCGGAGACATTGGTGGCAAAAGATAACAACAAGTATCATGTGTGCAATAAACACAGAGGTTTCATCGAAGATTATCTTGCAATCCTTGGCTGTGAACTAAAGCATGACTCTCAGGAACATGTATTCCAGCTTGTGGGAGAGGGTGTGCCGGTGCTTCACATAAGCCTTACCACTACGAAACTTTTGCTGTTATTAAAACTTATCTATAAAGAAAAAATCATGGGAGTGGGACTAAATGCTTCCGTTACTACTTTACAGGAAATCAGAGAGTACGGCATGAGTACAGGACTGATTGTCGAGCGAATTGGTGCCGGTGAGTGGAATGAGGCACTTAATCTTATGAAGAGACATCAAATCCTTGAGATTCCGGGAGCGGTAAGCAATTTAGAGGACGATACCCCTATGTACATTTACAGTACCATTAACATTTATTGTCCGTCAAAGGAAATCAATGAGCTTATCAACCGATATAAGGAAGAAGAGGAAGAAGTAGCAGGAGAGGAGGAACAGACCGGTGAAGACGAAGAAGGTATTCAGACGATTATGTTTGACTAACTGGGGTGGTGTGGATCACACCATTTTAGAATTTAATGAATATGTCAATTTGTTCAGTGGAAAAAGTGGTTCGGGAAAATCAACCGCCATGGATGCTTTGCAGGTCATTCTTTACGGTAGCGTTTCTTCCAATTTCCTAAATCGTGCCGCAGATGACAATAAAAACAAACGAAGTGTATTCGGATATTTGCGTGGAGAACAAAAAGACGGTTCCGCAAACCGTGCAGAGAAAGATTTCTGTTCTGTGATTGCCTTGGAAATCGAAGACATGGCATTTGAGACGAAACTTTGCGTAGGTTTAAGCTTTGAAGTAAGGGCAAAGGACAATGAAATCAAGAAATTCTTGTATTTCAGCCATACGGGAGCCATGCCGGAGGGCGGATACCTGACGGAAGAGGGGATACCCTATTCTAATGCTCAGATTAGAAAGCTGATAGAAACGAGAGCAAGAACTGCCGACAGCCACGGGGCAGGAGAAATCAACCGTATCTACAATACAAAGGATGCCTACCTGTCAAATCTCTACACAAAGCTTTTAGGATATATTGACGGAAACCGTTTTGTTACCATGGAAAAGAGCGCTATTGCTCTTCGAATGACCGATGGAACCGGACAGTTTATCAAAGATTACATGTTTCCAAAGGGAACGGGAGATGCCATCGAAAAACTGTCAGAGCAGTTAGGGGCGTATCGGGATATTTGTGAGAAAATCGACGACATGAAGAAAAGAATCGAGCTATTAAAGGCGGTGCAGGCAGCAGGTACGAAAATGCTCACGGCACAGGCAGACGAATATCACAACAAAGCCCTTATTAAATGTCTGGATATCGAAGATGCCAAAGACCACATTGCAGGATGGACTTCACAGAAAGAAGATATCGGGGCGGAAATTGAAGCCCTAAAGGCATCTTATGAAGAAATCCAGCAAAAAGAAGACGAAATGAACGAGCAGTGGGCACAGGCGAAGGCGGACCT
>LXOW01031729.1_pt1 | contig 11239 bp, 7 predicted proteins | sample 1368591 | NCBI WGS metagenome assembly LXOW01 (sample SAMN04884650, study PRJNA319009) | bovine gut metagenome | isolation source: Cow rumen | host: Bos taurus | place: Italy: Legnaro (PD) | collected 2014-07-09
GTATCGCAACTGCGGCGGCTGCTGCAACTACAAACGGCCAGGCTGTTTCTTACACTCTCGGTAGTGGTAACGCCTACGAGGCTGTTTTGGAAGCTTCTGCTTTCTTGGACGAAGCAAAGGCCCCAATCACTGATCGTGTGATGTTTGTAACTCCAGCTTTCTACAATAAAATCAAAGCTGACATCACCACTGGTGTTTATGCTACTGGGTACAACGACAAGCTCGTTCCTCGTGGCTATGTTGGTGAATTAGATGGTATGGCAGTAATTAAGATGCCTTCCTCCTACTTCCCAGCTAACACTTTGGCTGTCATCTGGCAGAAGAAAGCTGTTCTTGGTGCTCGCCAAATCCACAAAGCTGACATCATCGAAGATTCTGAGAATGTTGATGGTTCAGTGCTTCGTGGTCGCTTCATCTTCGACACCTTCGTGCTCGAAGCCAAGAAAAAAGCTGTCGCTTCTATCACTGGCACCACAAGCGCCTAGTCAATAGGACTATCTAGTCGGCCGTCCAATCGGGCGGCCTTCTAGAGCCGTGAGCCCTGGACCTTCCATTTAGGAAAGCTGCAAATTGAGAGCCTTCCAGGTCCAGAGCCTACAGCTTTAGAGGCTATAGCGTACATTAAATTTCACGTACAATATAGCTGAATTAGTGGTTTTAAGCGTTTTGAAGGTACTTCTAGACATAAAGGGGGTGAGTAAGGTGTCAAAGAAAAAGAAACGCTACAACAAGCGCCGTAAGAAGCGCAAGAATAGACGGATTGAATGCCCGTACATTAAGGATTGCCATCATATCTTATGGCAGAAGAACAAATGGAAGCAAGGTTCGATTCGCAAGCTACGTGATCACTACTACTGCAAAATCTATATCCCTCGCAATACACTCCACTACTATATCCACCAGAATATAGTAGAAATACCTGTACCACGAGAGATGGACGCTAAGGCGGCCTTATGGCACCTGGACTACTTAGAGAGGTTTGGCGCCATATCGGATAAAGATCCGTTTGAGAAGAGATTGATAGTATTGATTGCTCTGTTTGAGTGCGTAGCACAACCAACAGCTGATGCTCTGAAGAGACAATTAGATCTAGTGCGTGAATTCAATACAAAGCCCCTCGTGTAAGGGGCTTTTTCCTCTATTTATGAGACATTTGTCGCATATTGATTCAAGCACGTAATCTTGACCTCAGTACAATGAAGAAGTGGGTGCCAGACTATGCCAACCAAGACGCCACTAAACACTCTTCTGGGTGGGTAGTTACAGAAACAGGTTTTGTATACGCATTCTTATCAAGATGGCACTCAAACAAGTTTTTTATCGATATTAAGATAAACGGGAAACCAGTTGCTACTGGTTATGGTGAGGCAAAAAGCGCCACCAACGCAATGATTGCCAACACGTCTGGCACATTCCCAGTAGCGGCGGGCGATACAGTAACATTCAACTACAATGGCTCAACCAGCATAACGAATGGAGAAGGGATATTTTTTATCCCTGGTAGATGGGTTTAGCCCAAGAACCCTGTAATTGGGATTATGAAGGCAGATATTCTAGCTATATTTCTATCAAAACGGCAGACCAAGCGACAGCTTTGGTGACACTGCTTCCGTATGCGTTATGAACTGAGTACTTAATGTCTTCTGATCTTCCGCCAGCACTCAATATCAGAGCGTTGTCTGAAGAGACTATGGATGTTGTTACGTATACCGAATCAAAATTCGTGCCAACTGGATAAGCAGATAATGTTCCGCCTCCGAAGCCATTTCCTCCTAACGAAGCAGTGAAGCTACCTTTTTTCATCCACATTTTCTTTCCAGAGGGCAAAAGACATATTTTCCACCCATTTGCATCGGTTCCATTGTCAAACGTGCTCTCGTCAAGATTACGTGCTTGAATCACATCATCGCCGATTTTATCGTACGAGCTAATCGCCCCTGTTCCGATTTTGGCTGAAGTGACTGAGCCATCGCCTAGTTTAGTGTTTGTTACGGCCCCAGTAGCAATCGAGCTTTCAGTGACTGCATTGTCTTTGAGCGCACCATTTTGCTTGTGAGATACCAAAATACCAGTGATAAGGTCATCTAACCAACCAACAGTCGGGTTGAGCTCTACTCTATCACCAGAAGCGTTACCAGAGTCAGCAGCACCAGCTAATCTAGTCATATCTGTTATAGTATTGCCGTTTACAATGCCTTTCCAGTCAGTTTGAGTGGACGTATCGATAGTGCCATCAGTGTTGACTTTGAAGGTAGAAAAATGTACAGGCGTATCTGTCGCCCAGCTGGACAAATCGTCGCAGCTCAAAGTTGAACCACCAGTCGATCGTGCGGCGGTCACTGTAGCAACAGCTGGGTAGCTCCCACTCATGTTGCTGGCTTTGTTAAAGTAATCTGTTATTGTTGCTGACATATCTTATTCTCCTTTCTATCAGCTTAAATCTTTTATTCCTATTGGTACGTGCTCCGCCACGACCGAGGAAATCTTATAATCTGTTCCAGGTTTCACAGTATGGATTGAGTAGGTAAACCACTGGATGTCTTCGTCAATCTCTACAATCTCATCTACGTATTCTTGAGAAGACTCTTGCGGATCGCCTGGCTCACTCCAACCCCTTAACCTTGGTGTCATATTGACAACTTGGCTCCAACCTCTAGCAGAGTAGCCTTCAGCTGGCAAGAGTGTTTGTTTGTATTTCATGGCGCCATCTTCGGTCATAGCTTCTACCTCGATAGCGATTTCACCTTTTGGTTTTAAGAAGGTAAAGACGATCTGAATCAGCCTGGCCCACTCACGCCCGTCTTTCGAGAATTGCACCATACCAGAGCTCATATCTGTTTCAAACGGCACTCCGTCGTCAGATGTTGCAGTAGCACGGTCTAACTCGTAGATTTTGCCGTTCTTGCAGTACATAAGGAAGTGAGTATTGCCGCCATTGTCGTTGTACAGAGTCATCCACTTTACATCTAGATACCATGAGGCCATCCATGCGCCTTTTTGGTCTGGGTAGTATACCCACACTCTATTATTCTCGGTCGAGCCTACAGGCAGAGCCCAGTAGATTTTGCCTTCATAAGCAAGCCCTACAGCTTTACCCATAGCAGAGCTCTTGAGAAGCGCTATTTGGTCTCGGATTGTTGTAGAGATTGTCCTGGTTGACAACACGTTCTGGAGCGAAGGCATTGTGCCAGTGGTCTTAAACCCGTCTCTCGATGGGTAGAATAGTGAGTTATTGTAGGTTACTACAGCATCTGGGCTATCTGTACCATCACGGCCAGAATCTTCAGTCGGAGACCAGACAACTCTTTGTTCGCCGCCATATTCCACGGTAGAGTAGCTAATCTGGAACCTACGGCCAGAACCGTTAGATCCTTGAGTTAGAACCACTACTGTTGAATCACCTTGTCCACGCCTAAATGGCATTACGGCGATTGGTACTTCCTTTGTACCAGAGGATACGGGAGTAAAACCGCCCCCATATCCGTCTGGGGCAAAATCAATTTCATGCCCAAAATCTCCACCATGCCAAACATAATACGGGTTGTCGGTGTCACCCACAAGCCAGACTCTACCGTTTACTACCGTACCCCGTGTCACCCTTGGGCCTTCTGTAGAGTTCGTGTGTGGTGCGGTTCGGCTTATATCTATAGCGTATGATCCATCGTCTTTAAAACTCAAGATTGATGGATCTATATTGGCCTTTAAAAGATACATTTTCGGATTGCCGTCACCATCTGTAGTTGTTCCTACATACACATTGTATCCAGTGGCATCAGTCACAGCCGTCCAGCTTACAGTGATATACTGAGAGCTTGAATCCCACTCGTCTCTATCTGTCCCAATAGTCACGGACACATCTCCACTTGCCGCCGTTTCACCTACTGATGAGTTAGCGGTAATTGCATAGTAGGTCACGAAACCAGAGCCAGGAAGCCCAGTCGCTACGGCCGTTGGTGTTGCAGGATCTGATAGTTTTGTAAATGTGACAATCGTCCAAGTCGCTAAATCGATGTAAGATAGTGGATCTACCCCGTTCATAACCAAAACTTTGTCGCCCACTTGCACATAGTGGACAGGAGCCTCTGCATCATATTTGTTGGTTGGGATTTTCGTCCATAGAGTATCTTCACCTAGGCAGTAGTAGATGTAGGCATCTTCGCCGTCACTTTGCATGGAAACTAGATAGAAGGTAGAAGTTGTGCCAGATACCACTTTACACTCAAACAGCTCTCCTAGGATTTCACCATTTGGCTGCGGACCATACTCTACGAGAGACGGACGTGGACGAATCACACCATTTTGCTCTAGCACCATGTTAGCAGACGATTTTAGGGCGTCCTCGACAATCCTACGGGAGTCATAGTCGGTTACAGTACCAACAGACCAGTCTAGGATAGATTTTCGCTTAATATCTGGTGCTTGAGTAGCTTTTGGTGGATTAATCATAGTTCAAACCTCCTCCGTTTCGCCAGCCCCCTCTAACGTGGCGTACTTGCCCTGAACGGTTATTCCTAATCATAGAGGTCATCAGATTGTTAGCCTCTGCGACTAGGTTGCCGTATTGGTTTTGTTTAACAATATCGTTTCGGATATATTCGGCAGCAGTCATAGTTACTAGCCACTCTGGGTTGTCTACCAATATATCGTCATCTGGGTTTTCTAGCTCTTCTAGAGAGGCATACACTGGTACGTATAGCTTACCCCCAAAGCACGGATCATCTTCTGCAAATCTGCTATTGAATACTAGACTTTGGCCTAGTTTGGCGCAGTAGTTGCCAGTCGGGTAGTTCTTCAGATCGTTGTAGTTGACGAGTTGAAACGGCATTTTTTCGTTCTCGTTTGTCAAAACATAGATATTGTCGCCTTTTGCCGTTGATATTTCCATAATATCGTCGTCTAAGCTGTATTCATCTGTATTTGAGATAGTTCCTATCTGTCTCGCTCTCTCGTAACGTGAATTCCAGTGTATTCCAGGCTCATTTAGCCAGGCGTTCTGGTAGTAGTTCGCAATTCCACGAATCTTCTCCCACTTTGTGTTGTTTCTGTCAAGGATTGTCGGCTTGCCCGTAGCCTTGAGCATAACAGCGTTTATCAACTCTTGTAGAGTCATCTATTACCTCCTTTGTTGTTAATTTTTCTATAGCTCATGATATGCTCCCCATGATGTATGCTGAGTCTTTAGTGCTATCGTTACTGCCGAAGAAGCGTTTGTCGTGAACGTTCCAACAGTTTTACCGTTGTTTGTCACTGTTATCGTAGCGTTATTGACGGTCGGAATAGTCGGTTTACCAGATAGGTCGGAGTATGCGCCACTTGTTGCTACGGTTGCGAAAGTAGGCTTGCCAGTTACATCGCCCCATGCTACACCAGTGATAAACCCTGAATCGTTGGTTATGTCACTGGTTTTTGTCGGAACAGAGATGTTAGCTGTAACATTGGATGAAGCATTGGCAGTGAAGGTTTTAACTGTAGTCCCGTTCTTCTGAATTGTAAGTTTAGCATTATTCACTGTCGGTATTGTAGGGGTGTTTGACAAATCATTATAACTTCCTGAAGTTGCTACAGCAGCTAGGGTTGGTCTATTTAGGATTTGAGCTACGCCACTATTAGCACTCCAGTCAGAATTGACTTGGGCCGCTGGTATTGTTGGCCTATTCGATAAGTCATTGTAACTGCCACTTGTCGCTACGGTAGCTAGAGTTGGAGCGCCAGACAAGTCGGAATATGCACCAGTAGAAGCGACAGTTGCTAGACCATCCACCTTTGTCTTGTCTGATGCGCTCATCAAGCCTGACGTTGTCGTTGTGGCATCACTATAAGTTGTATCAGTAGCAGATAGAGTTCCGTCATTCTGAACCGATAAGTTTGTCCCTACAATCACACCACCTAGAGTAGTCGTTGTAGCTGGGGGAAGGGTATAGCCACTATCTGCACCTCTTGGAATTCCGAAGTTAAAGATTGCATCTGTACTCGTACCAGTGTTCGTTACAGTAGCGTCAGAGCCTGCAGGCAAAGTAGTAGTCGTTCCGATCGTGATAGTAGAAGTGTCACCCTTAACCCCTTGTGGCCCTTGAGCACCAGTTGCGCCAGTCGGCCCTTGAGGACCTTCTGGTCCTTGAGCCCCCGTTTCGCCTTGTGGCCCTTGTTCTCCTTGAGGTCCTTGAGGTCCAGTCTCGCCAGTAGCACCAGTTGGTCCCTGTGCTCCAGTATCACCCTTATCGCCTTTAGGAAGTGTCAAGTTTAAGGTTTGGTTAGGTGAAGTGCCAGTAATTGTCGCAGATGCAGTAGAGCCACTTGTTACAGTGCCTATAGATAGCGTGTTTGCTGGCCCAGCAGGTCCAGTATCGCCTTTATCACCCTTGTCTCCTTTGTCCCCTTTATCCCCCTGCTCGCCTTGAGGACCTTGCTCGCCTGTATCACCTTTCGCTCCTGTGTCTCCTTTGTCACCTTTATCACCTTTAGGGCCTTGTGTACCAGTGTCCCCTTTATCCCCCTTGTCTCCTTTATCGCCTTTGCTACCTTTTTCACCCTGTGGCCCCTGTGGTCCAGTATCGCCAGTTTCACCTTTTTCACCCTTTTCGCCTTGGACACCTTGTGGACCTTGTGGGCCAGTTGCTCCAGTGTCGCCTTTCGCTCCCTGAGAACCAGTGTCACCCTTGTCGCCTTTTTCACCTCTTGGACCACCGATGCCAACATCCGTGATATTCATCCCAGTAGTGATAGACGACTCAACATTAGGGCCAGATAAAACATTGGTCTCGATGTTTATGATGTCTAGGTTTATCTCTTCATCTATCATTTAGAACCCTCTTAGCGTTGTCGCTGGCTTAATAGTTAGCTTACCGTCTAGCAGTGTCGCTCGGTCATAATCAGCTTGTCTCAATACGATGTCGTAGACGTATTTTGCTGGTGTAACATTGGTGTCAGAGGCTGTGAGTTTGAAGGTTAGCACCCCATCAGCATCTAACACGTCACTAGCATTCATAGTCTTAGTAATCACTGCTGCCGAGTCCGTGGCGTCTTCGTCATACTTTGGCTTAGCAGTAAAGTAGATGGTATCTGTTGGCTGTACAGCTTGCGCCGATTCAGCATCGAGAACCGTCATTCTAACTGTCTGCGTGTTGCCTCTGATTATCTTAAGATTTTTTGCCATATTTCTCCTTTCTTTAGACTATGCTCCGCTTAGTCCCTTTAGTTACAGTTGCTTTAGTCGCCAAATTAGTAGAGTAAGAGTTGAGGCTTGTCTTATTACCACTAGATTTGGTTCTTGCCATTTTGCGCTTTGTCTCTGGAGCCTTAGGAGTAGAAGCTTTATTGCTGTTGTTGTTTTTCACCATTGTTTTTGCGAGGCTTGAGAGCGCCGAAGCTTCTGCCGAGCTCATACCACTACTTGATTTGCCAGATTTACCCCCTGAACTCTTTTTGCGTCCGCTACTACTCTTGGCTGTTGTCGTGCCGTTGATAGCGTTGGATCGTGATTTATAGGTCGAGGCCTGTATCACGCCAGCTTCATACATCGCACGGTTAAGGCCGTTGAGGATACCGACGGTCTCTGCACGCTCATTGTCGTCTAGAGTATTTAGGAATTCTTGCATATCAGATTTGCTGCCAGCAAGGCCATAGGCATCTCGGTATTTCTTCTCCCAGTCTTTAGAGACGTTGAGTTTTCTGAGTTCTTTTTCTTTCTTAATCTTCTGGGCATCGTTTAGCTCATCATTGGCAAGGCTGTTTTCATACTTGGCTTTGGCTAAATTGTACTCAGCTGCTGCAGATTCAGCGCTACTGCCGTATAGGTAGTCGTTCCAGTCTTCTTTAGACATCGAGTTGTATTTGTCCAAGATGTCTTTGCTTGATTGCCCTAGTGAGCTATTAGCCGTGATAGCGCTCTTGCCTTCAGTGTTGGCTGTTGCACTAGTGATAGCTTTGCTTACGAAGTCACCAGTTGCAGAACCGCCACTTTCTCGTGTACCAGGGTTGTTATCGGCCGTGATATTATTGGCCTCAATAAACTGCTTTCTGACTTGCTTCTGGGCGTTTTCTCGTGCTTTGTTGAGAGCTGAGGCTTTTTCTTCATCAGATAAGCTTTGGTATTGTGACGAATTTATAACTTGTTGCATACCTTCAAGTGCAGCTGCGCCGATGTCTTTTTGCAGTTGAGACTTCTGGTTGTCTGTCAATTTGACGTTTACTCCGTTTACAGATACAGAGCTTTGCGCTTGTGGAGGTGTTACTTGTAAGTCTTTGTTGCTTGGATCTACGCTATGTAACCTACTTACTTCGTCTATTACATCGTTGGTCTCTCTTGAATTGCTAATCTTTAGGGCATCCCACATCTGTCCGAGTGGTAGAGTCTGTTTGTTCTCGATTTCTCGGCCATAGACGTCTACTTTGGCGTCTAGCGTCTTTGATAAACCAGGAATACCAGAAGTGATAGCTTCTAGAGGATTGTCGACTTGTCTTTGCTTATCGTCTGTCGCTACGGCAGTTTGCCTTAATATGTTAGGCACTAAACCTCTTGCTAAGCTGTTTGCGTAGCTTTCGCCGTACCTTTGGCTATCTTTGACTGCATTGATTGCGCTGTTCAAGCCTTGTACGTAGGATTGCTCGAAGAAGGCATTGAAGGTATCACCTACGGCGCCAACAGAGATAGTAAACGGATCTTGGCCTTTTTCTTGTCTCTTTTGTACACCTGCGCCCATACCCATCAAGATAGCTGCAGGGCCTAAGTAGTTAAGCGAAACATACTTGTCACCAATTTTTACACTGTTTGGCTCAATGCCTTCAGCTTTCCAGCGGTCTCTCTCTTTTTGTTCCTCTGGGTATCCACCAGTTAGGAGCCCAGCTGACGACAGGGCATAGCCTAATCCGACAAATGCGGTAGAGCCTAGGCCAGATTTAGCGAGGTCAGTCTCAAACTGTCCTACAGAATAGTTTTTAGAACCACCAACCTTTTTCACCACTGCCTGCACTGCTCCCACTGGGGAGTAGTCAACAGCGGTAGATAGCACTTTGCTAGGTACTTTGACGAATGGAGCGATAAGAGTTTTGGCGGTTTTCGCAGCATTCCTACCTACTTTGTTGTCGATTTTGTTTATCTGCTTGTCTAATGACGACATTGTGCGTGACAAGAAGGTATCTGCGTCGTATACGGACTCATTGCCCTTCTTGATGCCGTAAGCTTGTAAGTCAGGATCTGGAGTAGCTACTCGGCTATTGATGTAGTCTTGAAGAGCCTGTCCCTTATAACCCTGGTTCATGCCTTGCCGTTTGGCTTCAGTTCTAATAGCGTTCTCGAAGGCTGAGTAGCGGAACGGAAGGTCGCCTGCGCTCATAGCTCTAAAGACATAGTTCGTGGGTTTAGCCACCATCGTATCAGCGATTTTGTTTTTGAATTCAAGCTCGCCACCGTACCCCCAGGCGTTAGCTCCTTGTCCAGATGTGACTTTTTCGGTACCTTCCCAAAGGTTTGTACCAGTCTTCATTACTTCGCCAGCGGCACTTAAGCCGCGTTTGAGACCTTTGCCACGTCCACCAGCGCTCGAAACTACTTCACGCTCACCGCCAGTGATTTTAGTTCGTGCCCAGTCTAGACCAGCTGCGATTCTATCAGCACCAGCGTTCAAAGCGTTCTGGAAGGTGTTAGATACTGCGTTACCTACATGAGTCCTTGGTCCAGAGAGTAGCCCTGCACGCCAGACAGAACCAAAGACAGATTTGTCTCTTGGGCTGTTATTGCTCACTGTTTCAGATAGTTTCGCAAAGCTCCTACCTTCTTGGTCTAGGCAAGTTCTGTATTCTTGGCCAATTTCCATCTGCCTCTTACGTAGAGCAGGTAGATCGCCTTCGCCGTTCATTATCTTGTAAGATATGTCGCTATTCTCAGTGTTAAGCTCTGCCATCTTGGCTCTAATTTTGCCGATGTCTTGAGTATTGGATAGGATTTGTTTTCTAAGCTCACCATCCACCTTACCGCCACCCTTTTGGATTGCAGTTTGTGCCATGTTCGCAATACCTTCTGGGCTGCGATTAGACATGATAGATAGAGCCTGAATTTGCTGACCTTGCTTCGTGGCGATTTCAGACATTTTATTGATTATCTCTGTAGCTCGCCCATATTGGCCGTCTGCGTCTAGCATCTTTGCAAATTCACCAGCAAGCACTGTATCACCACTGTTACGGTTCCTGTCGGCCGTGTTGAAGTAGTTATCTCTCAAGTAGCTATCTACTTCGTCTAAGCTCTTGGTGCTTAGGATTTCGTTAGCTCTAGCTAATCTTTCCTCATTGGTAGTAGGTTTGTACTCTACTGGATCGCCAGCAAGTTTATTTCTAGTCTTCTCTGAAAATGCTTCATTGTTGCTCATATTCTTAGCAAGACTACTTTCACCCATAGTATTTTCTTTGATACTATCGCTGCTAAAGATGTTCGCTCTCTTTTGGTCTTTTGTCGAGCCAACGTCGGTAACTTTGTTGTAGTTATAGGCCATCTCAAAGATTGCTCGCATTGGAGGGATTTCTTGCCCTTTATATGCAGTCTTGCGAGAACCATCACTATTGAATACTTTACTATTAAAGGTTTCTGGAGTTACGCCAGCTTTGATTAGTTTTTGTGCTGCCGCTACTTCATTTGGATAGTTTTGCTTGAGGGCAGTTAAATCATTAGATTCGATATTGTTAGCCTTAAAGAACTCTTGAGTAGTCATCTTTTTGCCACTCTTTAAGGCGTCTTTTACTGGATCTTCCAGACCAGAGAAGTTTAAGACTTTTCTTCTTTCTGGGCCACTACCTTCTACTTCAGGTGTATCTACGAGTTTAGTTGTACCACCTAGAGGATGTTCGTTAGCAATATCAGCAGCTTTTTTGACAACCTTCTTAGTTTTGCTACCGACCTCATTGGAGACATCATAGCCTAAATCTGCCAATCTGGTTATGCCATTATTGACATTATTACTATTCTGTGATATAGTAGAGTTGTCGCTAGATTGCCCATTATCTCTAGACGGCTCGAAGTGGCGACGCGGGTTGTGGTTTGGAGATTCCGTAGTGGGCGATCGATTTATTTTAGTCACATCGTGCAATACTACATCGCCATTAGAATTAACCCTGTATACTACTTCGGGGTATATTTTTTTACCATTAAGCTCTATTTCTACATCTCCTTTAATGGCGCCAATAACCCCATCCTTGGCACCCTGTTTGGCCTCCTCGAACCTAACGTTTTGTAGATGTTTACTGGCTCCTT
>LXOW01259569.1_pt1 | contig 11237 bp, 13 predicted proteins | sample 1368591 | NCBI WGS metagenome assembly LXOW01 (sample SAMN04884650, study PRJNA319009) | bovine gut metagenome | isolation source: Cow rumen | host: Bos taurus | place: Italy: Legnaro (PD) | collected 2014-07-09
CGCTTCCTGCAAGGCGAGCTGGTCAACAAGCTGACCTTCCAAGAGGAAAACGACGACATCTACGGCAAGTTCTTCGTCGAAGATAAGGGTGCTTCCGAGAAACTGCAAGCGGGCGAAATCGTTTCGGCGATGAAGCTCCGTGAGGAAGAATCCGCTTTGAAGCGTAAAGACTTGGCACTGCCCACCGTGCGTCCTGCACGTCCGGCAACGGCCACGCAGGTGCTGCAAGGTATCACGCGTGCTGCTTTGGCGACCGACAGCTTCATCTCGGCAGCCTCCTTCCAGGAGACCACCAAGGTGCTGACCAACGCCGCCATCGCCGCCAAGAGCGACTACCTGCTCGGCATGAAGGAGAATGTGATCGTCGGTCACAAGATTCCTGCCGGCACGGGTCTGCGCGAGTACGAAGACTTGATTGTGGGTTCTCGTGAAGAGTACGAGGAGCTGCAAGAAAAGGCTGCGCTCTAACAAGTGTTGAACTGAGCGGGGATGGCCTTAGGGTTGTCCCCGCTTTTTAAGTAACGATTAAATATTTGCATTATGTTATGACACGAGACTTCGGGACTTCGGGACAGCTTCAATGCCTCGCGTCGCGCAGTCTCGTAGTCTCGCGTCAATAAAATAAAATATTATGGAAAACAATCAGAAGAACCAATTGAATATCGAAATCAGCGACGAGGTGGCTGAAGGCACCTACTCCAACTTGGCTATCATCACCCACTCGCCGAATGAGTTCATCGTCGACTTCGCCCAGATGATGCCTGGTACACCCAAGGCCAAGGTGCGCTCGAGAGTGATCATGAACCCCTTGAATGCCAAGCGTCTGTACAAGGCTCTGGCCGACAACATCGCCAAGTACGAGCAGCAGTTCGGCACCATCACTGACGGCGGCGGCATCGCTCCGTTCTCGATGGGAGCACCTACGGCACAGGCTTGATTTTCAAATTATTATCCGGTTAAAACGGAAAATGCACCAAAAAAAGTGCAATTTCTTATTAAAAATGCACCAAATTTGGTGCATTTTTAATTATCTTTGTGGCATACTATTGAAAATCATACAAATAGAATAAGGGTATGCTGAAAAAATTATTGTTTTGCATCGTTGTAATAGCTTCTTTGAATGGTTTTGCTCAGCTGCAAGTAGCTGGTATGTATTATGAAATGGGGATGGAACAAGAACAGTTGTCTTGTTATATTGAGTTTATTAATAATAGCGATGATTATTATATTGAAATTTCGAGTCAAGAAACGGACGATATAATATACGTTGTTATACTCTCGTATGGTAAATACAAGATTGAGGATGGTCTTATTGTTTTGATGGATGCATTGCATGAGTATCAAATGGAAATGGCTTTGGCCGAAGATACATTGTTAATGCAAAAAGGCTTTGAGTTTATGAAAGGTAAGAGCTTTGTGCGTCAAGGAACATCATATGGAACGGATATTCCAGGAGGAGTTAACGAAAACTTAAACAAGGCTAATATTCAAGAAGAACGCAATCGATACAATATGCAGAACAAGGAACTGCATGAATTGACATATGGAAAGTACAAAGGGATTGATTGGGATTGCGATCTGGCAATAAATGAGAATCATACGTATGTGTATGAGTTTAGAGAGTGCCAAATTTCAAAAGGTACTTGGGAGAGAAAAGGAAATATTTTGACCCTTCATGACTCTTCTTTGGATTGCGATTCATATCTTATGGTTGGAGAAAATGATAAGGTGATAAGCAAACTGCTAGTAGGTGATAATGGAGGCCGAATTTTCAAAAAGGTGCAAACAACAACGGCTCCAACGAAATCAGGAGGTTTCGGATGTAGCCGAAGAAAATAAATAAACGAGAGAAATCAAAATCTTAGTTTGGGCGGATTTCCGAATCCGCCCATTTTTGAATAAAACATCTGTAATGTAATGAAACAATTCCTGTTACTGCTTGCAATGATGGTGGGCCATTTTCTGGTGGTGCAAGAAAACAACAATTCATTGCCCGATACATGCCTTTTTGAAGCACATCGCCATATCGAAGGCAATGACACGCTTCCCTATAGGCTCTATCGCTCGCAAAAAGCCGATACAATGACGGAAGCCTTGCCCTTGGTCATCTTCCTGCATGGCGCAGGAGAACGCGGCAATGACAATTGTATGCAGTTGAAGCATTGCATCAAGTATTTCCTTGACGACACGGTGACAAGCCGTTATCCTTTCTTGTTGATGGCTCCGCAATGTCCAAACGAAAAGCGTTGGGTGAACACCGATTGGAGCCTGCCCGAGCACACGATGGACAGTATGCCCACGGCAGAGTTGCGTGGTGTAATGGCGGTGCTTGACAGCCTCATCGATTGTGGTGCCGTGGATTCGACACGAGTTTACATCTGCGGTATCTCGATGGGCGGTTTTGGCACTTGGGACGCTTTGCAGCGTTGGCCAGAGAAGTTCGCGGCGGCCATTCCCATTTGCGGTGGGGGAGACCCTGCCTACGCCGAGGTGATGAAAGACATTCCTATCTATATCTTTCACGGCCTGCATGACGGGATAGTCATGCCTTCGCGGAGCATACAGATGTATGATGCTCTGCAAGAGGTTGGCAACAAAGAAGCTGTTCTCGTCACTTATCCCGAATTGGCACATGGGTGTTGGGATGAGGCGTTTTCTACGGCGGGGTTGTTTGGGTGGATGTTTGGGAAGAGGAAAGATTTCTAAAATATCGCACAACGGAGCAAAATCAAAAGGACACTATCTTTTCCTTATACTGTTCCATTAACTCAAAAAGACTATTTCCTTCGGCAGCTCCTACTAACATGATTTCATCTGCCATCTCGCAAACATATCTGTTTCGAGCCAATGCCGTTGCTCTTGACTGCCTGACCGCATGAGAAGTGGAAATGATGAGCAAACGGTTCTGCTCCAAAGCCTCTTTCAAATCCATAGGAACAACCTTATACATCTGCCGTGCTAGCACCATGATGATGGGTTGATTTCCTTTCAGAAGGAAATGCAGCACATCTTTCTCCAATTTGGAACTGAAACCACTGACCACGCACTGTCCTTGACGGCACATCTCCGTCGCCCAGTCATAACAATGCAACACGGTTTCCGATGAAATCGTGTTCGAGGCTAGGAATGCCGTTTTTGCTAACTTTAACAGTTTTTTATTTCCGAGATATTCCAGTTCGCTCATATTATATTCTTTTCATATATTCCCAAAAAACGCTAATCTATTCTCTTGATGAAATATTTGGAAGCTCTTGTATAATAGAACCTTGAAGTAATTTACCGTTCGCTTTTTTGTTACGTTTGATTCCATCTTGACCCCATGTGCCCCATTGTTTAAAGAAAAATGGGATGCCGTTGGCACGAGCCTGCTCTTTTATATTTAACACCCATTCTTCTTTCATTGGCCTTGCTTGAAAGCCACTTTCTCCTCCGACAATTATCCATTGAATATTACTAAGTTCTAATTCTCCAAGATCTTCCAACAAAGGCTCACAAGATAGAAAATGAATTCTAGCATCTATATTTGAAAGATGATTTATACGCCATTTCACTTTTTTATTCTCTAATGTTACACCTAACCATGCATTGTTTGGTACTGCTCTTGATTTAAAGTACTCTTCCATTCTTTCTGCCCTTTTTGTAAGTATTTGGTAACGATGCTGTGGCGTATCTTTAATTACTTTCATTACTTTGTCAACAAACTCAAAGGGTACATTTTTATGGAAAAGGTCTGCCATTGAACACACGAAAACATTATGACTTCCTTTCCATTTATATGGCTCATCCAAATCGTCCTCATGTATTGTCAACAGAAATCCATTAGAATATTTTTTTTGTCCCATGGCCTTAAGACGTCTTGCCATTACTTCTGCATAACAATGAGCACAACCATCCGATTGCTTTGTACAACCGGTAACGGGATTCCAGGTTTTATCTGTCCATTCAATTTTTGTTTCAGCCATTACTTAAAACTTAATATACATTCCTTAATTAGTAAAACACTTACTGTATGTTGCTTGTTGTCTATAAACACGGAAGACAATCTATCTTCACTAACCAATCTTCTTAATGCTTCTGTATAATGTTTGCGACAATAAAGCTCTTTCTGCTGATGTTCCTCAAAGAGGTCCAATGCGGAAATCTTCTTTCCTGTATATGATGCATATAATTTGTCTTTAAGAACATCAATATTTTCCGATGCTACATCGAATAAATCTTCTACAGGATTTGTAATTTTCTTAACATCAAAAGTATAGGTGTTCACACCATCAAAAATAGTACCCACATTAGCAAAGTCGTTATAGATTTGCTTAATCAAGTCAAATCCTCTCTTTGATTTTGTAAGATGAAGGATAAAATGGCTTGTGGTTTCCACATCTTCTTCCTGAAATTTGAATGCAGTATAATAGACATTTGCTCCAAGCAATTTTTTGTATTCATTTCCCAAGTTATCAATGATAAATTGAAGTCTTTCAGGAACCCTTCTTTTATCTCTAACTAGGGTTTTAAGAGAGTCAAAACTTTTAGGAAACAAGCATCGCATCAGTGGCTCAAACTTTTCATTCTCAAGTGCCGGATTTATCCTCTTTGTGTTTATGAAGATAAACAATTCATTCCCCCAATAGTTTAAGAATGCAGAAAGGATGCTGGTATCTATGCCTTTATAACCAAATGGGTCAATAAAAAGCACAGAAGGGCACTCGTTTTTCCCATCTTTTAAACGATTTTTGGTGATAAACTTATCAATTTCTTCACATTCTCCCACAATGCTATGTCCAAAATGAGGCTTAAAAGCAAAAGAGCCGTCTGGGTATAGTTTCAAGAAATTTTCTTTCAATTGTGCAGAATACTCCTTATCATTAAAAACCATCCATACTTTTTGTTTAAGCATGTCATCATTAAAACAGTTTTTAGCAATCAAAAGGGGTGTCGAATAATTACCGTCTTCGTACATTCCTGGACCTGCAAACAAGTCAAAATACCCAATGCGTTCTGGTATGTGCTTTCTAACTATTATTTTGCAATATTTCGGAAAATACTCCGATACTATACTTGCCTTCACTCTTGATGATAGAGTCTGCTTTTCAAAGAAATTACTATCTGTCATAGGCTAATTATTATTCTTCGTCTTACTTCATTGTCTGATTTGAAGTATTATTACTCATAGAAGACGCATTGTTTATAAGTTGTCCCATTTGAATTTGAACCTTATTGTTCAGATATGTTTCATAATTCCACATCAAATATGAATCCCACAATCCAAGTTCAATATCCCTTATCAAAGAATCTATCTTTTCTTTTATTGGTTGACCGTTTTTGTCAAAGTACATTTGATCACGGACCTGGTCTCTTAACACCTGAATTGCTTTGAATTCCCCCAAACTAAAAACCTGCCCCAAATCCACTGGTTCAATTAGAATATTTTTTTCAACATCCACTTTGCTTTTTGATAATACTTCAGATACATACCTTTTACCCGCATTTCTCATAGCAAATAGCGTATAATTAGATGCAAAATACGTATCGGGGTCTAAGTAAAACAAATTGTCACAATATCCTTTGGATATTTGAAGAACAATTCCATTTATTTCTTCTTTTTCAATTGTTTTGTCAACAAAACGGACTTTCTTAATGTTGAAAATTTCATTGTACGGAATGCCTATTGGTACACCTAGTTTGTGTAAAGCAACTATTATAGTCCGCTTCTCTATAATTGATAATGAATTATTGAATTCATTTTCGGCCTCCTTATAAGATTGACCAGAATATTTTTCAATTACACGCAAGGCCTTAACCGCAATGTTTCGAATCTCTTTTTTCTTTTTGTCTTCTCCTATTCTAACAAAACGAGCACCAAAGTAGGTTCCAATTAGGCCTCCTATTAAAGCCGTTAATAAGGTTAATAATATAGTGTTCATATCAATTAGTTTTACTTCTTTGTGTAAACTTTATCAAGTTCCTTAAAAACGTTGGAACTATAGAACTTTTGTGCAACGGATTTCGGGTTGGCATCATCAAGTTTTCTTGTATGGCAAAGTTTAGGATTAGCTTTTATGGATTTCATCACATCATTAAAATGTTGGTTTCTCCTAAAATCCAAATATCGACCTGAGCACTTCTCGCATAATGCTGTATAAGACAGGGGGAAGCGCTTTCTGAAATCTTCTTCTTTTATTTCAACAGGGACTCCTTCTGCATTATAAACAACACCTATTCCGTCAAGAGATGTACTTTTTTTAAAGTTTATATCAATTGAAATGGCAATGTCATAATCATCGGCCTCACCCTTATCTTTCATTTTTTTCTTAATCAATGACACATAATTCTTTTCTTCTTGGGTAAGCACAGCATCTGCCTCAATTTTAGCATCCACATATGCCAAAGGCATCAAATAGAAATTGTATTGAGACAAGTCAATTTCTATTTCGTTTGACTTGATAAAAGTCATATAGTTTTTTATAGTTGCAAAACCCAATTCTTGAATTGTTCTACTAATGGGTTTTAAATTTGCAAAATGAATGGCGTTATCTCTCAATTCAATAATAGAAATGATGTTGTCTTCCAATGATTTTGATATTATTCCATCTTTTGCAAGAATGCTGATAACTTCGTAAATTGTTATTGTTTTAGGATTTCCTGTTCTATTAAGGTCGGGCTCCAAATGCTTTGATTTGCTTCCATCTTTTTTCTTTTTTGGTACCATGACATATACAGACGTCATTTTATAATGGTTCTTTTTAAGCAAAACAGCTTTCAATAATAATTCCCATGCATTAACGCATAATATCGCAAACGAATCTTCTCGATAATAAAAATTCGGTTTGTTATAGATTTCAATAGCTGCAAGCATACTTGAAACCGACTTGTCTAAAAGAGTTCTATATGTCTTGTTCGTTTTCATATCTTATTGTCATTTTCTTTCATTATTCCTCATTCAACTCATCCCCCATGCGATACTTAATGTCATAATTGATGATGAAATCCAACTTTCCGTCAATTTTTGCGATTTGTCGCAAACATTATAGTGTCAGACATCTGACAAATTGGTGCTGCGAATATAATGTTCGCTTGCCACTGCGATGGCTTTCTTCAATTTCTGGGCCAGCACTTTCTTGTCAGGTAGTTGTGTGTAATACTGTGCGACCTTGATTGGGCTGTTGTCATCCAGCATGAGATACTCGATATGTTCTGTGTTGCCTTCCGAACAGAGAATGAGGCCAATGGGCGATTCTTCCCATTCTTTTCTTTCGTTCTGATTCAAATAGCGAAGATACAGAAGCATTTGCCCTTCATGTTCGGGTTTGAACTTGCCGAGCTTCAAATCTATGGCTACCAAACGTCTCAATTCCCTGTGGAAAAACAACAAGTCAAGATAATAATCTGTTGCATCCACGGTAATACGCTTCTGTCTGGCCACAAAGGTAAAGTCTGATCCAAGTTCTCTTATGAAATCCTCAATTTGGGTGATGATAGCAGCCTCAAGGTCTCTTTCTGTAAAAATATCGGGAAGACCAAGCATGTCAAGAAAATAACTGCTTCGAAACACCATGTCGGGCAGTAATTGGTTTCCAACCCTTGCCTCTTCCAGTTCCTGCCTAATAACATTTTCGGGCTTACGGCTAATGGCCGTCCGTTGGTAAAGTTGCTGGTCTATCTTCTCGTCCAATGTTCGGGTGTCCCAATGCTCGATGCTACACATTTGGGCATAAAACTGGCGTTCCATAGGGTCTTTAACGCTCATAAGTGTTCGCAGATGTGTCCATGTCAATTGTGTACGCGTTGCGTACATGATTTCTTCCTCCGAAAAAGTGTACGCAGCGCGTACACAATGTTGGAGCTTGTACAAACTCCAACCACTGCCGTATTTCTCGGTTAGTCGAACGGAAAGATTCATGAGGATTTGTTTTCCATATTGGGCGCGTTGGTTGTACAGCACATCCTCCTTAATCCGTTTGCCTACATACCAGTTTGTCATACAAACTTCGGTATTCATGTATGTGGCAATCCTGTTCCTTGCGCCATCAATAATTTGACACACATCCCCATACAGAGTTTCCTCTGCTTGTGGTTCGCCAATTTGAATTTCGTGTTTCATACCTTAATATCCATTTGTCCGTTCATGTTATTGCGTTTGTTTTTATTCTTCATCTGTGTTCAACTCATCCCCCATGCGATACTTAATGTCATAATTGATGATGAAATCCAACTTCCCGTTGTTATTGCGTTTGTTTTTATGTTTTATTTTGGGTTAATAAGTTCTTTGGCAGAACTTGTATGTATGATGACAAAGATAGGAAAATAATTACAAATAAGTTAATACGGCGAAAAATTTCCATTTGCGCCGCAAATTTGCGGCGAAAATCGTATTTTTGCACCGCAAAACTATTTTTGACATGGAAACTTACATTTGGCAACATCCAGAATGGCCTCATTTCATTTGGGATGCTGAACAGCTGGTAAAGCCTCTGGCGGAGGTTAGGATAAAACAGGGGATATTGATTGGCCGTATCACCACTTTGGGCTTCGAAATCGAATTGAAAACAGCCCTCGATGTGATGACCGATGATTTGATGAAATCTTCGAGAATTGAAGGCATCATGCTTGATGGAAAGTCGGTGCGTTCGTCAGTGGCGCGGCAATTGGGTCTGGAACGTGAAGGTCTGCCCCCTGCAGACCGTTATGTGGAAGGCATCGTGAATGTGATGGTGGACGCAGTGAAAAACTGCAACGAACCGCTAAGCGCAGAGCGTTTGTTTGGGTGGCATGCCGCTTTGTTCCCACATGGTGCAAGATTCAAGGTGGGTACTTGGCGCGAAGGTAAGGAGGCAATGCAGGTGGTGTCGGGTGTGTTGGGGCGCGAGAAGGTACATTTTGAGGCACCGCCCTCATCCGAAGTACCGAGGCTAATGGAAGAATTAATCCAATGGGCTAACGATGCCGAATCCATCGACCCCATTATCAAGGCTGCTATCGTGCCACTATGGTTTGTCACCATCCATCCTTTCACTGATGGCAACGGTCGGCTGTCCCGTACCTTAACTGATATGTTCTTGACTCGCTCCGACGGCATGATACACCGTTTCTATAGCTTGTCGGCTACATTCTGCAACCGCCGTTCAGAGTATTACGACATCTTGGAGAGAACCCAGCATGGCGGCATGAATATAACACCATGGATTGTATGGTTCTTGTCCTGTATGGAAGAAGCATTGCATCATACGGAACAAGTCGTTGAAAAGGTCATTTCAAAAGCTGAGTATTGGGAAAACCATAGGGAGATACCAATCAATGAACGACAACGTAAAGTCATCAACAGGCTGTTAGACGGCTTTGAAGGTAAGTTGACTAGTTCCAAATGGGCAAAACTGGTCAAATGCTCTTCTGATACCGCTTTGCGTGACATCGAAGACCTTATGCAGAAAGACTTGATTGTCAGAGAAGGCACAGGTCGTGGTACTTATTATGAGCTAAAACGATAGGAAAGCCATCTCATTTCCAAAGTTGGCACCTCTTCTGGATCAAAAATTCGGGCGGAACCTATAAGGATTCCGCCCGATTCTGTTTGCCGTAGGTGGCACTTAGAACGTCTCCGGCGCCTTGTCAGCCCCTTCATCAGCCTCAAAATAAGGCCGCTTCTCGAAGCCGAACATGTTGGCGATGATGCTGCTCGGGAACTTGCGGACGCTTTGGTTGTAGACCTTGGCCGCCTCGTTGAAGCGCTGACGTTCGGTAAGGATGCGGTTCTCGCAACCCGTCAGCTGCGCCTGCAGGGTGAGGTAGTTGTCGCTGGCCTTCAGGTCGGGGTAGTTCTCCACTGAGACGATGAGGCGGTTCATGGCGTTGCCTAACTCCTCTTGTGCCGATACATAGTTGGCGAATTCGGTTTCATCGAAGTTCTCCGTGTTGACGGTAACTCTGGCTGCTTTGGCACGGGCTTCCGTGACGGCGAGGATGGTGCCTTGCTCGTATTCGGCATAGTTTTTCACTACGGTGACGAGGTTAGGCACGAGGTCGGCGCGACGCTGGTAGACGTTTTCCACCTGACCCCAGGCCTTGGCCATGTTTTCTTGCTTTTGCACGAAGCCATTGTAGGTGCCGACACCCCAGATGAGGATGACAGCCACAACGACGCCGATGATAATTCCTGTTTTCTTCATAAGTGAAGGTTTTATGCTAGACTTCAAGACAATAGACAGTTTCGCGTCTCTCAGTCCCGTAGTCCCGCGTCTTAATTAGATGAATTCCAACTTGTCTTGCGTGGTGTTCTTCTCGCAATAATGGCAGTGCAGCTTGATGTTGCCCTGTGCGTCCTTGATGACGGTGAACTTGGTCGGCACGTCGTGCTCCTTGTTGGTGACGCAGTTCGGGTTGAAGCACTTCACGATGTGCTCGATGCGGTCGGGGATGGTCACGGTTTGCTTGTTGATGACCTCAAAGTCCTTGATTTCGATGATGGAAGCGGTGGGGGCGACAAGGGCAATCTTGTTCACGTCTTCAGGCTCAAAGAATTTGTTGGAGGCCTTGATGAAGCCCTTGGTGCCGTATTTCTTGCTCTCCACGTTGGTGCCGAAATACACGGGGGTGCTGACTTTCTCCAAGCCCAGGATCTTGACGACTTGGAACACTTTGTCGGCGGGGATATGNNTTTCTTTTTTCCATGTTCTTGTATTTAAGATTTAAGATTTAAGATTTAAAATTTATTGATCGGAGATGGTGGGAGATTTGTACTTTGCTCCTTTGATTTCCGAACTTTGCAAATACTCGATAAAGCTGCTTATAGATTTAGATATTTCTTCTGATTGGGACTTTAATGCTTCAAATTGATCTTCTGGCAAGTATCCGTAATCAAAAGCACGGTAGAGTTGGCTTCGAGATTCACCGCACGAGCCTTTTGCAACGTATAGGAATTGCTTAAACTCTCCATTGCCGTTTCTCTCGAAACCTTCGGCTATGTTGTCCATAATTGAACCAGATGAAGCTCTGATTTGGGAACACAGACGAAACTCTTTTGAAAATTCACCCTCTTTGGAAGCCCAAAATACCTTTTTTGAGAAATCGCGAGCTTCTTGCCAAATGGGTAAGTCTTCAAACTTTTTATAGCTTGCCATAATTTTGAATTTTAAATTTTGAATTTTGAATCACTTCAATCCCAGGATGGAGGCGATAAGTGCTTGACGGGCGTAGACGCCGTTTTGTGCCTGTTGGAAGTAATAAGCCTTCGGGTTGGCATCGACGTC
>LXOW01438114.1_pt1 | contig 11236 bp, 3 predicted proteins | sample 1368591 | NCBI WGS metagenome assembly LXOW01 (sample SAMN04884650, study PRJNA319009) | bovine gut metagenome | isolation source: Cow rumen | host: Bos taurus | place: Italy: Legnaro (PD) | collected 2014-07-09
GGTCAACCCTAAACAGCTTAAGAACTTCGACTCGTTGCTTTGTCAGCGGCTAGCCGAGGACGGCTTTGCCATCGTGCCTGCTACCCACGATCAGTTGTTCCACGTCTATGAGAAGAACGACTACAACGAGTTTCCCAATTTCGTTACCACCGACCTTTTCCTGCAACTCTATCACCTCTATTTCGATTGCATGCTGCGCGACCTTGAATACCGGCAACTACTGCCGCTCATGACTGATTTCTCGCACGATATGTTCTATGCCATACAACAGCTTGGTCATGACTCTGAGGGCGATGAACTGGTCAGAAAACTGGCGCATAAAGGTTCTTTGTTCTATGATATTGCCTATCAGCTGTTTACTGGTAAAGGATTGGGCGCCAGTGCTTTGGATGCTGCTGCTCGTCCTGAGGTTGAATTGGTGCTGAAGGCTGAGGATGCTTTCAGCAGCTACATGCAGGACTATCGGGAAGTGACGTTTGCCTACAGTCTGTTCCGTCCCCGTGGCCACTATACGCGTTCAGAAGGATTGCAGCGCTACTTCCGCGGTATGATGTGGCTTCAGTCTGCTTCTTTCGGTACCGACCACCGCGACGATGTGCAGACCGCCGTGCTGATGGCCTATGCTCTGAAACAGAATCCTGAGTTGCAAAAGAAATATGAACGTCTGAATCGTTTCATCACCTTCCTTATGGGCAAGCCGGATAACCTTAGCTTGCCTCAGGTGATGGCTGAGGTTGAGAAGAGCGGCAAGCCGATGGCTGCCCTGTTGCACGACCAGCAGGCTTTGAACAAGTTGACTGCCACGCTGAACGATTTGGGCAATCGCCAGACGCGTATTCGACCGCCTTACGAGCGTACCAGTCATAACAAAATCTGTGTCATGCCCCAGCGCTATCAGCCTGATGCCGAGGTGCTGCTGAAGACCGTCGACTATGACGGTAAACCTACTCGCCGTGCTACGCCCAAGGGCCTTGATGTCTTTGCCGCCATGGGTGTTCAGGCAGCCGAACAGATTCTGATGGAGGAGCAGAACGAGTGGAAGGGGTTCCCCGCTGCCCTTGCCGACATGAAGCAGCGAATGGGTGAGATAGACTGGGACGAGACCATTGCCAACCAGTGGATGAACGCGTTGAAAGTGCTTACCGACAAAGACCAGTCGGGCAAAATGCCTTATTTCATGGTCAATCCCGCCTGGAGCAAGAAGGATCTCAACGCCGTGCTGGCTTCATGGGCCGAGTTGAAGCACGATGCCATTCTCTATGCCAAGCAGCCCTTTGGTGCCGAGTGTGGTGGCGGTGGCATTCCTAATCCTGTGGTCAAAGGTTATGTAGAGCCTAACGTCGGTTTCTGGAAAAAGGCCGTCGAATTGCTCGACAACACCAGCCGTTTGCTGAAAGAGCAGGGCCTGATGACCGAAAAAGTCGATTTCTCCACCCAGGACATCCGCGAGGAAGCTCAGTTCCTGCTGGCTGTCAGTGAGAAGGAACTGGCTGGCAAACCGTTGACTGACGAGGAGTACGACCAGATTAAGATTATCGGTTCGAGGTTCGAAAACATTTCCCTCGACTTGGTTCACGAGCCTGACCAGTATTTGATGGGCTGGGACGACGTGCAAGGGGTTGACCGTAAGGTGGCCCTCGTGGCTGATGTCTATACAGCCAATGCTGACAACAATCCTAATAAGTCTATCCTGTTTGAGGGCGTTGGCAATGCCGACGAAATCTATGTCGTGGTTGAAATGGACGGTGAACTGTATCTTACCCGTGGTGCTGTGTTCAGTTATCGCGAGTTCCTTCAGGGTATCAGCGAGCCCAGACTGACTGACGAAGAGTGGCAGAAGCAGTTGGAGAAGCAGCCTCGTAAGGGCGTCCCAGCTTGGATGCAGCGCATCGTGGTGCCATTGAACAAGATGCCCGAAGTGAATGAGGAGTTTTTCTATAGCACTGGCTGTTAGCCTGTTGTTGAGTTTTCTTCCAGCCTCTTATGGGGCAGGAAGGGCACTTGTCGTCCACGGAGACAGCCTCCAAGTAGGGGCTATTTCTGTGGACGATACGCTTCATGTTGTTCTGACGGGCGATATTCTGCTGGATCGTGGGGTTCGTCAGACGATAGAGCGGTATGGCGTCGACCATCTGTTTTCGCCAGGCATCGACTCTGTGTTCCGTTCGGCCCAGGTCGTGGTGGGTAATCTCGAGTGTCCGGCCACCAAAATCAAGGCGCCCGTCTTCAAACGCTTCATCTTCCGTGCCGAACCAGAATGGCTCTTGGCACTCCGGCAACATGGCATCACTCACCTGAATCTGGCCAACAACCACGCCATCGACCAAGGACGCCAGGGGTTGATGGACACCAAGCGTAATATCCATGAGGCTGGTATGGTGCCTATTGGCGCTGGAGCAACAATGGCTGAGGCTGCCGAACCCGTCTTGCTGGCCTCCAGTCCGCGAAAGGTGTGGTTGGTATCCTCGCTACGCATGGCCCTGGAGAACTATGCCTATTTGCCTGATGAACCCTGTGTTAGTCAGGAGCCCATGGACTCCCTGCTCGCTCGTGTCAGTCGGCTGCGACGTGCTGACTCAACCGCTGTCATTATTGTCTCGTTGCATTGGGGTGGGGAACACACCCTGCGCCCCGTTCCCCGTCAGCGCTTGGAGGCCCACCAACTGGTATTGGCTGGTGCAGACGCCTTGGTGTGTCATCATACCCACACCTTGCAGACCATCGAAGACTACCTCGGCAGGCCTATATATTACAGCATTGGCAATTTCATTTTCGACCAGCAGAAACCCATCAACAGCCGTGCCTGTATGGTGTCTCTGCACATCACGGCTCACACCGTTCAGGTCGAAACCATCCCCGTCAACATTGTCAATACCGTCCCGCAAATTTCGTTTTTCTCTCCCTAACGCCTAAAAAATACAGGTTTTCATGCGCTGTTCAGAGAAAAAGTTGTAAATTTGCAGCTGTTAAAAGACCAAACGGCGATGAAGAAAGTCCTGAAGTGGCTGGGAGTCGCAGTGCTGACACCCATACTGCTGTTCTTGATACTTACCATATTGCTCTACCTGCCACCCGTCCAGAACTGGGTGGTAGGGCAAGTGGCATCCATCGCCTCAGAGAAGACGGGAATGGAAATAACCGTCGGCCACGTAGACCTCTCCTTCCCTTTGGATTTGTCACTTGACGACTTCAAGGTAATCAAGGAAACAGATACTATTGCCGATGTCGAACGATTGGTTGTTGATGTCCAACTGTGGCCGCTTTTGAAAAGCTATGTTGTTATTAACCAGCTGGAAATCAGTAATACCCGCCTGAATACTAATGGTTTTATTGAAGCAGCTTGCGTGAAAGGCGACTTCAAGCGTCTCTTCGTCAAAAGCCGTGGCATCGACCTGGACCGTCAGACCGTCGAGGTGAATGGTGCCCGTCTGGAAGGCGCCCATTTAGACATTGCCTTGAATGACTCTGTGCCTGAGGACACCACGACGACCGAGACGCTCTGGAAGATTTTTGCCGACAGCGTGACTGTGATGCGCTCTGATGTGGCTCTCCACCTGCCAGGCGATACCATGAGTATAGCGACACATTTCGGTTCGCTCGTGGCTCGTCAGGCTGATGTCGACCTTGGCTCGAAAACTTATGCTATTGGTAGTGTCGACTGGACGGGAGGCACGTTGCGCTACGACCAGAACTTCGTGCCTCGTGTCGAGGGTTTGGACTTTAACCACATCGACCTCGCAGACATTCGGATTGGCGTTGACAGCATCTATTACTGCGACCCAACCATGCGTCTCCACTTGCACCAACTTGCCTTGAAGGAGAAGAGTGGCTTGCAGATTACCAATCTGTCAGGACCTGTCACGATGGAGAACGGCAGCATCCGTCTGCCCAAAATCCATTTGGAGATGCCCAATAGCAAGCTTTATCTGGCGCTGGACTATCCCTTGTCGCTAACCGATAGCATCGATCCTGGCAAGATGCGTCTGATGGTCGACGCCCAGTTGGGCCGCCAGGACCTGATGCCGCTGCTGACAAGTCTGCCTGAAGGGCTGCGCAGCCAGTGGCCCTTCTATCCGCTGACAGTGAAAGGTCTGGTGAAAGGCAATCTCGACTATATGGAGTTTTCGGAGCTGGATATTTCTTTGCTCACTGCTTTCTTCGTGAAAGCCGACGGTTTTGCTGCCAACATCAGCGACCTGAAGCGCCTGCGTGCCGACGTTCAGTTCAAGGCTCAGACGCAGGATCTGAATATGGTGACAGCCCTGTTGCCACGTGATGTGCAGCGCCAGTTCCGCATTCCCGCGGGCATGAGTGCCGAGGGACGCGTCAAGGCTGACGGCAACCAGTACTTTGCCGACGTTACCGTTCACGAGGGTGGGGGAACGGTAAAAGTTAACGGCAACTTCAATGCCAGCCGTATGGCATACGATGCCCAGCTCTCCGTAAGCCGTCTGAACCTCCACCATTTCATGCCCCACGACTCGCTTTATACCGTTACTGCCGACATCACGGCCAAAGGCAGCGGTTTCGACCTCTTCTCGCCCAGCATGGCGCTCAATGCCGATGCCACCATCAGTCAGTTGAGCTACGGAGCATGGAACATCCACGACGTCACGGCTCAGGCCGACGTCAGTTCAGGTCGTGCCCGAGCCACCATTGTCAGTCACAACGACTTGCTGGAAGGTACTCTGCATGTCGACGGCCTGATGCAGAAGACGCGCGTCGATGCGACCGTTGTTGCCGACGTGTCACGTCTCGACCTTTACAAGATGAGGCTACTGGACCGTCCGTTGGCTATTGGCGTCTGCGGACATGTCGACCTCTCGTCCGACTTGAAATACGGCCATAACGTCAGCGGTCTCTTCAACGACCTGACCCTTCGCGACTCGGCCCGTACATACCGTCCTTCCGACATCGGCCTACTGCTGAAGACGCGTCAAGATACGACGTATGTCCGTGCCCAGAGCGGCGACTTCATCGTCAAGCTCGATGCTTCGGGTAACTACGAAAACCTTCTGAAGCAGCTGACGACGCTGGGCGACTCTGCCCTGGCGCAACTTGATGAGAAAGTCATCGACCAGAAAGCCTTGCGCCGCCTGTTGCCCACCATGAAGCTGCATGTGGAGAGCAAAAGCGACAATCCCATCGTCACCTTCATCAAGTCGTCGGGCGACGTCAGCATCCGCGACTTGCTGTTCGACGTCAGTTCATCGCCTGAGAGTGGTCTGAACGGCCAGGGCTATGTCCATTCGCTGTCGTTGGGCGACACGCGCCTGGACACCATCACCTTCCGCATTACCCAGCGGCCGGAGTTCCTCTCCTTTGGCGGACAGGTGCGCAACAACAAGAAGAATCCGCAGTTTGTGTTCAATGCCCTGTTCGACGGTGTCCTCCAGCAGCGTGGTGCTACGCTTGGCGTGCGCTATTTCGACAAGGACAACCAGTTGGGCGCCCGTCTTGGTGTACAGGCCGAGATGGTCGATAGTGGCATTAACCTTCACTTGGTGCCCGAGCGTCCCACGCTGGGCTATAAGGAGTTTAACCTAAACAAGGACAACTACATCCTCCTTGGCCATAATCATAAGGTGGAGGCCAAGATAGACCTGATAGCCGATGACGGAACAGGTGTGAAGATTTACTCCACCGATAGCGACCCCACGGCTCTTCAGGACATCACCATCAGCTTGAACCGCTTCAATTTGGCCGAGGTCACTTCTGTCATTCCCTATGCGCCGCGCATGTCGGGCCTGATGAATGGTGACTTCCACGTGGTGCTCGATGCCGAGAGCCACCTCTCTGTCGTCAGTGACATGCAGGTTCAGAAGATGGTCTATGAGCGCAGTCCCTTGGGCAACATCAGCACCGAGCTGGTCTATCTGCAGAAGGAGAGCGACGCTCACGCTATCGAGGCCCGCCTGATGAAGGATGACGAGGAGATAGGACTTGTCACGGGAACCTATTATAACCAAGCCCCTGGTGGCATCGATGCCAGAATCCAGTTAGAGCGTCTGCCTCTGTCGCTGGTCAACGGTTTTGTGCCCGACCAGCTGTTTGGCTTGCATGGTTATGGTGACGGCGAGCTGACAGTCAAGGGAACACTCATGGAACCACAGGTGAATGGCGAAATCTACCTCGACTCTTCCTACGTCGAGAGTGTGCCTTACGGCGTGACGCTGCGCTTCGACAATGACCCCGTGCGCATTGTCGACTCCAAGCTGTTGCTGGAAAACTTCACCGTCTATGCCTATAACCAGAACCCGCTGAACATCCAGGGTGACGTAGACTTCAGCCACTTGGACCAGGTGATGGTCAACCTGCGCATGCGGGCCCGCAACTTCCAGCTCATCGGTGCCAAGGAGCGTCCCAATAGCGTCGCCTACGGCAAGGCTTTCGTCAACATCTTTGCCCGCATGAACGGTCCTGTCGACAACCTCAACCTGCAGGGGCGTCTTGACGTGCTGGGCTCTACCGACATGTCGTATGTGCTGCGCGACACACCGTTGTCAACCGATAACCAACTGGACGAACTGGTGAAGTTTACCGACTTTGCCGATACTACCGCCGTCGTCGTCGAACGTCCCCCGCTGAATGGCCTGCGCATGGATATGACTATCGATGTGAACAGTGGCTGTCATGTCATGGCCTACCTGAATACCGACCACACCAATTACATTGATCTGATGGGCGGTGGCACGTTGCGCATGCTGTATAACCCAGCCGATAACCTGAGCCTTCGTGGCCGTTATACGTTGTCCGACGGTGAGATGAAATACTCTATGCCCGTCATTCCGCTGAAAACTTTCACCATCCAAGACGGGTCGTACATCGAATTTACCGGCGACCCGATGAATCCTACGCTGAACATCAAGGCCACCGAGCACAACCGCGCCTCGGTGACCAATGCCAGTGGGGTAGGCCGCATGGTGGAGTTTAAGTGTGGCGTGGTCATTACCAAGACGCTCAGCGATATGGGATTGGAGTTCACCCTCGACGCTCCTGAAGACATGCAGTTGCATAACGAGCTGATGGCGATGGGGCTGGAACAGCGTGGCAAACTGGCCGTTACCATGTTGACCACGGGAATGTATCTGGACGACGGCAATACGGGTGCCTTCAGCATGAACTCGGCGCTGAGCTCGTTCCTCAGTTCGGAAATCAGCCAGATTACGGGCAATGCCCTGCGCACGCTGGACCTCTCAGTAGGTATGGACAATGCCACCGATGCTTCGGGCAATATGCATACCGACTATTCGTTTAAGTTTGCCAAACGCTTTATGAACAACCGCCTGAAGATAGCCATTGGCGGCAAGGTGTCGACAGGCAGCGAACTGCAACAGCGCAACAATTCGTTCTTCGATAACGTCACGCTGGAATACCGCTTAGACCAGTCGGCCAACAAGTTTGTGACGCTGTTCTATCAAAACAACAGCTACGACTGGCTCGACGGTTATACGCAGAAGTATGGCGGCGGCTTCATCTGGCGTCGTTCGCTGCAGAACTTCTGGGACATCTTCCGCTTCAAGGAGCCCCAGCCCCAGATGCGGCGTCCACTTACGACAGGGCGTCCAACGGCCTCGCCCGACTCACTAAAGACCTCAGCACATGAAACGGAATAGCCTTTTATATGTAATCATAGTCCTGCTCTTGACGTCGTGTTCGATGGCGAAGGAGATTCCTGACGGCGAACAACTCTTTACGGGGTTGAAGGCCATCACCTACGATGCCTCCGAGGACAACGACGACTTTGCCTCTACGCAGGAGGAGGTGGAGGCTGCGCTGGCTACGGCACCTAACGGCTCGCTCTTGGGCAGCAGTTACTATCGCCTGCCTTTCTCGTTCGGCGTCTCTGTCTGGAACCACTATCACGACAAGGAGACTGGCTTTGCGCGCTGGATGACGAAGACTTTTGGCAAACAGCCCGTGCTTATGTCATGGGTAAACCCTGAGCTGCGTGCTTCGGTGGCCAGTTCGGTGCTGCGCAACCACGGCTATTTCAACGGCCACGTGAGTTACGAGCCTGTAACGGGTAGGAACCCTAAGACAGCTAAGATTGCCTACCACGTTACGCCTGGGCTGCTCTACCGTCTCGACAGCATCGACTATATTGGCTTTCCTGCCGATGCCGACAGCCTGATACGCGCTTCTGCCGACGAGTCGAAACTCAGGAAGGGCGACCCCTTTGTCGTGGCGAACCTCGATGGCGAGCGCAACCGTATTAGCACGCTGCTGCGCAACAACGGCTACTATTATTACCAGCCAGGCTATGCCTCTTATCTGGCCGACACCGTGGTGGTTGGCGGCAAGGCCCAGCTACAGTTACGCATGGCCGAGGAACTGCCCAACGAGGTCAACCGCAAGTGGTACATAGGCCGCGTCAGCATCAATATGCGCAAGACACGCATGGAACAGTTTACGGACTCCCTTGTGGGCCGCTTCTTTACCGTGCGTTTCTCAGGCAAGAAGCCGCCTATCCGTACCCGTGTGCTGATGGCCGACATCAAGTTGCGCCCGCGTCAGCTGTTCAGCTACGACAACTACGTGCAGTCTGTCAACAAGATCAACGCGATGGGCCTTTTCTCCACGGCCGACTTTACCTTCACCCCCCGCGTGTCCACCGACACTCTTGACGTCCTGCTGAACTGTGTCTTCGACAAGCCCTGGGACTTCTACGTCGAAACCAACGTCAATGCACGAACTATCGGGCGCGTGGGTCCTGAAATCAGGATGGGTGTGGCACGCCGTAATGCCTTCCGAGGCGGCGAGAAGATCGACGTCAACCTGCACGGTTCCTACGAGTGGGCTACCAGCGGTGGCTCGTCGATGAACAATTACGAGTATGGTGCCGATGCCAGTATCGAGTTTCCGCGTATGATAGCTCCGTTCTTCGGCGGCAACCGCGTGCGTCGTACCCCTCGTACTGACAGTAGTCGCGGGCCTCGTCGTCCAATGCGTCGCAGATTCTTTACTACGCCACTGACCCTGGCCAAGTTCTCGACAGATATTATCTACCGTCCGAACTATTATAAGATGCATGTGGTCTCAGGCGAGTGGACCTACCGCTGGCAGACGTCGGCGCAGAGTAGTCACGAACTGTCGCCGCTGACGGTGAAGTATCAGTTCATGAACAGCCACACCGATGCCTACGATAAACTGGTGGAGGATAACCCCTACCTTGCAGCCACCATGCAGGACCACTTCATCCCTGAGATGCACTATACCTATACCTACACGTCGCCGGCCAAACTGCGCCACCCCATTCGTTGGGAGACGACGCTGTCCGAGTCGGGCAACCTCGTCTCCGTGGGCTATCTGCTTGCGGGCAAAAAGTGGACGGAGTCTGACAAGACACTCTTCAAGAACCCCTATTCGCAGTTCCTGAAGATTGAGAGCGACTTCACTAAGACGTGGACGCTTGGCAGTGGGTCGTCGCTTGTGGCTCATGTCAATGCCGGCTACCTCTGGAACTACGGCAATAGCGACTGGATTCCCAATACAGAGATGTTCTACGTTGGCGGCGCCAATAGCATCCGTGCTTTCAGCGTGCGTGGTGTGGGACCTGGTGCCATCAGCAGTTTCGGCGACCGAGCCATTGACTACCTCCTGCGCAACGGCAGCATGAAGTTTGTCTTCAATTTGGAATATCGCCGACAGCTCTTTGGCAATCTCCACGGAGCCGTGTTCATCGATTCGGGCAATATATGGACGCCACCAGGCGACAGATATGACGATCCTGAGATTGATGCCTTTTTCTCGAACGGTAACTTCAAGCTTCGGAATTTCTTCCGTGAACAGGCAGTCGGTACGGGTATCGGCGTGCGTTACGACCTCAGTTTCCTTATCCTCCGTCTCGACTGGGGCCTCGCCCTTCACCTGCCCTACGAAACGGGTAAGTCGGGCTTTGTCAATATTGACGGTTTCAAGGGCAACCACACTCTCCACTTCGCCATCGGCTACCCGTTCTAAGGAAATTTTCAATTCTCTCTAAAGAAGTCCAGCGCTTCCTTGATTTCTTCTTCCGTAGCAGTTTGGTTGATGCGGATGTCGCCGATGTTACCAAGGAGAGTGAAATTGATGGTCGAGCCGATGTTCTTTTTGTCATGGTGCATCAGCTCCAACAACCTTGGATAGTCGTCGCACGTAATAATCATCTTGCCATAGTGCTCGCGGATGAAGCTGACCGCTTGGCGCATCTTGTCCGTGGGGAAACCAGTCTTCGTGCAACACAGGTATAGCTCGACTACCAATCCCCAGGCCACAGCATAACCGTGCAACACGGGCTTGCGCTCCAAGGCCAGCGACTCGAAGGCGTGGCCTGCCGTATGTCCCAGGTTCAGCGCCTTGCGCAGTCCCTGTTCTGTCGGGTCTTCCGTCACAATGCGCTGCTTCACGGCCACTGATTCAGCCAACGTTCGTTTGAGCTGGTCTAAATCAGGCTTCTCGATGTCAAATGTCAGTAGCTCGCCCAGCATTCTTTTGTCTGAGATGAGTCCGTGCTTCAGCATCTCGGCATAGCCCGACAGGATATTATCTGCGTCCATCGTCCTTAGGAACACCGTATCTAAAATGACCGAGTTGGCATTACGGAACACGCCAATCTCGTTTTTCAGACCGCCGAAGTTCACGCCTGTCTTGCCGCCCACCGAGGCGTCGACCATCGCCAGCAGAGTTGTGGGGATGTTGATGAAGCTGATGCCGCGCTTGAACGTCGATGCTGCGAAACCGCCCAAATCTGTCACCATGCCGCCGCCCAGGTTCACCAGCAGCGAGTGGCGCGTAGCCCCCATGCGCTGCAGTTCGCTCCACACGTGGCTTACCGACTCCAGACCCTTGTTCGTGTCGCCTGCAGGGATGGTGATGAGCTGTGCTCCCTGCATGCACTCATAGTCTGCCACCACGGGCAGGCAAACCTCCCGCGTTGTCTCGTCACACAGCACAAACAGCTTGTCGTGCCTTATTTCGCCAATCGCCTCGGTCAGCGACTGCCGCAAATCCTCTGATAGTATAACTTTCTGTGGTTCCATAAATCCACCGCAAAAGTACATATATTTTTCCGAACTTCCAAGAAATAGTAAGAAAATACGTAGTAAACTGTTTGCTCCAGCGGGGGGAGCAACCACTTTTCTTAAGGATTTCTGCAACTTTTCCTTAGGCTTTCTGCAACTTTTCCTAAGGATTTCCTGTTGTCCCAGGGGGTGGGACAGCGTCACTTCTTTATCATTTGCCACTTTTTCTTTAT
>LXOW01310789.1_pt1 | contig 11232 bp, 9 predicted proteins | sample 1368591 | NCBI WGS metagenome assembly LXOW01 (sample SAMN04884650, study PRJNA319009) | bovine gut metagenome | isolation source: Cow rumen | host: Bos taurus | place: Italy: Legnaro (PD) | collected 2014-07-09
ATACGGCTTTCCGTCGAGGAGGCCGTCGAGAACGTGGTGCACTATGCCTACGAGGGCGGCATCGGCTGGCTGGAGGCGGGAACGTCGCTGAGCCACGACGGCCTGACGCTCACCATCGAGCTGCGCGACGCGGGGACACCCTTCAACCCCCTCGACAAGCCCGACCCCGACATCACCCTTGGCGCCGAGGAACGCAACATCGGCGGCCTCGGCATCTTCCTCTGCAAGCAGATGATGGATAGCATCGAGTACCGCTATGAGGAGGGGTGCAATATACTGAGAATGTGTAAATTTGTAAATGTGTAATTGAAACTATGGATATAACTATACAGACACAGGAAGGGAAGACCCTTGTCACGTTGAACGGCCGCATCGACACGACGAATGCCGACCGGTTCCAGCAGGATATTACGCCCCTGATGCAGGGCGACAAGCCCGACATCGAGATGGACTGCTCGGGCATGGAATACACCTCGAGCCAGGGGCTCCGCATGTTCCTCATGCTCCAGAAGAGCGTGATGGCGCGCGGCGGAAGACTCGTGCTCCGCAACATGCGCCCGCAGGTGCGCGAGGTATTCGACATCACAGGTTTTTCCAATATCATCAAGATCGGATGAGTCTCGACCTGCACTGCGAGATGATTCTCGACGAGTACCGCGAACGGCGGGCACTCCACGAGCGGCTGCGGGAGGTGGTGACCCGGACGCTCCACCGTATCGTCGACGACAACCACCTGTACGTCACCGCCATCGAGTCGCGCATCAAGACCGAGAAAAGCCTTGCAGGGAAACTGGAACTCAAAGGACACAAATACGCCACCCTCGACGACATCACCGACATCCTCGGCTGCCGCATCATCACCTTCTACACCGACGAGGTGGACAAGATTGCCGCCCTGGTGGAGAAGACCTTCGAGATCGACTGGGACAACTCGGTAGACAAACGTAAAATCCTTGACTTGGACCGCTTTGGCTACATGTCGCTGCATTACATCTGCCGCCTGCCGAAGGAGGTATTCCATGACCCTGCATGCCCCATGCTCAACGAGATACGCTTTGAATTACAGATGCGTACCGCACTGCAGCATGTCTGGGCCACCATCAACCACGACATGGGCTATAAGACCGACATCGAGATTCCCCGTGAGCACCTGCGCAACATGAACCGCATCGCCGGCATGCTTGAACTGGCAGACGAACAATTCAGCCGTATCCGCATGGCTATCACCGACTACCGCCGCAACGTACAGTCACTCGTGGCCGACGGCAACTTCGACAGCGTGCCTCTTGACGGCGACACTTTCCGCAGCTACCTCCGCCTCGAGCCTTTCCGCAAACTGGCCACACGCATAGCTCTCATCAACCAGGCCGAGATATTCCCCGACAACCTCATGCCCTATCTGCCCGTACTGCTCAAGATGAAATTCAAGACCTTGGGCGACCTGGAGCGCCTTATCCACGACTACAGCGACGACGCTTACCAGCTGGCACTGCACCAAATCTCCGGTACCGACCTGGACATCATCGCCCTCAGCGTCACCCTACAGAACCTGCTGTGTGTCTACGCCTTGCGTCACGGCGCCGGCAACGTGGGACTTGAATACATCTTCACCACCCTCGGCTCCACGCCCGAGACCAGCCGCCACCGTGCTGCACGCATCTGTGAACAAGCACAGAAAATCAACATCACCCCCCTATAAACTCCCTCATCAACACATAAATACATTCCTACATTGAATACCACCCTCCTCGACCGTGCCATCATCTTCGCCACACGCGCCCACCAAGGGCAGGAACGTCGCGGCAAAGGACTGCCCTATATCGTCCACCCGCTCGAGGCGTTGACTATCGTCGCCACCCTCACCAACGACCAGGAGATACTGGCTGCCACCGTATTGCACGACACCGTGGAGGACACCCCCGTCACACTCAACGAGATACGCATCGAGTTTGGCGAGAGAGTTGCTCAACTGGTATCCTACGAGACCTCTCTACATCCTTCCGACGGCGGTACCTGGCGCAGCCATAAACAGGCCACACTCGACAGGTTGGCTGCCGCACCACACGATGCAAAAATTGCCGCCATAGGCGACAAACTCTCTAACCTGCGGACCTTGGCACTCGACTATCAAGCCTTGGGTGATGAATTATGGAACCGTTTCCATGCCCCAAAAGGCAAGGAGGACGTTGCCTGGTACTACCAATCCCTGGGCCAAGCACTCAAAGACCTCGCGGGACTGCCGCCCTACGAAGAATACCTCGCCTTGCTTGCCCGTACCTTTGGGGAATAACCCTGGGAGCACGGACGGGGAGGTCCGCACCCCCAGGAATCAAATAGCTTACTTGTATCTGACAGCCGTGCCGTATACCAGCACCTCGGCGGCCTGTGCCATGATGGAACTGGTGGTGTAACGTACGCCTATGATGGCGTCGGCATCCAGCGCTACCGCCTGGTCAACCATGCGTTGTGTGGCTTGGGCACGGGCCTTCTCCATCATGCTGGTATAGCTCTTCAACTCGCCACCGACAATGCTCTTCAACCCTTGGCCGAAATCGCTGACAAAGTTCTTGCTTTGGATGGTGCTGCCGGAGACAACAGCAATCTCCTCATAATCTACCCCTTGAAGGGTCTCAACGGTTACAATTTTCATGATATTGTGGATTTAAAATGTGTTTCTATCGTAGCAACAGGTGTTGGGGATGCAGGTGGGGGTTGCGGATGAGGAGGGCAATGTCGTAGAGGTCCAGGCTGACTTGGTAGGAGGGGTCGGCCTTGAGGGTTTCCCACTGGCGCTCAGCAGCGTGGGAGGCATGGGGACGGTCGACGATGAAGATGGACAATTGTAAACCCTCGCATAATCGCCCCGGCTGGGAGGAGGCGACAGGAGCCAAGTGATAGTGGTTGCAACATTTGTATGCCACCTGGCTGCATCTGTCATGGCGGGGGATGCCAAGGCGGTGGCAGTCAGCCGCCGACATACGCGCAAACAGCACTTCGCGGTACATCTCGAAGAGGAATGGCGAGTGGATGTCGTATTGTGTCTTGGCGTGAAGCCAGTAATGAAGGCGGGTCATAGGGAGGCGGGATTTACGATGAGGGGTCAGCGGTTGGTGGTCAGGACGGGGTTGACAGTCAGGCTGTCGCCTATCATACGTTGCATGTAGGATTGGATGATGGCCTGCACTTGGGACGTGAGACTTTGCACCTTCAAGCCAGAACCTTGAAGCAGGTTGTGCTGCTGCAGGGGATCGGTGGCGATGCGGTAGAGGCCTGTGGCTTTCTCGCCGTCGAAGAGGAGGAGGTTTCCTTGCCTGACGTACTGATAGATGCCGTTGTTGTAGTGCAGCGCCCAGGTGCTGTCGGGCGGGGTGCTGAGGAGGTCGACACCAAAAGCCACATAGGGATTGGGATACCCCACAGCACTGAGAACGGTAGGCATGATATCGGTTTGTTGGGCGACAGCCTCTACCCTGCCCCTCGGCAGACGTCCGGAGGGGTCGTAGAAGAGGATGGGCACGCGGTAGACGCCGAGGGCATCCTGGTAGGAAGGGCGCTCGGAATGGTTGGTATGGTCGGCGGTGATGACAAAGAGGGTGTTATTGAACCACGGCTGGCGGCTGGCGACGGCAAAGAAACGGCGCAGCGCCATGTCGGTATAACGGATGCAGGTGTACATCGGATGGCCCTCCTCGTGGAGGCTGTCGGCATACTGCTCAGGCACGCGGAAAGGATGGTGCGACGAGGCGGTGAAGAGCGCCGTCATAAAAGGCTGCCGCATCTCAGAGAGCGTGAGGGCAAAGTACTGTAGGAAAGGCTCGTCCCAGATGGCCCATGTACCATCAAAATCATCGTCGCCGCCAAAACGGGGGTCGGCATTGTACTCCGTACGGCCATAATATCCGGCAAAGCCGCTGGCACGGGCAAAGGCCTGGAAACCCATGCTGCCATTCTCGGCGCCATGGAAAAATGCCGTGGTATAGCCTATCTTGCCCAACTCGCCCGCCAAACCGCTGACATTGTTAAGGGAATAAGGGGTAAGGAAGAACGGCTCGACAAACATCGGAATGCCCGAGAGGATGGAAGGCATGGCATCAATGCTCTTGCGCCCGTTGGCGTAATTATGGGAAAAAGTGAGGCTCTGGCTTGCCAACGAATCAAAGAAAGGCGTGTAGCCCTCCCCATTGTTGTAGAAGCCGCAATATTCCTCTCCAAAGGATTCTAGGATAAGAACGACAACGTTTTGTCTTTCATCCCTATTGCCGTCAGGCACAGGCTGGTGGACGGGAGAGTAGATGCTGTCCAACTCATCTTGCGAGAACCAAGCGGGGTCGGTAAAGGCAGCCTTGCCCATGGTGCGGATGAGGGAGAAAGGGGTGTTGAGGACGATGGCGGCCTGGGCAGGACGGTTGACATACTGGTTGGCGTTGCTGATGGTGATGGGACGGACAGCCGTGGAGACGCCGCCACGCATCCCGATGATGCACAAAGGCACAAAGGCGACAAAGGCCAAAGAACGGCACAAATAATAGGAGGCCAAGGACCGGTGACCGGCAGTCGGGGAGGTATGGACGGGGATGTCCGATCTCCTGGGTCGCCGTGGGGAATAGAACAGCACCAATGCCACAATCATCAGTATGCCTATAAGCACCAAGTACCAGTGATTGACAATCTCCACGCCGACAATGCTGCCCAGATTGCCCTCGTTGCTGAACTCGGTGAAGAAGGACCACGTGGTGCGACGACCTGTGTAACGGCTGTAGACGGTGTCGACAAGGTTGAGAACCAGCATCAAGGCATTGACTGCGACAAACACTGTCTTGGTGGCAAGTTGATAACCTCTGCTGCCAGTCCACTTGCGGGGCAACGGCAACAGCACCATAAGGGCATAGGGGAGGTTTGTGTAGAGGATGGCGGAAGTATCAAACCGCAGGCTGCCCTCTAACAAACTGCGCAGGGAGAGTTGCTGCCAGTCAGCCGCATAAAGGTCCCAGAACTCCCACACATAGACCACCCGGCAGAGCATGTACAGGAGGTAGACCAGCACAAAGTTCCACAGCAGGGCAAGGAGAGGATGTATGGGACGGATTCTCGGCATAGCATAGGAATCAGGGGGTAAGACGGTTTTCAATCATACGAGTCATGTACGACTGGATGATGGCTTTGAGGAGTTGAGGGTCGGGAGGCGTGGTTTGTAGCCAAGGGGTTGTAATCAGTGAATTTGTGGAGGAGGAGGTCCGCGCTCCCAGGGAGGGGGCGAGAAGGTTGTGCTGCAGCAGGGGGTCAGAGGGAAGGTGGTAGAGGGCGGTGGGTTGCTGCCCGTCGAAGAGGAGGAGACAGCCCTGATGGACAAACTGGTAGACGCCGTTGTAATAGCTCACACCCCAGGTGCTGTCGGGTGGCGTGTTGAAGAGATCCTGCCCGAAGGCCAGGTAAGGTTCGCGGGTACCAATAAATCCAAGGAGGGTAGGCATGATGTCTATCTGCTGGGCTGTGGCGACGGTATCACACCCGACAGGCAGTCTACCCGAAGGGTCGTAGATGAGCAACGGCACACGGAACTGTCCTATGCCTGTCTTGTACTCAGCCTTTTGGGGATTGTTGGTGTGGTCGGCGGTGATGACGAAAAGGGTGTTTTTGTACCACGGCTGGCGACGGGCGGTGGCAAAGAACTGCCGCAGGGCGTAATCGGTATACTGTATGGTGCGGTAGATGGGCTGGTCGCCGCCAAGGAACTGATTCTCATAACGCCCGGGTATGCGGAAGGGATGGTGCGACGAGGCGGTGAAGAGGGTGGTCAGGAAAGGCTGCTGGAGCGTGTCGAGCGTGAGGGCGAAGTACTGGAGAAATTCTTCGTCCCAGATGGCCCAGTAGCCATCAAAGTCGTCCTTGCCCCCAAAACGGGCATCCCTGCAGTATTCGTCCATGCCGTAGTAGTCCTGGAAACCCACAGAACGGGCAAAGGCCTGGAAGCCCATGCTGCCGTTGTCGGCGCCATGGAAGAAGGCCGTCCGATAGCCCTGGCGTGAGAGTTCTCCCGCTACGGATGAGACCTCGTTGTTTGCGTAAGGCGTCAGGATGTAAGGCTCAACAAACATGGGTATGGAAGAGAGGATGGAGGGCAGGGCGTCAATGCTCTTCCGACCGTTGGCGTAGGCATGACGCCAGACCAGGCTGTGTCTGGCCAAAGAATCGAGAAAAGGCGTGTAACCCTCACCATTATTGTAAAATCCCCAATATTCCTGCCCAAAGGATTCAAGGATGAGTATGACAACGTTTGGCCTCTCTTGGGAGACGGGAAGGTCCGCGTTCTCAGTCACTTGGTGTATGGGGGAGTAGAGACTATCCAGTTCCTCCTGCGAAAACCAGGCAGGGGCGGTAAATGAGGTCTTGCCTATCGTGCGGATGAGTGCAAAGGGGGTGTTCAGGACAATGTTGGCCTCCTTGGGCTGGCAGACGTAGCCGTTGGCGTCAGAAAGACCTATCGGACGGTGGTAGGTGACGCTTCCGCGGATGCCCACCACTACCAACGGCAGGAGTGCCACAAGGGAGATTGACTGTACCCAATAGTGCACTCCCTTGTGAGTATAGGACTTGGCGGGACGATATAAGAAAACCAATGCCAGCAGCATGGCGATGGCCAACAGCACCAAATACCAATGGCTCACGACCTCGGCCAAGAAGATGCCGCCTAGGTTTCCCTCATTGCTGAACTCGGAGAAGAAGGTGGCGGTAGTGCGCCGGCCCGTATAGCGACTGTAGACCGTGTCGACCAGGTTGGTCCACAAGGCCACGGTGTTGATACCTACATAGAGACTTTTGGCGGTCAACTGCCAACCGCGTTTGTTATAACGTTTGGGGCTGACGGGCAGCAAAAGCATCAACGCCCACGGCAGACAGGTATAGGCGATGGCCGCCGTATCGAAACGGAAGCCTCCCCACAGCAACTGTCCCACAGAAAGGCTTGCCCATCCGTCGGAATACATGTCCCAGAATTCCAGCACATAGACCACACGGCACAAGAAATAGAGCAGATACAGCAATCCAAGATTCCAAAGGAAACTGAGTATCGGGTATTGGGTATTGTGTTTTCTCTTGGTCATAAAGAGGTCAGAACTGGAAATAGATGAACGGCTGCAAGTCAGCAGAGACAAACTGATAGAGGAACACCACGCTGCCCACCACCACCAGGAGCATCAGCCACAAGGGCATCTGGGCAAACCATAGGCGGTAGCGACGCTTGAAACGTTCCGGCAGCCAGTGGATGACCATTCCCGCCAGAAATACAATGAAAACGGCCTTGTAGTTGTCGAGGATGGCAGGTACTTGGTTCCAGTTCCAATGGCCGCCAATGCGCTCAACCATCTGTGTGGCGGTGCGCCAGGCCACCTCGTTGGCCTCGGCAGGGTCGAGGTTGGAACCGCTGCGGAAGAACAAGCGTGTGAAACTGATAAAGATAAAGGTCAGGAAGGTGTTCCACACCAAGGTAAGGCCGTTCTTGAAACGCGAGGGAGTGTAACGGTCGCCTCTGAGGAACGGCACCACGTTGAGGATGAAGATAGCGACGGCTATCACCATGAAGGCGTAGCGGAACATGCTGAGTGCGGGACTAGGATAAATCCTGTAGGCAAGATGGGTGACAAAGAAGAGGCCGACACTATAAGCAATGCGTGCCTTGGGACCCAGTTTCTTCCACCATTTGTAGACAAGGATGCCGCCACCATTCAAGGCACCCCAGGTAATGAAGTTGAACGAGGCTCCGTGCCACATGCCGCCGAGGAGCATGGTGTCGAAGTTGTTCAGGTTGGTATTGAACTCCTTGCGGTGCTTGGGGAAGAGGAAGTAGACGGCTGTCAGCAGGACGATGACGACAATCACCGTGACGGTCACCCAGGTGGTCTGTGCCATGAGAGCCACCACGATGAGCATCACGCCAAGGATGAGATAGGTGCCGACGGTGGCGGAGCGGTTGCCGCCGAGAGGGATGTAAAGGTAGTCTTTCAGCCAATTGCTGAGCGAGATATGCCACCGTTTCCAGAAGCCTGCAGCGTTGGTGGCCTTGTAGGGCGAGTTGAAGTTCTTGGGCAGGTAGAAGCCCATAAGCATGGCCACGCCGATGGCGATGTCGGTATAGCCCGAGAAGTCGGCATAGACCTGCAAAGAATAGACCAGCAGTGCAGAGAAGTTCTCAAAGGAGGTGAACAGCAAGGGGTTGTCGAAGACGCGGTCGACAAACGAGACGGCCAGGTAGTCGCTCAGGATGAGTTTCTTGAAGAGGCCGTTGAGAATCCAGAAGATGGCGATGCCGAACTGGCGGCGCGAGAGGTGATAGGGCTTGTAGAGCTGCGGCACGAACTGGTCGGCACGCACGATGGGACCTGCCACCAACTGAGGGAAGAAAGTCGTATAGAACCCGAAGTCAAGAATGTTGTCGGCATACTGCACCTTGCCCCTGTAGACATCCACGATGTAGCTGATGTTTTGGAAGGTGAAGAAACTGATGCCCACGGGCAGCCAGATGGCCTCAACAATAGAATAGTGCTGGTGAAAGATGGTGTTGAAGATGTCGGTAAAGAAGTAGGCATACTTGAAGTAGCAGAGGACACCCAGATTGACCGTCACGCCAAGTATCATAAGTGTCTTGCGGAGCACCTGGGTGGACTTCCCCGTCTGCTCTTCTTTGCGGCGCAACTGGGTGAACCAGATGCCGAGAAGGTAACCCACTATGGTTGAGAACAGCAGCAGCCACACATATTTGCCCTGGGTCTTGTAGTAAAACAGAAGGCTGACGAGGAAAAGGTAGCCGTTGCGCCACAGACGGCGGGCACGACTGATGCGGTTGCCTGTGGGCATGTCCGTCAGCCGCTGGCGCTCCCGTTGTTCACGGAATGAGACGATGAGGCAGAAACCCGCATAGACAATGAAGAAGAAAGCCCAGAAATGAAACTGGGTGAAGAGCAGCGGATGCTGATCGTCGTAGGTGAAGAGGTTACTGAGATATGTAAGGAAATCTGTCATCATCCCAATTGTCTATGGGTTTGTTATCATTGTTTGCCGGTGGTTGTATCGTGGCGTGTTTGGGGGTCTTCTTTGCGGGGGTAGGAGTCTGGGGCTGGGCCTTTGTCGAGTCTGTGCGTTGGGTTTTGACTGGGGCGTTGTCCTGGGTGGTTTTTGCCCGCGGTGGCGGAGTAGTTGATACTGGCAATGCCTTGGGACGGGTGGCGTTCTGGTTGACCATGCGGATGAATGCGTCATAAAACAAATCGCCCAGGAGCAGGTATCCCGCACGGGTGAAATGTACCTTGTCGCGCTGGGCCAAGCCCGCCTTCTGCCATTTCTCCATCGACTTCAACCCTCCCATAATCTCGAACTGGTCCCACACTGCACCACCTGTCTCGGCAGCCAGACGGTAACACACATCCCGCGCCAGCAGACCATTCCTGTTCACCGCATACTTGCGACGTCCCGTGCGACGGTAACTGTCGTTGTTGGTGATGAAGATGAAGGCGCAGTTGGGGTTGACGCTGCGGATAGAGTCGCACAGCCGCAGATAGTTGTTACGAAACAGAACAGTATCGAAATCCTTGCCTGCGGCATCATTGATACCGATGCCGAAAAGCACCATGTCGGGATGCAGCAGTCGGAGGTCATCGGTTAGGTAGTCACACTTCAAGTAGTCGGGGACGGATGCCCCGTTGACACCGATGGAATGATAGGTGATTCCAGGCCGCCGGTTGCCTAACGACACGCCTGTGAGGGTGAAAGTCTGACCTTGTCCACATGGCAGCACGATGTCGAAGGAGTCTACCTCATTGCGCAGGTTGAAGATATAGCGATGTGTGGTGCTGTCGACATAAGAGGGATGCACCTCGCGGCCTTCATAGCTCAGCCGCGGTACCACCCCTTCGGGGGAATATCCCAGCACAACGATATGCGAGGAGGCATAGTTGAAGAGGGGCTCGTTATCAATAATCTGGATGCGTGTGAGGGTATCAGATGCCGTGACGGCAATGCCGCAAAGGCCCAAGGGTATCTCCAGGTTCTTGTAGACGTTGCGCGTCAGCCTCACTTTCTCAAGGCAATGCACCCTGTAGTCTGCCGGATTGTTGCATTTGGCGGCTGCCGAATAGGGGAACAGTAGTCCTCGACTTCCCACCAAGGTGGGATTGTCGGACAAGAGGCGCGTCCTCACCCTGTGTGGGAACGTCCCCGCCTGGACATGCGAGCCTCCCATATGGACGATGCTCACCGTCCCCTGCCCTGTCGTATGCACCTTGTACCACTTGTTGAAGAAGTGCTGCATTGCTGGAGCCGTGCTGTCGTAATGGATGACATTGGCATCGTAGCAAATAAAAGGATAGTTCTGAGAGATACCCGGTAAGAAGAAAGAAGCAAGGAGTATGAGCGTGAATGTCTTTTTCATATGCTATTGGTTATTGGTGATGCGGCGACGCATAAGGTAGAGACGGTACATATTGTCGAAGGCCTTGGCCAGACGGTCGCCCATAACGTCGGCTCCGCGTTGCGAGAAATGCAGGTAGTCGGCACCGCCGAGCCCCTGGTCAACCCAGGCGGTCATCGAGTTGAATCCCCCCATGGCGTGGTAGATGCTCCAATAGGCTGCCCCGTGTTCCAAAGCCGTCGCCCGAAGACTGTCGACAACGGTAGGAAGATAGGGATAGGTCTGCATCACACCACCCACACGTGTACTCATATCGGAAGGACCAATGAACAGTATCTTGGCATTGGGGCAGCACTGATGCACCCTCTCTAACTGCTTGGAGATGGTCTTGCAGTAGGACGACATACCCCGTTCTCCTTTCAGGTAAGGCACCGCATTGCCCCCGAACTGCATGATAATCAAGCCTACATCCATCAGTCGGTAAGCCTCCGTTAGCTGGTCTTCATTGACCTGCACAAACTGCTGTCCCGACGAGCCTCGCAACGGGATATTGTCGACCGCCACGCCGGGACCGTTGTCGACCAGCACGCCATACATGTCGGCAGTGCCGCTGACAGAGAGTCGTATGGACGTCGTGGCACTGTCCAGACGCCAGTGCAAGGCCTGGACACCCTCCTGCGGACAATCCTGTTGATCGGTGTAGCCGCCCTTGCGGTCGGTGAAGGTGACCGACAACGGCCCAGGACGGTTGTTGAACAACAGGCAGAACTGCGAGAACTCTTGCACACGATCGTCGGCATAGCGGTTGGTGGAAGCACTGATATTGGAAGTTG
>LXOW01232148.1_pt1 | contig 11228 bp, 10 predicted proteins | sample 1368591 | NCBI WGS metagenome assembly LXOW01 (sample SAMN04884650, study PRJNA319009) | bovine gut metagenome | isolation source: Cow rumen | host: Bos taurus | place: Italy: Legnaro (PD) | collected 2014-07-09
AAGTACGGCACGGCCGGCTGGGTGGAATCCCCGGACCTCCCGACCATCACGACCCCGGCTTCTGCAGCTACGGGCTCCATCACCCTCGGTGACGCTATCGTTGACTCCGACAGCCACGCTCTCGGTTTCGCCGAAATCGACACCATCTCCGGTACGAACCTCTTCAAGGGCGCCGTGTTCAACGTCGCAGGCTTGAAGGTCGTGGACCCGTCTGGCATCCAGACCAGCGTCCCGGTCCAGATCATCGTGCTCGAAGCGAACGCAGCCGGTACTTCCGCAAAGATCAACAAGCTCCGCATCACCATCGACGGCAAGGCCTACCACAACCCGAACGCCTGGGTTCCGGCCGGCACTGAAAGCCTCACCCTCACCTACGCCCTCGGCACGTCCAAGACGTATGTGATCGGCGAAGTCCGCACGAAGGAATGCTTCGCCTACGACACCTACCAGTTCGACGTCCTCCCGGGCGAAAAGGACGAAATGGTGGAAACCGTCGGCGGCTCCAGCCTGAAGCTCCGCATGTACGGCGACGGCACGAACCTCAACAAGATGTTCAGAATTGACAGCACCTACGCTGCCGGCCTGTTCGAACCTCGCGAGGCTTGCGTCATCTACTTCGAAGCCTAGTCTTCGGGTAGGCCACAGGAACTCTCCTTGGATAACAAAGGGACACCCGCAAGGGTGCCCCTTTTCCTTGTTGGCCCTATTTTCCGGTATGGAAAGAGGTTAAACATGATTGCAGTAAACACACTTATTCAGCGGGCATACGAGTCTCTCACCATGACAGGTCTCGGGGAGGCCGTCGAAGGAACCATGGCCGAGGCGGCATGCAACGAGCTCAACCGCCTCATCGTCCAGCTCAACAACGAGGGCTTCATCGCGATGGCGCAGAAGAGCGTACTTTGCCCCGCCTTCAAGGAAATCCGCTTCAAGCAGCCATTCGCGGGCGAAATCGACAACGACCCGCGCATCGTGTGGATGGAGCCTCCGCAGTGCATCGAGGCGGTGGCTAGGAAGCTCGGCAGCGCCTTCGTGCCCCTCGTCCCGAGCAACCTGGTCCAGATGATCCAGGTGAACCCGCAGGCAACGGCCTCCCAGTGGACCTACAACACGGTCTCCGAGGACATCCCGGGCAACAACGGGGAACAGCGCATCGTGGGCGTCCTTACCCTCGACGGCAACCCGAGGGACAAGGTGATGGTGTTCTACAACTCGGCGCTCCGCACCTACAAGCTCGACGAGACCATCTACCTCTCGGACCTCTATAACGAGCTCCTCCTCGCCGGCCTGTGCTTCCGCCTGGCGAACTTCCACAACCTCTCCGACCAGAAGAAGGCGGAGACGGCTGCCGACTTCGAGACGGCCAGGACGCTCATCAAGCGCAACAACGTGACCCAGCGCATGCTCACCTACGGCAACGTGGGAGGCGACTGGACCACTGGCTACAACAACTTCGTGAACGGGTCTAACATCTAATGGCATCGACAACAAAAGTTTCCAACTATCTCATCTCCCCGGGCACTAACCGGGGCAGGCACCCCGCGACGATGGGGGCGTCCTGGAGCTGCAACATGTTCCGCGAGATCAATGCAGGGAACGAGTACCTCGCGTCAGTCCCGGGCATCCAGTTCATGCAGCGCATCGCCCCATCCTCCAAGTGCAGGGGCGCCTACGTGTCCTCCGTGGGCCTTGCGAGCCAGAACCAGCAGGAAAACGCCTTCGTCGTCTTCGGGAAGTCCCTCTACCGCATTGACTGGGTGGGAAACGTCGACAAGATCGGCACGGTCGCTTCCGGCACGGGCCGCATCCACTTCGCGGAAAGCGGCGGCATCAACCCCTACCTCCTCGTCGCGGACGGGTCCAACCTGTGGGCGTACAGCCTCCTGGAAGGCGGGGAACTGAGGCGTATCACCCTCCCCGAACGCGTAACCGGTGACGGTGGCCAGATCAACCCCTCTCACGTGGCCGTCGTCGGCGGATCCGTCGTCATCAACGACCGCACTTCCGGCTTCCTGTACTACTCCGTCCCCTACCCGCTGAACTCCGCCACACGCGAGGTCTTCCAGACGCAGGTCGTGGACGGCAAGCGCGTTCCCGTGTACAACCCGAACAACCAGTACGAAATCCTGAAGGAGACCGTGGACGCCTTCGACTGGATGTTCTACGACAGCTACGGGGTCCAGCAGTTTTTTAATGCTGAGGCTAGTAGTGATAATGTCCGATCAATCCGGGCCATCGGGCCCAATTTGTATCTTTTTGGTTACAAGACTGTCGAAATCTGGCAGCGCGGTTCCGGCGAGGACGCCACCTGGCAAAGACAGTCCTACACGGCCAACGCCTCCAACGGCATCCAGGCCCCGGACTCCGTCGCGGTATGCGGCTCCACCCTCTACTACCTCGGCTCCGGCGAGAGCTACGCCAAGGGCATCCTCATGGTGTCCGGGCAGACCTACACCAAGATTTCCGAGGACTGGCTCGACGACAAGCTGCTCGGTGAGACTGGCGACAGCGCATACGCCTTCGCCTACGCCCAGGGTTCCCACAACTTCTACTGCCTCTTCTTGCAGAACCTGCAGGAGTGCTGGGTTTACGACACCGAGACCAAGGAATGGCACCAGCGTGTCTCCCGCGTCCTGGAAAGCGGCAACGAGACCAGGTGGAGGGTTTCGGACATGGTCTGGTTCAAGGGCCAGTTCCGCGCCTTCTGCAACGACGGCTGCATGTACCGCCATTCCGACGAATACTGGTACGAGGACTACGGCAACGCCACCACCCGCCTCCCGATGATCCGGCACAGGCAGGGAGGGGTAATCGTTGACAGCGGCAAGCCGTTCGTGTTCGACGAAATCGCCATCGAGTGCAACGTGGGCTGCTGGTCCGACTACACCCTGCAACCGGACTTGCTCCTCGAAGTCTCCAAGGACGGGGGCAACACCTGGGGCCACGTGAGGTCGTGCAGGCTCGGAAGGACGGGCGACTACTCGCACCGCGTCCGTTTCCACTCGCTGGGCTACAACCGCCTGTGCGTGCTGAAGGTGACTTACGCGCACCCGACGTCGCTGGAACTCACGGCATGCTCGCAGCGCGTGTCAGCCTGTACCGGGGTCATTTGATGGGAAGCGAGGTATAGCATGTATTCAGGACTGATTGGCAAGACATCGCCGACCGTTGACGTCCTCACCGTGCTCACGGGCACCTGGGACGAACGCGACGCGGGGGACTGGCACGTCGTCATGACCCCGTTCTTCACCATCCTCACGGCGACCCTCCCGGAGGGCCAGCATCCTCTCGCCTATAAGGTGAAGAAGCCGATGCCGGCAATCCTCTTCGGCAACTCCGGCAACGTGACGGCAATCGCCGTGAAGCCGGGCCAGGACGCGATAGTGCTGCCCGAGGCGGGGGTGGTGCAGGTCCAGGTCTTCGGGGACCCCTCGCAGCTCGAGGCGGTCCGCTGACACCTATTTTCAGGTATGAAAAGGAAACGACATCATGGACAACAAGGACATTCTCACCAAGCTCAAGGCCCTCAACTCGGCCATGTCCGAATACTTCGACAAGATGGACATTGCCGAAGCTGACGAGGAAGCGGAGAAGGACTGCAAGAAGTCCCCGAAGAAGGGGAAGGAGGACTAGACTATGTGGCCAGCGATTATTGCAGGCGGTCTCGCTGCCGCCGGTGCACTCGGCAACTACATGGGCAACCAGGCCGACGCTGAACGCGCCGCCGAGGCATACGACCGCATCCAGGGCCTTGCACAGGCCGCGGGTACGGCCAACCAGCAGGACATCCAGTCCTACAAGAACCTCGTCGCGCAGACATACGGGCAGGGCGCAGCGAACTACCAGTCCGCATTGCAGAACTTCCTGAACTCCCCGGTATTCCAGAACGAGGGCTTCTCCTACGGCGGGGACATCTCGCAGTTCATGGACCCTGCGGCGAACCAGCGCGTTGACGCGGCCATGGCGGCCATCAACAACAGCGCGGCTTCCGGCGGAAACAGATTCAGTTCCGACTTCATCAATCGCGTCGGGGCGAAGCAGCAAAGCCTCGCTTCCGAGGAGTGGGAGAAGGCGTATAACAAGCTCATGCAGGACCGCCAGCAGCAGCTTTCCGAATGGCAGGCGAACTCGCAGAACAACTGGAACAACTACAACGCCCAGACTGCACGCGACCAGTACGCGGTGGACGCATACGGCAAGGACAGGGAAGGCTACATCGGCGGCCTCTCCGACGCCATGTCCGCTGGCATCGCCAACCGTACAGGCATCCTCAACGCGCAGTCCAATGCAATCGCAGGCACGGCCAACGCGCAGCAGGGCACATCGGGCTGGGACCTCCTCTCCGGTCTCGGTGGCGCGGGAGGCGCTTTCCTCTCCTCATGGTTCGGAGGTAAGTAAATGGCTTTCACCTTCAACTGGGCCTCTGGCCCTTCCGTCCCCGTCATCAAGGGCGGCGACAGGTCATACCAGGACCGTGTCCGCGCGGACGCCACCAACTACGGCAGCGCACTCCGCGGATACGAGACCCGCAAGGCCAACCAGGAATACGCCGACATGCTCGGGGGCAACGCATCGGAAATCGCCTCGATCAAGGCCGAAATCGCCCGTCTCGAACAGCGCAACGCTGAACTCGAGTCACAGCGCCAGGCCGAGATTGCAGGCGCACAGCAGGCTGCCCAGCAGCAGGCCCAGGTGATGGCCCCGCAGTACACCGCACAGAACCAGATGCAGGGCTACGGCGCCTACATGCAGGGCATGCAGGACCAGGGCTACGGCTCCCAGGCCGGCCCCATCCTCGACATGATGATGGCAAGTTATAGACGTCCGAGGTAGTCGATGGCCTACCAGCTAACCGCACAGGACTTGCTTGAAGCGGCGCTTCTCGGCTCCGCCATGGGCTCCGTGGGAAGGTCCCGCGCGGGCCTTTCCGGCGTGGTATCGCCTTCCGGGAGTTCCGAGGACGTACTTCTCGGCGCAATTTCCAGGATGACGGGCCCCAGCATGCCTATCGGCGCGGCAGGGGTCACCGGTGCACCGGGAGCTCCCGGACAGGCACTCCGCAACCAGGCGCCGGGAAAGCTGCTCACCCCTGCGGACGTCCAGCGCATCCGTTCACAGTACGGGGCGAAGGAATACCCGAAGACGGAGCACATCGTCCGCACGGAACGCGCGAACGGCACCCACAACGCCGGTCTCGACAGGTCTGTCGCGTCCGATGCCTCCCGCATGCAGAACCGCCAGTTCCACAACGACACCCTCTTCAAGTATCTCCGCCCGGGGATGACGCAGAAGCAGGCCCACGAGGCCATCAAGCAGGGGTACAAGGAAGAGGCCAATGTTCCTGCGTACTGGGACGACTTCCGCCCGAGAAGGGACATGCACGTCCATTCCGACGCGGTGCACGCCATCCGCATCACACCCGACGCACGCATCGAGATCAAGTGGCGCGGGAAACCGAGCAAGAACAACCCGTCCGGCTGGTACACGTTCCGCCAGTTCCCGGACACGCACGCGGCTTCCATGGCCGCGAAGGAACTCATCATGAGCGACAGCCTCGGCCATGCGGTGATGCCCTACCAGAGGAAGGGCAAGCCGGTCAAGCTGAAACCGGGCTGGGGCTGGTGGAACAGGAAGAACTACGACGGCGCGTTTGCCGGATAAGGAGCCAGGATGACAGCAACAGAAGAAATTGCACAGAACAACGCGAGGATTGCACAGCTGAAGCAGCGCCTCGCAGAACTCGAAAACTCCACTTCGGGCAACGCACTCGACATGCGCCTTGCGGCCAACCGCGCCCGTATCGGGGACTTCGGCAACGCCCAGTCTCACCTCGGGCGCATCGAGACCAGGAACCAGTGGGAACAGACGAAGGCCCTGCAGCAGAAGTTGCAGGCCGCGAACCGTATCTCCGACGCGGAATACCAGTACGCGCAGCTCGACAGTGCGGTGCGCACGGCAAAGACGGAACTCGCCTATGCCGACCCGACGAACACCCGCACGATCAAGCAGCTGGAAGACAACGTCCGTGCCGCCGAGGAAAAGCGCGATGCCTTCCTCGCGAAGAACCCGTTCCTTGCCGCAAGGGCCGTTTCCGCAGCCCAGCAGCGCAATTCCGTCCCGCAGGCACCGGCATCCTCCGACTACACCATCGAAGGCGCCAAGGCCCTCTACGACAGCATGACCTACCAGGGGAAGGACGGCAAGACCTACTGGAAGGACGACGCCGACCCGGAGAAATACTGGGAATACCATGACCGCGTGAACGCCTCCGAGAACGAGGACTTCCGTGCACATGGACGCACCGCCCGCGCCACGCAGACGATGAAGCAGAACGTCACGGACAACACCGCGGACAACCTCTCCAAGTACCTGAAGTCCATCGACAACCTCCGCAACGGGAAGTTCACCTCGAACGCCGCGAAGCAGGAAGCGAAGAAGAAGTGGGACGCGCTCGACGAACAGCAGAAGCGTGACAACCCGGAACTGAAGAAGATCATCTACGACACCCCGAGCCGCGAGGAATACGCCGCGTGGGAGAAGAAGGCAAAGTCTGCCGGCAAGGATGCCTATGACTCGCTCCCGGGCGACGAACGGCTCATTGCCGATGTCGACGGCGAGTTCAAGAAGAACGGCAGGATCTTCAAGCGCAAGGAAAACGCGAATGGTCCTTACTGGATCGAAACCACCTACAAGAGGACATGGTAATGGACAAGAAGGAATTTACCGAACACATCCGTTCGCTCATCAAGAAGGACAGGGACCTTTCCCGGACCCTCGTTGACGAGTTCAACGCCGACCCCATGGCTACCCTCGACCAGCTCACTGCGAGGGCCGAGGCAAAGCTGGGCCGTGCGAAGGGCCGCATCGCCATGACCGACGGTAAGCTGGTTTCCAGCCTCCCGGAAGCCTTCGGCGTTTCCGAGGCGCAGCTCCGCCGTCTTATCGACCCGAACTCGAAGGAAAACTGGATGACCCTCCCATCGTCGGAAATCCGGCGTGCCGCCATCCGCGCGGGCTACATGAAGGACCTCCCGAACAACGCTTCCGAAGAACAGAAGGCGGAGAACCGCAAGGGCCTCAAGTACTTCCTCGACCTCCTCGCCGCTGAAAGCACGGCACAGGGACGCAGGAACGCCGTCGCTGAATACCAGAACACGAAGTTCTCGAAGGAACCCTGGGAGTGGACGAAGAAGCAGATCAACAACATGCTCTTCCGCACGACCACGAACCGCATGCTCGAACAGGCACTGCGCGGACAGGGCCCTTCCGGGTTTATGCAGATGAACGCCGGGGATGCGGGCGCCCTCGCCGGCGACATCGGTGTCAACGCCCTCTTCGGTGCAGGGACGGCAGGCATGGGCAGGGCCCTCGCCAGACCGCTCATGTCCACCCGTGACGTGCTTCTCGCACCGGCTGCCGCAGGCGCCGCGGCAGGTGGCCTGGACGCCCTCAACCGGGACGTCAACACCGAGAACGGTGCAAGGTGGTATGAATACCCGGCCGAGGCATTTGCCGGCGCTGTCGGTAACGCAGTGGGTGAACCGCGCGTGTTCCGGCAGATGGCAAGGGAAGGCGGGCGCGTCCTCAAGGGTGCGACCGTCGCAGGCAAGAGTTCCCGCCAGGGCTTGAAGAAGGCCCAGGAATTTGCCAACCAGGCGACGGGCATGGACGAGGTCGCCGTCCGTGACCTCCTCAACGAACTCGCCCTCACCCCGAACCCGGGCAAGGCCGCGGTGACCGCGGAACAGCGCAAGAAAATTGGCGAGATGGGCGAAATCCTCGACGACGGCATGACGCTCGCACCGGGCGAGGAGGCATCCCTCTTCGACCAGGCACAGGCCATGTACGAACGCGGCTCCTACTTCCCGGACGGAAAGCCGACAACGCCGGAAATCCGCAAGATCATGATGGCAAAGAACCTTGACTGGAAGATTGGGAACATCGAGGGCGAACTGAAGAACGCGGCCGGCGCACAGGAAGCACCGCAGCTCCAGCGCCAGCTCAAATACTTCAAGACCCTCCGCGACATGAACGACAACGGACTGCTCGAAGGCGGCTTCGAGGGAATGTTCTTCGAGAAGAACCCGGAGACATACGTCTTCAAGAACCGCCCGGAACCGGGCGCGAAGCCGTTCGAGATTTCTCCGGGCGGACGCACTTCCGACCTCTCCGACGTGCGCACCATCGTGGCCGCATTGCAGGACGGAAACGTCGCCCGCGAGGACATCCCCGGCCTCCTGGGCATGAGCGAGGAACGCTATTCCGACCTCCTCGCACGCTACCCGGAAGTGAGCAAGCTCATGCAGACACAGCGCACTTACAGGTCCGGCGACAGGACGCTGCCCTACGGGACGTCCTTCGTTCCCAACTCCGGTGAATGGAAGGCCAACTTCACGCAGCCGAAGGTTGCCGCGCAGACCGGCACCGAAAGCGTCCTCCGTGGCATCGTGCAGCCCGTCCTCGCCGAGAAGGTGATGGAGAAGTACGACCGTCCCGAGAACAGCGAGGAGAGCATCACCCGCGAGTTCGAACAGCTCATGGCAAGGAAGCCGGAAGCCACCAACGCGGCTCTCGGGTGGAAGTTCGATCCGCGTCTCCCTGCGGACCGGCAGCTCGACGAATACGACCGCACCGTGGTCAACAAGTACCGCGCGATGCTCCAGGAAAAGGCGATGCGTGGCGAATAGGCCCCGCAGCCGCCCTATTTTCAGGAATGAAAAGAGGTTTAACGCATGCTCAACATCGAACAGGCAATAGAAGCGTGGAAGCAGTTCGAGGCCCGCGCGAACACGAAGAGGACCACGCAGGTGGACCGTATCAAGGAAGACCGTGTCTTCCTCTCCGGCAAGCAGTGGGACACCGAGGACCTGAAGCTCTATCCGGGGCGCCTTACGCAGACAGTGAACATCGTGGGCAACTCCGTCAACGCGACGGCGAACGTCTACGCCTCCTATCCCTACAAGTTCTGGGACAGGGACCGTAACGCGGACGCCGCGTGCGAGGCGTTCCTCAAGTTCGGCTCCAACTCCCGCGCCCCGCAGGACGCGCTCTACAACACCGTGGCCTTCGGCCTCGCCTACATGGCCTTCGGCTCCGAGTCCGTACTCGACCCGGAAACCGGCGAACACGTTGACGTCCCCGCCCTCTACAACATCGAGAAGGTGGAGAACGTCTATTTCGACCCGGATAGCGTCGAGATGGATGGCAACGACGCCGTCGAGGCTGCAATCGTCGAGCACCGCTCGAAGGCCTGGATCCGCGCCAAGTACGGCGAGGACTGGGTCACGGGCAAGGACGAACGCGCAGCCGTCAACACGGCCGAGAACAAGTCCGACAGCATCATGGACATCGTGACCTACTTCCGCGTGAACAACGGGCAGTGCGAGGTCTACCGCATGCTGAACCAGGACTTCATCGACCAGCCGACCACGCTGCCCATCGACCGCCTCCCGGTATTCCCGGTGTACGGCGAACGGACATGGGACGTGGCCGACGGCGACGGGGACACCGCCGTATGGCAGGGCATCGTCCGCAAGGCGGCCCCCATCCAGAAGATGATCAACGCCGCGTTCACCCAGCTCGCCGAACGCATGGCCAAGGTCCCGAAGAACGTGTTCGTGTCCGACCCGAAGTCCGTGGAAGGCTACAACGACGGCTACCGCAACTTCGAGTACAACAGGAACCCGCTCCTCCTCTACAACGCCACCTCCCCGGACGGCAAGAAGGAATACAAGCCGCCCGTCCTCGGCCACTTCACCGTGGACTTCGCGGACATCACGGGCATCATCTCCTCGCAGCTCGACCTCCTCTCCGCCATCACCGGCGTGGACGCGAAGGGCGTGATGCTGGGCGAGACCCCCCAGAAGACGGCCACGGAAGTGCTCTCCTCCGAGAGACAGACACAGTGCACGGTAAGGCACTTCTACTCGAACTTGAAGTGCTCCATGAAGGCATGTGGCGACGTGCTTCTCAAGCTCCTCGACATCCCGTCGGGCGGCCTCGAAGTCATCCAGGGCCCCGCGGACGGCATGCAGCTCCAGACGGCCCGTGCCGAACTCATGCAGCTCATGGGCGTCGTGCCGGAGGACAAGCGCATGCAGCTCGTCAACGGCATCTTCCTCACGCACCCGGACAACGCCGTCCTCGCGAACGTGTTCGCCTCAATCAACACCAAGCCGGGCCCGACGCAGATCGAAATCCAGCAGCAGGACGTCATCGAGCAGATGAAGCAGGCCATCGGGTCCAGGGACCAGCAGATCCAGGAACTCACGGAACAGGTCAAGCGCTACGAGTTCAACGAGCACCAGGACGACAAGTCCCTCCGCGCCGAGTTCGTGAAGATGGACGTGCAGCACCAGAACCGCATGGAGGAGATGGCCCTCCAGGCCGAACTCAACCAGGGCGGTGACGCGATCAAGGCCCAGGCGGAAGCCCAGAAGGCGCAGATGGACCTGGAAAAGACCGCCATCCAGCTCGACGCTACGAAGGTGAAGGCCGCAGGCGACATGCTGAAGACCGTCCAGACCCTCGCCCAGCCGCAAACCCGGCCGGGTGCACGCAAGGCCGGAGTGGACAGTGAAACTCAACCGGGCGCACGCAAGCCCAACGGAGTGAACCGTGAAAATTAGTTTCTCACCCAACCAGCTCTTCGACATGGTAGGCTTCCCGCTCGTATCGGGGCGGGTCACCTTCTTCCTCCACGGCTCCGACACGCCCGCCACCGTCTACACGATGGACGGCGAGCGCTTCGTCGAGGCGCAGAACCCGGTAGTCCTCGACGACGCCGGGTCGTTCCCGCAGACCGTGTTCATGGAGGCCGCAATCTACGACGTGAAGGTGGAGAAGCTCACGGGCACATCCACGTATTCCCTCATCGAGACCTACCAGTACGGCTTCAACATGCCGGACGTGACCAACGACACCGTCGTGCAGGGCATCGAGGGCCTCGTCCACGCGAACCCGGAACTCGGCTTCGTGACGGTCGTGGGCTACGACAATGACGTCCACTGCGGCGCCCGCACGTACATGTGGGACGCGCAGTGCACCGACAGCGAGGACGGGGGCGCAATCGTGGGCTCCGAGAGCGTGCAGGACGGGCGGTGGATCCTCCTCTCCGACCTCCGGGAAATGCCTTCCACCTACTACGGCGTGAAGGGCGGCCACGAGAGCAACCTTTCCAACTTCATCAGCTACCCGACCACGGCGGGCACCTACGGAGTGTTCCTCCC
>LXOW01423703.1_pt1 | contig 11228 bp, 4 predicted proteins | sample 1368591 | NCBI WGS metagenome assembly LXOW01 (sample SAMN04884650, study PRJNA319009) | bovine gut metagenome | isolation source: Cow rumen | host: Bos taurus | place: Italy: Legnaro (PD) | collected 2014-07-09
CGTTCAACATGCTGGTACACTTGGTCCGTCCGCACGCAGGACAGATCATCACCGCCGCACATATCACGCAACTGCTTGAGGGTTCGGAGATTATCGCCCAACATAAGGAGCACGTACAGGATCCCTACTCCTTCCGTTGCATGCCACAGGTACACGGTGCCTCCAAAGACGCCATCGAACATGTGCAGAACGTGGTGGAGACTGAGATCAACTCTGTTACCGACAACCCGACAGTCTTCCCCGACGAGGACATCATCGTCAGCGCCGGCAACTTCCACGGTCAGCCGCTCGCACTGGTTTTGGACTTCCTCTCCATCGCCATGGCAGAACTCGGCAATATCTCTGAACGTCGTATCTATCAATTGATTAGCGGAAAGCGCGGTCTGCCGTCCTTCCTCGTGAAGAACCCCGGCCTCAACTCCGGATTCATGATTCCACAATATGCGGCCGCTTCCATCGTTAATCAGAACAAGGCCTTCACGATGCCCTGCTCCACCGACTCCATCGAATCCTCACAAGGACAGGAGGATCATGTGAGCATGGGTGCAAATGCCGCTACGAAGTGCTACTTGGTGGTCAACAATGTGGAGAAGATTCTCGGCATCGAGCTGTTCAACGCCGCTCAAGCGCTCGATTTCCGCAAACCGCTGAAGAGCTCCGAGTTCATCGAGGAATTCGTGAAGTGCTACCGCGAGTTCGTGCCGTTCGTGGAGAACGACACCTACATGCATGAGCTGCTCCAGAAGTCCATCGACTTCATCCAGGGTGTGCGCGTGGTGATGTAAGAGTTTTTGTTTTTTGTCGAGATTATTTGAAAATGAACGTTTTAGGAATCTGTATTTTAGCAAGTGTTGTCGTGGCGGCAGCGTGTGCCGTCTATGTCACGAAGATGGTTATGGAAGCGAAGGGGAAAATTGCCGCATTAGAGAGTGGCAAGCAGAACCGCTCGGTGGTGCTGCCTTTGCGGCTGCAGGCCTACGAGCGCATGGCGCTCTTTTTGGAGCGTATCGACCCCAACCAGCTTGTGCTGCGTATCCATACCCCCGGACTGACGGTGCCGCAGGAGCAGAACCTGCTGCTCACCGCTATCCGCAGCGAGTTCGAGCACAACATCTCCCAACAGATCTACCTCTCGGACGCTGTATGGCAGAAGGTGTGTGAGGCCAAATCCGACATCGAGAACATCATCAACACCGTGGCCGCCGACTATGACAAAGACGCTGACAGTCGCGAGTTCGCAGAAACCGTGCTCGCCGTCACCGCCGAAAAGCCCGTGGTGGAACTCGCTATCCAGATTCTGAAAACCGATATGCAAAAATGGGCATATTAGGATGGCCGGATTGAACGATATTTTTGTATTTTTGCACCGAAATTTTATTCCCTAACATAAAATTAAGAACAAAGAATTAATTATGAACAACGCCAATTATGTATTCAGAGAACCGCAAAACGAACCGGTTTTCTCTTATGCACCCGGCACGCCGGAAAGAGCATTATTGCAAAAAGAGTTAGAAAGACAATATAACCAAGAGATTGAAATTCCGTTGATTATCGGCGGAAAAGAGGTCAAGACTGGTGACATGGGTCAGGTGGTGATGCCGACCGAACACAACCACGTGCTGGCCAAATACCACAAAGTGGGCAAGAAAGAGGTCCAAATGGCCATCGATGCCGCCATGGCAGCCAAGAAAGACTGGGAAGAGACCCCCTGGATCCAACGCGCTTCCATCATGATGAAGGCCGCTGAGCTGCTCGCCACGAAATACCGCTATATCCTGAATGCATCTTGTATGCTGGGCCAGGGCAAGAGCCCCATGCAGGCCGAAATCGACTGCCCGTGCGAGGCCATCGACTTCCTACGCTTCAACACCTATTTCGCATCTCAGCTCTACAGCCAGCAACCCATCTCCGACCACGCCACGCTTAACCGCAACGAGTATCGCGGCATGGAAGGTTTTGTGTATGCCATCACCCCGTTCAACTTCACCTCCATCGCATTGAACCTCAACGTGGCTCCGGCTTTGATGGGTAACGTCACTATCTGGAAGCCTTCTACCACGGCTATCCTCTCCAACTACTATCTGATGAAACTCCTTCAGGAGGCTGGTCTTCCCGATGGCGTCATCAACTTCCTGCCCGGCAGCGGTTCCGTCATCAGCGACGTGGCCTTCAAGTCACCGCATTTGGCTGGTATCCACTTCACTGGCAGCACCGGCACCTTCAAGAGTTTCTGGAAGCTCATCGGTGAGAACATCGACATCTACAACACCTACCCGAAAATCGTGGGTGAGACTGGCGGTAAGGACTTCATCTTCGCCCACAAGACCGCTCCCGCACGCGAGCTGGCCGTCGCCATCCTCCGCGGTGCTTTTGAGTACCAAGGTCAGAAATGCTCAGCCGCTTCCCGCGCATACGTTCCCAAATCCATCTGGGACGAGACCCTGAAGCATATCAAAGATATGATGAAGACAGTGAAGATGGGCGATGTCCGCGACTTCTCCAACTTCATCAACGCCGTCATCGACGAGAAGTCCTTCGACAACATCGCCGGTTACATCGACCGTGCGAAAGCTTCCAAGGACGCTGAAATCGTGCTCGGCGGCAACTACGACAAGTCCGTCGGTTACTTCGTGGAACCCACCATCATCCTGGCCAAGACCACGGATTACGAGTCCATCCGCGAGGAGATCTTCGGACCGGTCATCACGGTGTATGTCTATGAGGACGACAAATACGAAGAGATGTTGCACGTCTGCGACGAGACTTCCCCGTACGCCCTCACCGGCTCCATCATCGCCCGCGACCGCTACGCCATCATGCAGGCTGAGAACATCCTGCGTCATTGCGCCGGCAACTTCTACATCAACGACAAGCCGACAGGCGCGGTGGTGGGTTGCCAACCCTTCGGCGGCGCCCGCGCTTCCGGCACCAACGACAAGGCCGGCAGCATCCTCAACCTCGTCCGCTGGATCAGCTCCCGCTGCATCAAGGAAACCTACGTTCCTGCCACGGACTACGGCTATCCTTTCCTCGGATAATCTGTTACCAAACGATATGACAAAAGGCGGTTCTTGCGAGCCGCCTTTTTTGTTTGCCATCTAAAAAAAGGAGAACCTCGAACGAGATTCTCCTTTTGCTAAAACATTATCTATAAGATTACTTCATAAGAGTAACCTTGTAGTTAGCGACACCTTGGTCAGTGGTCACATTCACGATGTAAGCGCCAGTGGCCACGTTGAGGTTGATCACTTCGTGTGCGCTGGTCACGGCACCACTGTAAACCAGTCTGCCGTAAGCGTCGAAGATGCGGACATTCTCGATGTTCATACCGTTGTTGTTGAGGATATGGACATTCTGATGCTCACCATAAACGTGGATCTGGTCTTTCACAAGATCCTCGATACCGGTGATATCAAGTTCAGCCTCAGTCGTGAAAGAGGAGAAGTTGGACCACTCACTGTGGTTGTTAGTCGAGCAGTTAGCGCGAACCTGCCACAAATAGGTGGTGCTTGCGTTAAGCCCCGTCAACTCGTAGCTGTTGCCGTTCACATTCGTGATGGAAGTCAGGTTACCATTCAACGGCATGTACTGGACATCGAAGGATGTTGCAGTAGGATGAGACCAGTGCAATGTCACAGCATTGGTTTCGAGGTGAGAGATGTACAAGAACATCGGAACATCGCAGTCTTCCAGTCTGAAGGTGGCATTGATGGTGTGGTTAGCCGTCACGTTTGTGAAGACGTAAGAGGTCACTGCACCCATGCTGATACCGTCAACCACCACATTGTCCACCACATAGCCGTTGGCCGGCGTGATAGCGTAGGAGCGGTTAGTACCATAGTTCACCGTCGTGCTGCCAGAAGGCGTGATAGAACCACCTGCACCAGCTGTAGCGTTGATGGTGTAGGTCTTAGCCGTCATAGTGGCGGTGAGGGTCTGGTTGGCGTTGACTGCCGGGAAGATGTAGGTGTAAACACCGTTCACGTTGGTTGCGCTGGCGATCACGTTAGTGCCGTTCACCGTGATAGCGGTAACCGTGTAGCCAACATTCGGGGTGATCACGAAAGCGGGAGTAGCACCCGGTTGAACGGTGGTGGTTCCCGGCGTGATGTAGCCGTTAGCAGGCTGGTTGACTGTGACAGTGTAGGTGTTGCTTTCGAAAGCGGCGTAGATGATGTGGTCAGCCGTCACATTGTTGAAGGTGTAAGAGGTAACTGCACCCACAGAAACACCGTCCACGAAGACGTTGCTCACATGGTGACCAGCATTTGCAGAGATCGTGTAGGTCTGCGTACCGTTGTGCGTCACCGTGGTATTTCCGGCAGGCGTGATGGTACCGCCGTTGCCAGCCGTAGCGCTAATCGTGTATTGAAGAGCGGCGAAGGTGGCAGCGATAGTGTGATCAGCGGTCAGAGCCGGGAAGGTGTAGGTAGAAACCGCACCCACAGACTCACCGTCAACAGTCACGTCAGCGATGCTGTAACCAGCAGCAGGCGTAATAGTGTAAGTCGGCGTAGCACCGTAAGCGAAGCTACCAGAACCCGGAGTGATATCGCCGTGAGCACCAGCGTTAACCGTCACGTTGAACGTGTATGCGGCGAAGGTAGCACTGAGGGTGTGATTCTCCTCAATGTTGAGGAATGGAACAACCGTCGTGGTCAGACCCTGAGCCTGAGTGAAGTTGTAGGTCGTACCATCGTAAGTCAAAGAAGAGATGTAATATCCGAGATCAGCTGTGACGGTAATCTCAGCATCCTGATGGTAGAAGTAGGTGGTGACACCGTTCGGGGAGACCGTACCGTGTTCACCAGCTATAGCCGTAACCGTATAGGTATTCTGGACGAACATCACTTCGTAGTGGTAATCAGAAAGGATGTTAGTCAGCGTCTCCGTGTAGGTTTCGGTCGGGTTAGAGACGGTCAGCACCTCATTGTTACGGGTGATGGTACCAATGCGGTAACCAAGGCTCGGAGTAGCGGTGAACGTGTAGGTGCGATCCGGATCGTAGTCGAACTCTTCACCCTCGGAAACTGTACCGCTGCCATAACCGGTGGTGGTGATGGTGTAGTGGTTCGGAGCGAAGGTCACATCAACCGTATGGTCACCAAGCAGACGCTCGAAAGAGAAAACATCAATGTTGTAATGCTCGACACCGTCAATGACAATGCTGGCCACATGATAACCGGGAGCAGGCGTAATAGTGCTCAACAGGTTGGAATAACCAGGAAGCTTGACAACATACGTTGCAGGAAGAGCTGTATTGGCATCCACCACAAAGACACCGTTGATGGTACCCTGACCAGCTTCCACCGTGTAGGTGATGGTGGCGCTGTCCAGACTAGTCAAAATATAGATGTCCTTGTCTTCCATCACAGGATCCAGTGTGAGGCTGTAACGTCCGTCGTGGAGATCAACCAAATCCCCGGTCACCTCAATACCATTGACGGTAACATACTCAAGGCTGTAGTATTGGGCAAGGGTGATGATACCCGTGTGAGAACCACCATGAGCCACTTGCTCGTGAGCAGGCGTATAATCAGCACCAAGAGCATCGTTGTTGTTCTCGGTGTAGAAGTAGTTGTTCACCGTAGCATCCACATTGTACATGTTGCCAGTGAAGACAATATTCACATAGCTGCCATTTTCAGGCGTGAAAGTGAAGTAATCGATAGCAGCGTTGCTAAGGTTCTCACCTCTTACCAAGACACCGTTCACATAGATACCCTTCACATGGTAAGCGAAATCAGGCGTGATGGTCAACGTCACAGCCTCGTTTTCACCAACGACGTAGAAACCATTCTCTTGGTAAACATCACCCACTTCCACAGAACCATTTGCACCAGCTGTGACAGAGAAAACAACCGCTTTCTTGATAGAGACATTGTCAATAGTGAAACCATCCGTACCGATACCACTCTCAGCATGGAAAGCAATATGCATGTTCGTAGCATCATCATTCGCGAAACCTACCTTGTCAAAGTGGACATACTCCGCATTGTTGAAATTGAAGGTCTGCATCAGATAGTTTTCCTCAGGATTAACGCTCGGTCCGACATAAGCACTGAACTGTTCGTTGTAGTACGGGCTGTTGGCCTTGTAGTCGAAACTGAAGATGTAACCGACGAACGGGGCAAATTCCACACAAGGAGAGATAATCCAATCGTCGGCGACAACTGCATCGCTACCGGTGAACTGGATGCTATTGTTGGAAATAGCAAACGTGTTGCCATCCTGGTAGTTGTCCAGCACAGGCCACTCCAAATCGACCAACAAGCTGTTGAAGTTCTCCACATACGGGAGGGTCTTCACATCGGTCAGCGTGGTCAGACCGGAAATATTGGAGTTATTCTCCGTATTGGACTCACCCGAGACCTCCACCCAAGCGTAGATGGCGTTGGTAACTTCCGTGAAGACAGGAGCGGTATGGAAGGTATAGGTATAAGTGTCATAGAGGTTCAACGGGGTATCCAGTGTGACCGTCTCATGGACAATAGTACCTGCAGCGTTCACCTGATAGTAAGCCTCAAACGTGCTGATGGGGCTTGACATCATGTTCATCACCGTGATACGAGCCACAGGATTGTCGATCACGCAGTTGCTCAGATTGGTATAGACCTCCCTGAGTGCGATGTCAACCAATGCGGGAGCACTGACCACGATAGTGACAGGATCGCTGGTCAATTCATCGGAACAGACTGCAGAAACGTCAACCTGATAGGAATCGCCAGGTTCTATACCCGTGATAGTGTAATTGGGCGTAGTGACAGTCGTTGTAATCTCATCGCCCTCATCAGGAGTCAGCGTAATGTTCCAAGAGGTCTCCTCGCCGCCAGCCGTCCAAGTGATGGTGGAAGTACCATCAGTCACAGCCGTAGCGGTCAGATCCGTAGGAGCGACACAAATCTCGCCATCACCCACTTGGAGATTAGAAATAATAACACCGGGTTGCGTACCACCACTGCCATCGTTTCTCCACAAGAAGACCAATTTGGCTTGTCCATTGGCTGCCGGATTGTGAACCATCATATCCACATGGATAATATTACCACTTGTCAGATTCAACTTATAAGGATAAGAGGAAGATCCTGTTTGGGAAAGGTAGTCTGTGAAATCAAATGCATATTCTGAATAACCAGTAGTAGCATAGTTCGGACTAGTAGAATTAACCGTAGTAGTTGCGGGATATTGAACGGTAGAAGGTGCGAGGAACACTTTCAGGAAGTCGAACGAGCTCTCACCACCAATTTGGACATCGAAGACGACATGGATGGAATCGTCAGCCGGCATCAGGAACAATCGCTCTGCCGTAACCAGAGAAGCGGAAGAGGCATTATATGCAGCAGTAGCTCCATCATTAGTAACGAACAATGCAGGATAGTCCCTGTCAGCAGGCATGCCCTTTGTCCAATAGTTTGTGCAAGTTCCATTGTTAAGATACCATCCACCATCAGTAAAGTCTGTAAAGTATGGGATAGTCACAGGAAGCATACCCGTTGTGAATGAAGCAGTAAGATAATTGGACTCGTCACCGCCGCAAAGGGTCTTCACACGCACATTGTAGGTCGTGATAGGATCCAGACCTGTCAACTCGTAGGTGTTATTGGTCACCTCAACAGAGGTCCATTCCTCAGCATCGGCAGTCTTGTAGCCCACGCGCCAAGCGGTGGCCGTGCCGGCATCCCAAGTAAGAGTGGCACCCGTGCCCGTCACATCATTCACAGCAAAGTTTTCAGGATCAGCGCAGTGCTCGTCACCGCAAACAAATCCAGAACGACTAATTGTCATGTTAGGCAGGTTTGTAACTCTTGTACCGGTTGCACTACCCGGATGTTGAGCATAATCTGCATTACTATCACTACGTCTATAGAGGACAGTATTAGTGGCAGAAGTGTATCTGTAGTACACAGACTTGTAGTTGTCAGCTGCACGAGAAACAACCACCACCAAATTATCTTCCCCATTATAATGATAAGGAGTGGAAAGCTGGTAAGTTTCCCAACCAACCTGTGAACCAATCGTTCCATTCTCAGATTCATATACCAAGGTCAAGTCTTCCATAGGAAGCCAATCGGAAGTGCTTTCATTGATAGCAGAAGACTTGGTACCAAGAAAAATCTTAAGATTAGAATAGGTGTGGGCACTCACTGCGTTTACATACCAAGACAACGCATAGATATCCCCTTCTTCACCACATTCGGAAGAAGGATAAACCATCTGTGTCCAAGAATTCTTATAATTAGAGTTCATAGGAGCGACATTGGTCGTACTGGTTCCTTCACCAATGGTGATATCCATAATTCCCGGAACCAGGGTATTGCACTCCGTAGTGAACTCACCGGTGAGCCATGCCAGGTCCTCGTCATCGCAAACGGGCTTCACGCGCAACGAATAGGTGGTGCTGTAGGCAAGATTGCTGAGAGCGACGGTCGCGGTGTTGGCGTTCACGGTCGTCCAGTCATCAGAGTTGGAAGCCTTGTATTGGAACACCCAAGCAGTTTCCAATCCTTCGGGCGTCCAGCTCACATTGGCAGAGGTGGTCGTCACATCGGTAATTGTCAAATGGGAAGATGCACGGCAGATGGGAGCCAAAGAGACAGTGAAGTCGTCCACGTTCCAAGAAGCACTTGAACTAGTATTGGTGTAACGCAGTGCGATGCGGGCGTTTGCAGGTGCATTATAGGGGAAGAGGTAGATTCCCATATCGGTAGCACCAGTACCCGATGAAGGACGGGTTCTGGGAGCAGGTGTTGTGGCCACCGGCACAAATGTGGTAGCATCCGTGACATCGGTGATATAACCCACTTCCAAATTGCCGTTGGATGAGCTGGTACGGTTCGCCCAGAAAGAGAGTTGCAGGTCATAGATGTTATTCACAAACTCGGGCAGCACCAACATGTTTGTATTGCCCTTGAACTCGGCAGAGTTAACACCCGTATGACAACCCTGTGCATAATTACAATAAACCAGCGGGAAAGTGCCGTTACTGGCTTCATAGGTCACAGGAGTCTCCCAGCAGACAAACGCACCAGTGGACTCATATGCCTCGAAACCATCAACCCAAGAATACTCGTCGGTCACAAGGATCGGGAGACAGCGGGTGGTGGCAGTGAACTTGGTGCTCCATTCGCTCGTAACATCCTGGCCGCAGCTTGCCTGCACGTAGAAATCGTATGTGATGGCAGCATCGAGACCCGTAACAGTGAACGGATTGGCGTTGGCGGCCACAACCGTACCCTCACCATGCTCGAAACCGGCAGGACCATATTCTATATTCCATGCCGTAGCGGTACCGTTCTCCGTCCAAGAGAGGGTAGCAGCAGAAGCTGTGATAGAAGCAATCGTCAAATCGGTAGGAATCTGACAGTCGGGCAGCATCTCAACGGTGAAGTCGTCAAGGTTCCAAGAACAACTGCTGGTAGCTGAGGTGAAGCGCAAAGCGATGCGCGCACCGGCAGGCACATTGTCACCGAAAGCGTACGGACCATAGAGCAGCGAGTTGGCACGGTTGAAAGAACCCTGTTGTGCGGGGATCTCCACCACTTGCACGAATGTGGAAGCATCCTCAACATCGGTGATGTAACCCAATTGCATAGTGCCGGGCGTGGTACCCGTGACCATACCGTAATAGCTGAACTGCAAGTCAGAAAGCGGGTTGACGAACACAGGCAACACCAAAGTAGAAACCTCACCATCATCACCTTTCAGCTCGACGGTGTTCTTGCCAGAGTGAGCTGTGGTAGAATAGTTGCGATAGATGAACGGGGAATTGTAGTGGCTCATCTCCGGGGTGGCCCAGCAATTGTCAAATGCCATATTACCAGAACCGGTATAACTATCGAAATTCTCAATCCAAGGATTCCTGTCGGTGACCAAAATCGGGCCACACTCGGTCTTGAATGTCACCTTGGAAGACCAAACGCTCTCATAACCGAGACCGCAGTCAGCCTTTACGTATGCGTCATATTGAGTATAAGGATTCAGACCCGTCAGCAAAGCCGTGGTTTCCTCCACGTTGACTTGGGTACCTCCGCCAAGGGTGAAACCTTGAGGACCGTACTCCACTGTCCATGCGGTAGCATATCCAGGGCTCCAAACCAGCTTAGCAGTGGTCTGGCCAACTTCAGCGACTTGGAAGTTCGCAGGGACGGTACAAATCGTCGGCATGGTGAACTGGATGGAAGCCCAGTCGCTGGTGTTTTCCTCATCGCACAAAGATCTCACTGCGAAAGTGTATTGACCATTCTCCTGCAGACCGGTGATATTGGTCTGGGTGGCATTCAACACATTCAACGTGTAGTCAAGATTGTTGGCACCGGTCACATGCACCTCATACTGGTTCACCCCTTCAACAGGATCCCAAGAGAAGTTCACCGTGTGCGTGATAGCTTCGGCAGACAAGTTCTGCGGAACCAGACAGCTGGCCACGGTGGTGAAATTCACGGCCGCTTCCTGGCTCATACCGATAGTACCGCAGTCAGCCAGTACACGGACCATGTAGGTGGTGTTCTGGTCGAGATCTGCGAGCGTATAAGTGTTTTCGGTGACATTGGCCGTGGTCCAGTCAACGGCATCCTCGGCCTTGTAATTTACCTGCCAAGAGGTGGCTTCGCCAGCCTCCCAGCTGAGGACGGCACTATTGGTAGTGATGTCGCTCACAGTCAGATTAGCGGGAACATCACAATGTAAATCGTGGCAGTCATCTGCATAGCTAACCACCATGTTAGGAAGATTGGCGTTACGGTTCGTAGCAGCCGATGAACCAGGATGTGAAGCGTATGACACATCGTTATCATTCCAACGGTACATCACCGAATTGGTGTTGTTTCCAGTAGATTTATAATACAAAGATTTGTATGCGGAAGATGAACGAGAGGTCACAACAACCAAGTTCTCCTCACCATTATAATAATAAGGAGTATTGAACGTATACGTCTCCCATCCAGCTGCAGCACCAATAGCGATGTCATTAGCCTCATAAACAAGAGTCAGATCGTCCATAGAGAGCCAATCTGTAGTGGAAGTGTTGTTTTCATGAGTGGTCGTACCAATGTAAATCCTCAAGAAAGAACATTCCTGAGCATTGGCCGAATTCACCTCCCAAGAGAGAGAATTAATGTAACCCGGAGTCTCGAAATTGGATGCCGGATAAACCATCTGAATCCAAGAATTTTTATAGTAGGATCCGAAAGGAGCATAGTAGGTGTTAGTCCTGTCTCTTATACACATCT
>LXOW01052721.1_pt1 | contig 11226 bp, 10 predicted proteins | sample 1368591 | NCBI WGS metagenome assembly LXOW01 (sample SAMN04884650, study PRJNA319009) | bovine gut metagenome | isolation source: Cow rumen | host: Bos taurus | place: Italy: Legnaro (PD) | collected 2014-07-09
CGCATCAACCCCACCATCCCCATCACGCCCGGCGCCCAGGCCGTCCACGGCATCAGCGACGAGGACGTGAAGGACTGCCCCACCTTCAAGCAGGTGGCCAAGTCCCTGGCCAGGTTGATGGAGGGTTGCGACATCGCCGGCTACAATTCCCTCAAATTCGACATCCCGATGCTGGCCGAGGAGTTCCTCCGTGCCGGCGTCGAATTCGATTTCCGCAAGCGCAAGCTGGTGGACGTGCAGAACATCTTCCACAAGAAAGAGCAGCGCACCCTCAAGGCCGCCTACAAGTTCTACTGCGGACAGAACCTCGACAACGCCCACTCGGCCGAAGCCGACACGATGGCCACCTACGAGGTGCTGGAAGCCCAGCTCGACCGCTATGCGAACGACGAGGAAGACCCGCTTCAGAACGATGTGGCCTTCCTGGCCAAATACTCCTGCCAGAACCGCCTGGTCGACTATGCCGGCCGCATCGCACTCGACGACAACGACGAGCCCGTGTTCAACTTCGGCAAGCACAAGGGCCGCCGCGTCGTCGACGTCCTGGCCAAGGAACCCTCCTACTACAGCTGGATGATGGAAGGCGATTTCACGCTCGACACCAAGCAGCAGCTCACCAAGATCAAGCTCTCAATGCAATGAACCTCTATGTCGTCAGACCCGACGGAAGCTGGTATGTCCGCCCGGACATCACCCTGGTACGCGATGCCGACCGCTTCTGCCTGCCTGACGACTTCAGCGGAGCCCGCGCCTGGCGCTGCCGCTGCTTCCGCATCGACAAGGCCGGCAAGGCCGTCGTGCCCCGTTTCGCCCGCCGTTATGTCAGCGAGTGGGCGCCCGGCATCTGCTTTTACGGACAACGTGCCGACAGCAGCTGCACGCCCTACCTGGACCGATCCACCTGGGTCGCGCGCGAATTCCAGCCCCTCGCATCGCTGTCCGAAGCAAGCGTTGAGTCTGCCCTCGAGGCACTCTCCCGTGTGAGCAGCCAGCTTTCGCTGCGCATCGGCGACTTCCTTCTCCTCGAATACGATTCCCCCGCCGAACTTCAGCGAGGACAAACCCTCGACAACATCACCATCGTATGAAAACCTTCCTCCAAAAATACGGCGCCACCCTGTTCGCCATCGTCCTATTCGTCGTCTTGGCCTTCATCTACTGCAAACCCGTGCTCAGCGGGAAAGTACTCCAGTCGGCCGACGATGTCAATGCTGTCTCTGCCGTCCAGGAAAGCGTGCGCTATACCGAAGAGACGGGCGACCACAGCTGGTGGAACGAATCGATGTTCGGCGGCATGCCGAACTACCAGATCGGCGGCGGCCAGTATCAGGCCGACCGGCTGCTTGGCCCCATCGACGGATTCCTCAAGCGAGGGCCCGCCCATCCGGCCTGGATCCTGATCTTCTATTTCATCTGCTTCTTCATCCTGATGCGCAGCTTCGGCGTCGGCAGCTGGCTGTCGATCGTCGGCGCCATCGCCGTCGCCCTCTCCTCCTATTTCATCGTGATCATCGCGGCGGGGCACGGCGGGAAAACCATCGCCATCTCCTACATTACCCTGGTGGCGGCTGGTTTCTACCTGATCTTCCGGGGACGGTATGCGCTGGGATCTGTATTCGTGATGCTCTTCACCGCCGTCGGATTCAGCATCCATCCCCAGATGGCCTACTACCTGTTCCTGATGATCGGCCTGTTCTTCCTGGCGGAACTCTGGATCCACATCCGCGACAAACGCTGGAAAGAATTGGGCATCGCCACCCTGATCTTTGTCGTTTCGCTCGGCATCGGACTGGGTACCGGTTGTGCCAATATCTTTGCCAACCAGGAATATTCCCGTGAAACGATCCGCGGCGGCCATTCCGACCTCGTGGCCGATGGGGAGGAAGTCGCCGCTTCGAACGGCCTCGACCTGGAATACGCCACCCAGTGGAGCTACGGCATCGACGAGACCTTTACTTTCCTGATTCCCGGCTTCAAAGGCGGATCCTCCAACTATCCCCTGGGTCCGAAATCCCATACCTACCGGTCGGTCAAGGCACTCGGCCTGAGCGCTTCTCAGGCGCGCGATTTCGCGGCCAACACGCCCCTGTACTGGGGCGAGCAGCCCTTCACGGCCGGAAACGTCTACGTGGGCGCCATCGTGTGCTTCCTCTTCCTGCTGGGCTGCCTGGTGGTGACAGGGCCCTATAAATGGGCGCTGCTGGCTGCAACCGTGTTTTCCGTCATGCTGGCCTGGGGCCACAACTGCATGTGGCTCACCGAATTCTTCTTCAAGTACGTACCGATGTACAACAAGTTCAGGGCCGTTTCTTCGATCCTGATCGTGGCGGAAATCGCCATGCCACTGCTGGGATTCCTGGCTGTCAAGGCACTGATGGAGGGATCCGTTCCCAAGGAAAAGATGCGGAAGAGTATCTACATTTCGGCCGGCGTGACAGCGGGCCTGTGCCTGGTCTTCGCGCTGCTGGGGAAGAGCCTCTATTCCTTCGTGGGACCGAGCGACGCTGCCTACAGCGCCCAGCTCCCCGCCTCGGTCATGGACGCCATCGTGGCCGACCGGGCCTCCCTCTTCGTCTCGGATTCCTGGCGCAGTTTCGCCTTTGTCGCCGCGGCCGCCCTGCTGCTGTGGCTGTTCCTGGAGAAGAAAGTGCCGCGGGCCGCGATGATCGCCATCCTCGGCGTCCTGGTGCTCGCCGACATGTGGCCCGTCGACAAACGCTATTTCAACGACAGCTATTTCCAGCTGCCCCGCAATACCCAGAGCTCTTTCGCAGAGCAACCCTGGGAATCCGTCATCCTGCAGGATCCCGATCTGCATTTCCGCGTGATGAACCTGACCACGAACACGTTCAACGACGCCCGTACTTCCTATCGGCTCAAATCGGTCGGCGGCTACCACGCCGCCAAGCTGCGCCGCTACCAGGACCTCATCGACGAGCACCTGTCGAAATACCATCTGTCCGCCATCAACATGCTCAATACCAAATACCTGATCGTGCCTGAAGACGGAAAGGCCGTCGTCCAGCGGAATCCCGGTGCCATGGGCAACGCCTGGTTCGTCGGGGAACTCCGGGTGGTCGACGGCGCCCGCGCGGAAATCGACGCACTCGACCGCGTCGACCTCTCGAATACGGCCGTCCTCGACCGGACCTTCGAATCCTTCGCCACGGATCCCGCGCCCGGCATCGCGCCGGATGCCGAGGTCCATCTGACCGCATTCACGCCGAAACAGCTGGACTATGATTACCAGAGTTCCCAGCCGGGCACCCTGGTCTTCTCGGAAATCTACTACCCGTACGGCTGGAAAGCCAGCATCGACGGAGCACCGGTGGAGCATTTCCGGGTCGACTATACCCTCCGCGCCCTCAACGTACCGGCCGGCAGCCACCATATCACCTTCCTCTTCGATCCCGACAGTGTCCGGAAGGGCGACACCATCGCTACTATCTGCGTGGTGCTGATGTACCTGCTGATCCTCGCTGCCATTGGTTGGAGCATATACGGCAATATCAAGACACGCAAGGATGCCGCGGCCACGCATTAAAATCTATACCCGTTCGTTCGACCTCCGGCTCTACCGCCTGGCGAAAGGACTCTTCTGCGACTGGACAGACGCGGAAGGACGGCCGATCCCCTGTGTGCGGCTTACCGACCAGAGCGCCGACGGGTATTTCTTTACGATGCTGCGCGACACGGAATGTGACATCGCCATCAATGTCGACGAAGACGCGTTCATCGTCGACCCGCAGGCCGTGCTCTCGCTGGTCGACCTCCTGCTGGAAGGCGGATACGCCAATATCGGCTGCTCCGACGGGGATGAGGCCACCACGGGACGCGACCCGGTGGTCACCAACCCTTTCTTCAACGTCTTCAACCTGCAGCTGATCCGCACGAAGTTCGACCGCAAGGCCCTGGTGCGCCGCCTCGACGACCGCGAACCCTACTACCCGTTCTTTCACTGGATGGCCGCCACCTTCCCCACTCTCTATCTTCCCGCCCGCCGGCACGCCGACGGAATTACGACCATCGCCCTGCACCCCGACGGACGGCCGCTCTGCCTCCATACCTGGTTCTCGCGTTTCTACTCGACGCCCTCGTGGATCGTACGGCGCATCGAGCCCACACAGGGCATGCAGAAAACTCGCATCGATGCCATCATCCGGGAGACATACGACACGCGTGGCAAAGAACTGCCGCATTTTGGCGTCGGCGACCGCCTGGCCTTCGCCTGGAACAAATTCATCCGCTGGATCGTGAAAGTGCCGCAGCGCGTATCCCGCTGGCCCTATAAACTCAAACGCCGTCTCGCACGCCGTCAAAACCATGCCTAAAGTATCCGTCATCATCCCCGTCTATCGCGCCGCCACGACCATCGCGACCTGTCTCGACTCCGTCCTGGCCCAGACCCTCGACGAACTGGAAATCGTGCTGGTCGACGACCACGGTTTTGACTTCAGCATGGACAAGGCGCGGAAACGCCTGGCCTCCTACACGGGTTCCAAGACCGTCGTCTTCACCGAGACCCCGGTCAACGAAGGACCCGGAGCCGCCCGCAACCGCGGCATCGAAGCCGCCACCGGCGACTACGTGGCCTTCCTTGATGCCGACGACACCATCGACCCGAACTTCTGCCAGGCACTCTATGAAGCGGCACAGGCGGTCGATGCCGACATGGCTTTCGGATACATCTCTTTCGACCGGCCCGACGGAACTTCTGAGGTACGGCACAATCCCGGCGTGACAGCCGGACCCTTCACGGGCAAGGCCAAACGCCGGTACCTGCAGCAGGTCAAGTCGTATTTTACCACCTATCTGTACCGTCACAGCCTCTTGACAGACAACGATATCCGCTTCCCCGGCACCCACAGCGCAGAGGACAGCTGTTTCCTCCTCTGCAGCCTGCTCTGTGCCGAAAGCATCGCCAGCGCCGAAGTTGGCTATCATTACGCCATCCAGCCCGGCTCCGTCAGCCAGAGGCGCGACCCGCAGCGCTGGTCGAACCGTCTTGCGAGTTTCGGCCACCTGGAAGCCTTCGCCCGCGCCAAAGGCCTGTGGCGTCCCTACCGGGCCACCCTCCGCCTGCTCATCTTCAAGAAAGGCTGGCTGCTGGCCGCAAAAGATTTCCTGAAAAACAACCTGGGTTAACGGGACGATCCGTAGACCGTCCGGACCACTTCCGCCATCCGCTTTTCAAAGGAATGTTCTGTCCGGACCAGCTCACAGGCCCGGTGCGCTGCTTCCGACCTGTCGCAGGAAAGACCCTCCGCTATCCGGGCGAACAATTCCTGCTCATCGCCATACAGGCCCAGTTCCCCGTCGGGGAACAACGACGCAATATAGGGATTCCGGTCGCAGACCTGCCAGGCGCCTGCTCCACAGATCTCAAACACCCGCGGGTTCGCGCCGTCCTGTTGGTGCTCCTGGTGGATGTTGAGCACCACCCGGGCCCGGTTGTACAGCACGTTGGCCTGCTCGCTCGACACGTTCACGTTCTTGAAAATCTCCTTGTGCGGTCGGCGCAGCCAGGCACCAATGCCCTTGAACCAGGGCTGATACCAGCCGTAGACGACAATCCGGCGGTCCGGGAAACGGTCGATGACCGCATTCATCAGCTGCTTCCGGCGCGGAGAATAAAACAGGTTGCCGACAAACAGGATGTCGATGTCCTTCCGGCAGCCTTCGATGGGATAATACTTCGCCGTATCGCAGGCCTGGGGCAGGAAGAAAGCCTGCTTGCCCTGCGCCTGGTACCAGCGGACGTCGGCCTGTTCGAAGCAGAACAAGGTATCGACGTGGTCGACGTGCCCGACGGCCATCGGGAGCCGGGTCCGGCTGTCGAACATCCAAAGGGCTACCTGGGCTTTGCTGCAGAAATGGTCGAGCGTAGCGCTTTCCAGCATGTCGCCGTTGAGGACAAACACGAAATCGGGACGGACGGCATCGAACCGCTCCTCAATATAAGCCCGGTACGCGGCCCGGCTTTCCTGCTGCATGCGCTGACGGTCGCGGCGCAGCTTGTAGCGCACCCGCATCAGGCCGGAATACGGGTGGACGGGCATGTCATAACCCTCGACGGCAGTCTTCCATCCCAACGTCCGGAAAGCTTCCGCCACTGCCGGCAGGAAGTTGTAATAATTGGGGCCGATGATCAGCACGCTGCGCATTGCAAAGTCTTTTATTGGACAAAGATACGATTTTCGTTACATTTGCAGAAAAGATTGTCCCCGTGTTCCGCGTCAGCATCGTCATGTGCACCTACAACGGCGAACGATACCTCGCCCGGCAGCTGGATTCCATCCTGCAGCAGACCTATCCCCTGCACGAGATCCTCATCCAGGACGACGGTTCGACCGACACCACCTGCGACATCGTCCGCCGCTACCAGCAAGACCATCCCTTCATCCGTCTGATCCGGAACGAGCGGAACCTGGGCTTCAACCGGAATTTTCTCTCGGCCATTTCCCAGGCCTCCGGCGACTATGTCGCCCTCTCCGACCAGGATGACATCTGGGCTCCCGACAAGATCGCTTCTCTGCTGGAGGTCCTGCAGTCTTCGGGAAAAGCCGCCTGCTTCAGCCGCAGCCGTGCCTTCTCCGATGAGACGGGAGAAGTGGACTTCTTCGATCCGCGTACGCCCAACTACTCCATCGAACGCCTGATCCTGGCCAACATCGTTCCCGGGCACACGTTGCTCATGAAGAAATCTTTTACGGAACGCCTCTCCCTCGCCGCATTCGAGCAGATCGACGGCTGGTATTACGATGAATACATCGCCGTGACGGCTGCCGCCTGCGACCAGCTGGACTTCTGCGACAAATACCTGGTCTCCTACCGGAGGCACGCCGCCCAGATCACGGCCGACATGGAGAAAGCGAAGCCCGCGGCCCACCCGCTCCGATATGTCGCGAAATCGATCCGTCTGTATTTTCGGAAGAAGAAGGCCATCACCGAAGGATTCCGGAAGAAATACGATTTTCTCTGCAGCTTCCCCGAGTCGAATGAGCATCTGGACAACGCCCGGCAGCTTACCCTACTTTCGTCGAAGCGCGGCCTAGGCTCATTCTTCCGCCTGGAGCGGCTCTGCGTCCGGCGCCGCCGACATATCCTGGCCACGGCCGAAATGAATCCCCTCGCCCTGTTTTTCAAGGCGCTGTTCTATCCGTTCTATTGTGCGAATTATTTTGAGGAGTGACTTCTAATCCCCTCTATCTCAGCGTATATTTATGCACCCGATCCAAAGTTCGGGTCGTCCAAAGCAAGGCCTTGTCCGACCAGGAAAGGCGTACGGCCTGGTCCGACGCGCCGGGTTGGGACCACATCTTTTCGGCACTGGCCATCGCATTCCGGTAGATGGTTTCGATCAGGCGGCGGACCAGCCATTTCTGACGGCCTGCCGGCAACAGCCACTGCTCATGGACGCGGCGGTTAGCTGCCGGAAACTGCCTGAAAACCTGTTTCGATTCGTTGTCAGCCACCCGGTAGCAGCTGGTCGGCATGTTGTTCACAACGGCACCGTATCGCTGCGCGTAACGGATGTTCAATTCGTAGTCGCTGGAAGGATAGAAGCCCGCGTCATATCCGCCCAAGGCGATGAGCTGCTCCCGACCGTAGAGAGAACCATCTCCACAGGAAATGTTCGCCAGCAACTGGCCCGTCAGCGTATAACGATAGTGGTCCTTTGGACGCAACGGCCAGATTTCCTTGCTCAAAACGGTCGTATCCGTTTGGCGGCCCTCCGCATCGATCTCGTTGAATGCGGAAAGGATGCAAGCCTCCCCAGCCTTGGGCTGCAGATCCATCAACCGAGTCAACGCGCCTGGCAGCAGCAGGTCGTCGTCGTGACAGAAGGTCACGAAAGGAGCGCGCGACAGTTCGATGCCCCGGTTCCAGTTGCCGAACATCCCGAGATTTTCTTCGTTCCGGTAATAGAAGACACGGTCATCTGCCGCTTTCTCGACGACTGACCGGTTGGGCCGCGCCGGGTCCTCGTTGTTGTCGACCACCACCACCTCGAATGATTCATAGTCTTGTGCCAACACCGAAGCGAGCGCCAGCGCAAACATTTCCGGACGTTTGTAGACCGGCATGATGACCGAGACACGCGGTTCCGGGCAGAGAGCTCTGTCTCCCCATTCCAAATGAGAAGGGACAGACGCCTTTTCAGCGAAAAAGTCTTGCCGGGGGAAATGGTCCATAAGCTACAAGCGATGATGGATGAAATCTCCCACTTTCTTCAAGGCTTCTTCCGCACCGATCTGCAAAAAGCGCGGGAAGGAAATCTGGAAATCGTGACAAACCACCGAGGGCCATTTCCAGTTGTTGTAGGCCAGTTGCACCACGCCCTGGACCACTACAAGGCCCATCAGCCCGTAATCCGTGAAACGCAGCACCAGATAGCTTCCTATCGCGATGACGCAGCCGGAAATCAGCGCCGGCTTGACGTAAGGGACCTTGTTGCCCACGACGATGATACTGGAAAAGAGCGAATGATTCTGCTCCAACAGGGCAACGACCGAATAGACCAGCATTACCGATACGGCGGGCAGCACGGACTGCGACCGGATGAGTTCCAGCAAGGGCGGACAGCAAAAAATAAGGAACAGGGTACCGACGATAAAAACCAGATAAAACACGTTCATCGTCAGCGCGAAACGACGGAGCAACCGTTCGGTTTCTCCCCGCACTTTGAACATGGCGAACTGTGGTTCGGAAACATAGAAATAATTGGCCGAAAGAGCAATGGTCACATTCACCAGCTGAGTCATCAACCCATATGAGCCCACCTCTTCCGGCGTAAGGAAAAGACCGGCCAGGAAAAGGCCGAAACGGTTGATGCCGTAGCTGCCCACCATCACCAGCCCGATCTTCCGCGCATTATGCCAGATGACGCCGAAATAATGTGCAATCTCTTCCTTCGTGGAACGATGTCCTGCCAACCTCAACTTCATCTCGGGTGTGAAGAAATAACGGTAGGCCATATATCGCAACACAAAGGGAGACAGCAGATTGGCCAGCGCCACACCCAGGAGGCCCAGTCCGGCATAAATAAAGCCGACGGCCAGGATGATATAGGCGATCCGGGAAGCTATCATCGCCTTCTTCGATTCCATGACCAGCCCCTTCCCCACCAATAGCGAAGAATAATAGGTATAATACAGATTAAAGAAGGTGGACAGGGAATAGACGATCCAGATGGCCAGCGTATTCCGGACCAGCGTAAAGCCATCCGTCGCGTGGCTGATATAAACGACGCCAGCCGTCAGCATCAGCAACAGGACGATGATGGAGATCCGGCTGTACACCCGCCTAGCCACATCAATCAAAATGCGGAGCAGATGATAATCAGTTCCTTCCCCGACATCATCCTGAAGTCCTTCTTTGGCCAGGTCGCGGGCGCCGCTGAAAATATAGGAGAAGTTGCGGCTGAACTGTGGCGTAAACCCGAAATCGAAAAGCGACACCATCGCACCCACCGTCAACATGATATAGTTGAGACCCACTTCCTCCTTGGTGAGGAAATGCAGGATGAACGGCAGGACGATCAGGCCGGAAGCCACCTGGAAAAAGGTGGCAATATAGCCCCAGATGACGTCTTTTTTCGATATGTTGATCTCAGCCACGGGCAGTGTCGTTTAAAAACAGGCGGATTCCCGTTTCCAGGTCGACCTTCGGCTCCCAGCCCGGAAGTACGGGACCTTTCCAGGGAACCATCACCTCACGGTCGCGATACGGACGTCCGCCCCATTCGATTTGCAGTTCACGGCCGGAAATCCGGGCAAAGTCCTCAGCGAGCGAACGGAGTGTGCGCTGCTGGCCCGAAGAAAGGACATATTGTTCGTCCACGGGCTTACCCGAGGAGAGCATGTCCACGAGACGGCTGAAACCGGATACGATGTCGGTAATGAACAGAACGTCCAGCAATTGTTCGCCCGGCGACATTTTCAGTATTTCACCACTTTCCGAATAGTCTTTGAATAACTTGAAGATTTTCGGACGCGGATCGCAGGGGCCATAGGTATCGCAAAGCTTCAAGGTGCAAAAGCGGATACCAAATGCATCGACATAATACCGGGCCATATCGATAAAGGCCTGTTTGGTGGCGGCATACAGGTTTACGGGGTTGTATTCCATCCCTTTCGAACGATAGTTCTGCCAGATGGAACCCGTGTTCAGGAACCATTTCACGCTGCCCGACAGCGAAGCCGCCTCCAACACCTCCGTCCCGAAGCCGACGTTCGACGCCACAAGGTCTTTCACCTCCTCCGGCTTGTGGACCGACAGGTACAGGGAAGCCAGGTGGATGATGCCCGAAATTTCATAGTCCCGGAGATAGGCGGACAGACGGTGAATATTACCATCAGCGACCGTCCCGGGAAGTCCCAGCTTTTCAGCATCTCCCGGGAACTGCCCCAGAATAAACAAGTTGTGCTTTTCCCGCAAACTGTTTACCAAATGGGTGCCGATGAAACCGGTAGCTCCTGTTACGATGATATTCATATCAAAAAGGGGAATTGAATGATTGCCAGTCGGGGAAAGAGCGGTCCCGCTCCGACACGATCGGGTCGGATACGGGCCATGTGTAACCGAACGAACGGAAGGAAATGCCGGCGTCGTGTTCCGGGTCATAACAGGAAGTCTGGGCATAATGGACGACCGATCCTTCTTCCAACGCGCAGAATCCATGCGCCAGACCCTTGGGAATATATAGATAGCATCCCTCCCTGTCGTTCAGTTCCGTTTCGAAGTACTTGCCAAAAGTGGGCGACGATTTGCGGATATCCACCACCACGTCGAGGATACGGCCCTTGCTCACATAAACGAGTTTCTCGTGATCACAAGGCGGAGTCTGGAAATGCATGCCCCGGATCACATCCTTCCTGTTGACCGAATAGTAAAACTCCTTGAAATCGGCCGCCAGTCCATTTTCCCGAAAAAAAGTTTCGTTGAAAGGTTTCTGAAATCCTCCCCGGATATCCTGAAAAGGGACAGCCTGCAGAAGCAGCAGGCCCGGAATCGGTGTCCTGCTTATTTCCATAAACCCTCCTCCACATATTGTTCAATCTGTCGGGCACAAAGGCCATAGATATCTTCCTGCCTATAGCGTTGATACCAGTCTGCCACCAGGTCGATGGTCCGTGAAACATCCATGCGGGGTTTCCACCCCAGGCGGGTCTTCGCCTTGGCAATATCCAGCATCAGCAGGTTCGCTTCATGCGGGGCATGGGG
>LXOW01234686.1_pt1 | contig 11226 bp, 10 predicted proteins | sample 1368591 | NCBI WGS metagenome assembly LXOW01 (sample SAMN04884650, study PRJNA319009) | bovine gut metagenome | isolation source: Cow rumen | host: Bos taurus | place: Italy: Legnaro (PD) | collected 2014-07-09
GGCTCTGGATCGAGCTGAACTATGAGCGACTGAGGGCTGATCTGGACGCAGACCGCTACACGCCGATGCCCGCCGTCGGATTCCAGATCGCAAAGACCGCGGGCGGGTATCGGAAGCTCAACCGGCTGACGGCGCTGGATTCCATTTTGCAAATGAGCGCGCTGTCGGTTCTCTCTCCGTGGAACGAGGAACACTTTTCCGCCGACAGCTTCGCTTTTCGCCCGGGGCGGGGTACCGGCGCCGCGCTGCGCCGCTATGTCGAGCTGGCGCAGCAATACCCTTTCGCGGCAAAAATCGACGTGATTTCCTGCTATGACAATATCGACTGGGAGCGGCTGGAAGCCTGTCTCCAGCCTTTCTATGGTGAAAAGAAGCTCGTCCGTTTTCTCATGAAGATGGCGAAAATGCCCGTCCTCGCAGAGGGGGAACTGCTCAGCCGCGACAAAGGCATTTTGAAGGGCGCGCCGATCAGCGGGCTGCTGTGCAATCTGTACTATCACCCGCTGGATTGCCTTCTGGAGCGGGAGCAGATTCCCTTCATCCGCTATGCCGATGATTTGGTCATCTTCTCCGACGACGCCGCTCGGATCAGGGAGAAGTATCAGTCTGTTCTCTCGTATATCGAACAGGACATGCGCCTGACGAGAAACGGCCGGAAATGCGAGATCGCTTCCCCGGACAAGCTCCGCTATCTCGGTTATAAATTCAGGCGCGACAGGCACGGGATCATCGCGCTGGAAGCGGACGCCGGCGCGGCGGCAGCTTATTACAACTGGAATGAATCCAGAGCCAGGAATACCCGCCGCAGCTTTGACCTGCTCAGCAACGGCATCCTCAGGCAAAAGGACTTCAGCCTGCGCTTCGAGACAGAGGAGGGCAAAACGACGATCCCTGTCGAGGCAACCGATGTGATCAATGTGTATTCCAATGTGATTCTGGATTCCGGGGTATTGAAGACCGTGTTCCGTGCGGGAATCTGCATCAATGTGTTTGACCGGGAGAACCGGCTGCTGGGCAGCTTCACGCCCCACGCGCCGCTGAAGTCGCCCAAAGTGACGCACAGCCAGATTCTGGCGTATTATAACGAGAGGGAACGTCTGGCTCTTGCAAGGGATTTTGTCCGCGCTTCGACCCACAACGCGCTGCTCAATATCCGCTATTATAACAAGCAGCGTCCGGATGCGCAGCTTCAAAGGGCGCTTGAGGAGATCGACGGGCTGGACAAGAAGGTCAAGGCCGTGCGGGTCTATGAGACGCTGCTGCTGTTGGAGGCCAACATTCGGGAGGCGTACTATCGCTGCTATGATACCTTTCTGCTGTCCGACGAATTTGACTTTGAAAAGCGCAGCAGACGCCCGCCGGAAAATGAATTCAACGCGCTCCTCAGCTTCGGGAACACGGTGCTGTATAATCTGATTGCCACGGAGATCAACAAATCCCCGCTGGATATCCGGGTCGGCTTCCTGCACGCGACAAACCGCAGACTGCAATCCCTGAATCTGGATCTTTCCGAGCTGTTCAAGCCCCTGATCGTAGATCGGACGATCTTGAGCCTCATCAATCGCGGGAGCATTCATGCCGACTGTTTCTTCCGGAACGACGACGGCGGCGTTTTTCTGAACGAGGAGGGGAAGCATCTGTTCCTTGCGGCGTTCTACGCAAAACTGGATACGCAGCTCACCGTAGACGGGAAAAAGATGAATTACTACCAGATTATTCAGGAGGAGGTCGCAAAGCTGGTGCGCTATTTCCGAAATGAGGCGACATACCGGGCTTTCCGGCAGGTGAGATGATGTTTGTTATACTGGCTTACGACGTAAACGCGAAGCGCGTCGCGAAAATCCGCAAGACGGCGGAGAAGTACCTGCAGCCGGTTCAGAAATCGGTGTTCGAGGGATTCCTGACCGAACATGCGCTTGTCAGCCTTCAAACGGAGCTGCGGCGAAACATAGATTGCAACGAGGACGCCATACTGCTCTACAAGCAGGCATATGACGGCGGTCTTGTGAAATGTATGCTTGGAAAACACGCCTCGATCGAAGGATCGATCCTGTGAGGAAGGGAGGACACACGGATGAAATCGCTGCGTATCACGCTGCGGCCGCTGGGGGAACTGCGGCTTCCGGCGGCGTATCAGCAGGCGGTACAGGGTCTGTTCTACTCCTGCTGGGAGAACGCGCTGCCGGGGCTGCACGACGGCGTCTGGCCCGAGGGGGAACAGCGCAGAAAGCTGTTCTGCTTCGGGCGGCTGGAGGGGCGCTATCGGCTGGAGGGCTCCGTGATCGTGTTCACTTCCCCGGTCAGTCTGGAGCTGCGCAGCGCATGGGACGAGCTGGTGGATATCGCCGCCTCTGAGCTGCGGAACCGGGAGTTGCTGCATCTGGAGCGGAACACGCTGGAGCTGACCGAGCTGTGGACAGGCGAGCGGCTGCGATTCCCGAGCCGCGCGATGATCCGCACCCGCTCCCCCATCACGGCGCATGAGACGCTGGAAGACGGCCACACCTGGTATTTCTCCCCGGAGAAGCCGGAGTGGGAGGAGCGGCTGGCCGCGAACCTCGCCGCCAAGCTGAACGCGCTGGGCGTGGAGGGCACGACCGCATTTCACATCGAGCCTGCGGGAGAAACAGGCAAGACGGTCACGCAGTTCAAGGGGATCTATATCACAGGTTATACCGGACGCTTCCGCGTCGAGACCGACCCGGAGGCGATGGCCGCGCTGTACTACTGCGGCCTCGGGAACCGCAACAGCCAGGGCTTTGGGATGTTCGATATCCTTGAGAGATAACGGCAGCGCACAAGCCAATTGAAAACTGAATACGCAAAAACAGCCGGACGATCCGCACATGACAAAAGCGGAATGTCCGGCTGTTTTTTGCTTTGGGATAAGTGTATGGGTGCGACTTTTTGAAAAACATATAGTATAAGATATAGTCTCAATTCCTCATAGGTAAGATAGCACAAAAAATAGACACCTGGCTTTACGAGCGTAGCAACGGGTCTCAATTCCTCATAGGTAAGATAGCACCATAACGTTTGAGATAATCCAATGCGTTGGAAATTTCAAGTCTCAATTCCTCATAGGTAAGATAGCACACGCCCAATGTGTGCGCCATGAAGACCGGCATCTGGTTTCAATTCCTCATAGGTAAGATAGCACACTGGCAAAGGATATTTACAACACAGGACTCCTGAGTTTCAATTCCTCATAGGTAAGATAGCACAATATCAATAGGAGGAGGATACTTGAGATGACAATAGAGTTTCAATTCCTCATAGGTAAGATAGCACGTTTGATTTTTCGTCAAGAAGATCTCATTTGGATTGGGTTTCAATTCCTCATAGGTAAGATAGCACACTTTCAGCATTTTTGGAGTCTCTTTAGTTCATGTTAAGTTTCAATTCCTCATAGGTAAGATAGCACTGTTATGTACTTTACAATTAAGAAAAAATTTGATTATTGTTTCAATTCCTCATAGGTAAGATAGCACAACAAGGTTTAGGTGCATTTTTACTATAGCATACACGATATAGTATGTCAAGCCCCAATCCCGACGGATGATCATTGCCACTTCATCTATATATTCGCTATTCCTCGTTCTGATGATCGGTTTCACGCGGTGAATTCGGATTATGATTCCTGAAAAAATGATGTTTGACTAAAATATGGTTTGCCGTTTCATTATCCCTTGCCGAATCCGCTGCGCGGCAGCCAGACAAAGCGTTTGACTTCGTCCGGCGCGTCTGATACAATCGGGTTGGAAAAGGAGCGTGACGCCGCATGATACACAAAAACGAGACGGAAAGCTGGACGCTGAACATAGGCGTCAACTCGGGCTATGATCCCGCGAACACGGAAAGCCTGTCCGAAGAGGAGTTCGCGGCGCTGTATCTGCGCTGCGCCGGGAACATTTATCGGGAAACGGGCGTCTATATCTCAGCGTCAGTGCAAAGAACCCGGATGCTGTACAGCGCGGACTGGGGCTGCCCGGAGACCGGCGAGCCCTGTTTCGTATTGCGCGGCACGAGGAATCCACTGTTCTCGGAAAAGGCCGCCTATGAGGCGGCGCTGCTGAAGCTTGTCGAACTGCTGAAGGCGGAGCTGCGGCAGAACGCGGTCTATCTGGAAATGCAGCCGTGCAAGCTGTGGTATTTCACGAATGAGCTGGAAACGTGAAGGAGGGAATGCTGATGCCGGAGAAAATGCCTTTTAGTTATCACACGTTTTTGTTCCCGTTTTTGTGGGACAACGACGGCCATATCTCACGGGAAGCGTTTCTGAAGGCGCTGCCGGACGGATGGAAGAAGGACGCCATTGTGCGGGAGAACGCGGATGGGGAAAACAAGCCCGCAGCCCTCTCCCGCGAGGGCTACGCGACCTATCAGTATTTCAGTGCTGCGGCGAGAAAAGCNNTGTGTATAAGAGACAGCTCCCGCGAGGGCTACGCGACCTATCAGTATTTCAGTGCTGCGGCGAGAAAAGCGCTCTTTTTGGAAAATGAGAAAGAGAGCATTGTAGACTGTCGTTTCTATGAGCCTCTGGATCACGCGGGGCAGTATATCATCAGCAAGGCGGGTCGGGAGTATGCGCTCGATATCAACGGCGTTCGATTGAAGGTTTTCAACACCGGCGTCGCGGTAATGGCTTTTGAACTTGAGTACCGGACAAAGCTCCCTTCCGAAAAGGCGCTGGAAAACGTTATGATGATCAACGAGTACGGGAGACGGCTCTATCCGCCGTTCCTGCCGCAGGACAGCAGATTTCTGCTTTGCGCGGACAAGCTGGTCATCTCCGCGGGTGAGCTGCGTATTGAGGATTCTTTTTTGGATCGTACGCGCAGTTCCTCTGCGGACGTCTGTGACTGCGACTATGCGAAAAACCCGCACCTCATGCCCGGCATCGTCACATCCCTCCTCGGCGACAGCATGTCCAGCGAGCCCGGGGCAGAAGGAAAGCTGTACATCGAACCCGCGATCGACGACAGGATGTTCGTTTGCTGCTGTGTGGCGGACGGGGCCGTCACAGATCATTTTCTGGGCTACTCGGCTTATGTCCCGGATGACGATGCGGCCGGGCAGAAGGAAGCGCGGCTCAGGCGTCAGGCGGGCGAATGGGCGTTCCGGACTGACTATGAGCTGGGGCGCGAGCTCTACGCCCTGCTGAACATCGACGACAGTCGAGGCAACAGCAGCTGCAACTCCCGCAAAGACCTTGACCGCTATTTTGATGAACAGCTCTATACCCGATGGATGGAATACGGTACACTGTTTGGCGTCACGAATCATTCGCTTTTGTGCCTGACGGGAAAGCATGAATTTGTCGCTGCAAGCGTCATCAATCCCTTCCTCACGCTTTACACACAAATGTGCATCCTTGTTCTGGCGCAAAGAGCCAGCCTGATCTCCTTTGACAAGCAGGTGTCCAGAGTCGCCGCCACGAAGCTGCGCATGCCCTGGGAACGCGAGAGTCTCGTTCGGCTGCAAAAGGACTTTTCCGAATTTCAGAGCGAGCTGCTTCCGGCTGAGATCACCCCGCAGATACAGGGGATCGAGCTCTATGCCAGACTGCAAAGCATGCTCTTTGTCCCCCAACTGGAGGCAAACATCGAGAATCGGATGAAGAACCTCTTCGAGCTCGTGCAGGCGTCACAGGGCGAGACGCTGAACTATGGCGGCCTGCTGATCGCCGTAGCCGCGCTGTTTATGGCGCTCTATCAGGGCAGCGCGAAGATTGAGCCGGATCGCTGCACGGTTCTGGTCACACTCGCGGTCACCCTGCTGCCCGTGCTGATCCTTTGGCTCTGCGGGAAGCTCCTGCGCAGACGAAGAAAGTGAAGCGAAAAACGTAATACTTCACACAGTGTGAAATGCTTTGCCGGAGGCCGTTTATCATAACGAGCCTCCGGCTTTTTTTCTTGGCGGCGTTCATGCGCCGTCGTTTTCCATCAACTGCGCCGCACATTTGAGCGCGCTGGCGTTGGTGAAGTAGCGAACGGGCTTCTTGTACTGCCGCGCGGTGTCTATGATCCGGTAATACTGCTTGTGCGAGAGGGCGTTTGTCTGTATCCAGAGCACCTCCGCGCGGCGGATGATGGACGTGTCGAACAGATAGCTCCGGTCTATGAAACGGACATTGCCCTTGAGCATGGGCTTGATCGCCTTGAGCCAGGTGTCATGCCCGCCGAAGATCAGCGTCTCCCTGGCCACCGTATAGGGCAGCTCAAGCTGCGGCTCTTCCTCCTCCCGCGTCTCCTCCTTCTCCTGCGAGAAGACGAGCTCCCGCAGATCGGCCAGCTCCCGCCGCTCCTGCGCGGACTGCTTTTTCGCGGCCTCCAGCTCCTGCCGCGCGTCCTTCGCGGCCTGCTCCGCGTCGTGGAGCGCGGTTTTCAGACGCCGAATCTCGGCTTTCAGCTCCTTGCTGTTCTCCTCGTTTTCTGCACTCTCCACCGGGGCTTCGTCGTCCCAGGAGCGCAGATTCAAGGCGATGTTCTGATGCTTCGTATGGGCAAGCGCCGACATACAGGTCAGCAGGAGGAGCGCGTCCTTCCCCCGAACGCCGTAACGACCGAGCGCCTTTGCGCGGCAGTCGTAGAGATGGAGGTCTCGCGGCATCAGGCAGCCGGTCTCCTCATAGAGAAGCTGAACCAGACTGCGTGGGAAAAAGTCGTCCTTCTTTTTATACTTCCTGTCGTACCAGTCCGGCTGCGGGCTGGGTTTGCCGGTATACGGCGGCGTTTCTCCGTCGGTATACCAGACCGTGTCCTCGTCGATATCGTATTCGATCACGCCCCAGGGGAGCCGCTCCGTGATCTGCTCGACCAGCATCACCCCCGGCCCGTAGAGCCAGGGCAGGTCGCTGCCAGTGTCGATCAGGTAGAGCAGCGCGAAGCACAGCGCATAGGGATTAACGCCATCGAGCGAGAGCGGCGTCCCGCCGCCCGGTCCTATCTGTGAATGGATGTACGATTGTTCTCTGTCATGGCTCTCATCCAGCTTTTCAAACACCGCGTCCAGCTCTTCCTGCTTGGATACCATCTGCTGCACAATGAGAGAAATGCGGCGTGTGCTTTTGGACACAGGCTCCAACAAAGAAGACGTGGGGCCGTCGGAGAACGGGAAGCTCGGCGCCGCCTGCGGAGCCAGCACAGCGAGCGGCTTTTGTTTTTTCTTCTGCTTTTGCTCGCGCTCCTCCCTGTCCTGCTCCTTGACGGCGGCGTCCAGCTCGTCGATCAGGGCGTTGAACTGCACGCGCAGCGCTTCATAGTCCCGCCGGTGAGAATCAGTGACAGCGGCCAGCTCCTGAAAGCTGTGGAAATACTGGTCGGTCCATTGCCAGAAAAGCGCTTCAAACTGCGCGGTCGCCTCCCGGATCAGCGCCTCCGGCAGCAGCGCGATCAGCCCCTCGAAGTTGAGCCGATGCCGCTCCCCGCTGTGCTGCGTACCCTCCGCGCTGGCGCGATCCGTTATCACGCGCTTATAGTCGCGGCTGCTCAGCTCCGGCGGTCCGTTGCGGTTCTCCAGCACATACTGAACACTGAGGATCAGTTCTTCGTCGTGCTGCGCGTCCCAGACGTCCGGGCCGTACACCTCGTCCAGCGCAGATTCATCCGCCGGCAGGAAAGGCCAGGCTTTCTCCACGTCGATATGATCGAGTATCCATAGTGCAGCGGCGAAAAGAATGTGAGACTGCGCTTCCTCAAAGGAATAGCTGCAAAGGGGTGTGTTCAGGCTGACCCATTCCTCACCCAGGGCGTTGGGCGTGGCCTCTGTCAGCGTCCGATAGCGCTCATAGATGACGGGCATGGTGTTGAGGATGGCTTCGGTTCTGCGCCGCAGCATCGCGCCGGAGAGATCGTAGGCGCTGAGCATCCCCTCGTCCTTTTCCCGGCGCTCCATCTTCTGAAGGTCTTTAATTACTTGGCGGATGTAGCGTTCCCATTCCTGTCGGGTTTTCCGTTCCTTATCATGCTGAAACGCCTTGAGCTTCGCAGGGATCGGCGGGTGTGACGTGGACATTTGTGTGTGCTCCTTCTTTCGGTGGGTTTACCCGGATTCTTGACGCTTCCAGTTACAGCGCACAATCCCCAATCTCCGGATCGTTGCTTCTCGGGAGCGGTTTGGCGTCGTAAATCTTCACAATAGAGTCATTCAGGAAGGCTTCTCCGCAGACGATTGCGTGATGCTTTTCCAGTTATTAGACGTGCTCAGCGGAAAAAGCCCTCTCTTCGCGGAAAAAGAGAGGGCTTCAAGTCTAATGGTTAGTCATTCGTCGGTTCTGTTGCATTTTGTTCTGGTGAAGATGGTTCGGCCGGTTCTTGAGCAACTACGGTCACAGCAGGTGAGGGTTCAATGCGGTAGATTCTTTGATCTCTTTTCTCTGCCCAGCCATAAATCCAGCCAATCAAGGTTAAGACCAATGCAATGCCGAGAATCCCATTGACAGCCCAAAACGACCTTCTGTCTTTATCGGGTTTGGTATTCCTATTATCAGTGATTACGAGAATAAACGAAAGCAAAAGATACACGAGGTTAAACAGTACAAACCCAATAAGCAATGAAATGCCCAAAATGCGGTAAATACTCGCTTGATGAAGATTCTCTAACACAGAAGTCGAATATGCAATTCCACCAGTAAAGGCCAGTACTACTGCGGCAAAGATACCGAGGATAGTAACATACTCTCGCTGGGAGTTTTGTAAATCCTTTTCAGTTTTCTCGGCTTTCTTCTGAGTCTCATCAATGTTGGTTTGTGCTGAATCTAAATCAGAAGAAGTTTTTTTCAACTTTTTTTCAAGCTCGCTGTATTCATGCTGTGAATCCTGTAAGGTCGTCTTTGCTTTTGTGATTTCCTCAATTGCTTGCTGAACCTGTCTCTCAAGGCCCTCGTTCTTTTGAATGAGATCCTTGTATCTTTGCTCACTTTGAATTATAGTTTGGAACCTAGCTAGTTCGAGATTAATATGATCAACGAGTTTTGGAAGAGACTCAGAAAGATTGCAATAATTTTGTGCTGTCTCAGGATTCTCCTGCGCTTCTTCTACAAGGATACGAAGACGATGAAGATTGTCAATCAACACTCCATCAATCTCCGCTCCGCACATAATTCTTCGCATGATTTCTTTAATGTCATAGTAGAACGCAGAGTAAAAATGCCTAAAACCGTCAGCATATATTTCGTTCAATCTGTCCGCGTAAGGTACCAACTCTTCCTCTGAATAGAAAGACTGAGATAGTTCCTCAATAAGAGCGTCTAATTGATCTTGCTTGGCTTTACTTGTTTCAATTGACATGATATCAGCACCCTAACTGAGAAATCAGCGGCTTGGGAATTACGTTTCGAAGTCCTTGACCTCCATTATAAATATACGCCCAAGCACCGTATGGAGTATGCGTCTTGTCAACGAGCTGTTTTGCTGAGTATGACCAGTTCTGTTGTATCGATGCGTTCAGAATACTCTGGTCTGAAGGGGTAACACTCGTTTGAAATCTATGCGTAATGGGCAAACCGCCAAAGGCGCTGAAATCGTAATACACCACCGGAACAACGGGGCCAAGTTGCCATGCGCAAATATCCTCTGAAAACAGGGAGGAACCCGTCTGCTTGTTATAGTCTATCCATGCAAAATACAGCATCTTCTGTAGTTGCAAGTGGCTTATTGGAGCTCGGTTCTCTGCACAATACGTTACAATGTATTCAGCTATCTCTTTTGCGCTATACATATTATCACCTCCCATGTTGTACATAGTCTAACTCATGCCACAGAAAAAGGGAAAGCAAGTTTCCAGTTCTATCTTCACCATTATCATATCAGAATTGTAGCAGGATAGTTATACATTTTGTAAACAGAATAAGCGAATCAGCATATTGCACATATTGAACAGCTGACTTCTGTGAAACAACAACAAACTCCACGCATGTTTTTCGGCAGAAGGAAGTAATCGTAGGACATGATTTGTAAAAAGCAGATCATTAGGGGGAAAGTGTTTCGCGTCATCCGTAATCAGAGCATCTGCTTGACGACAGCTTCATAAAACTCCTTGCCGACGTCTTCCTTTTCGAGCACCAACGGTCTCATTGTTCTCTCAATAAGGGCAGACTCAACATCAGACAGGCCAAAATAGGAATACAGCTTCTCATCCGTCCACGGCTGTGTAAAATCCATCATGGGTACAAAGATGAAATTTGCTTTGGAGATATGAACAGAGGAATAGGTCGTCCGCATCATATAGCGCGGCAGCTTGCAGGTCATAAAGTCCCGGAAGTTGATTGCCTCTGTTTCCGTATCAAAGAAGCCGATGTTCAGGTAAGAGAACGAATCCACTGCTCCCGGATAGAGAATCTGGGGGCTGGATATGGAGCGGTATCCCTTTCCCGCACGATGGCCGAAAGAATCCTCCAGTTACTCCATCGGTTTAATCGTAGCTTCAATAAATGCAATCTCGTCCGCTGAAAGCTTATACTTTTCATAGAGCATCTGGTCTGTCCACGTCTTTGAAAAATCTTGTGCCGGTACAAAAATATACGATGCTTTCGTGACCATTATAGATGAACATGCCTGCAAGATAAGAAACCGCGCGAATTTCGTTTTCAAGTATTTGTAGAGATTGTCAGCGTACTCCTGGTCATCGAATCCACCAACAATGACATACGTTTCTGTGCACACTTCTCCGGGTTCGAGTGTTTCCAGAATTGACAACACGCGATACTTCCCGTCTTTATCCGGTTGGCCGGCGTGTTCATAGAAAACCCTTGAGCAGATAACCTTCCATTGGTTAATGTACTGCTGCCCGGATGTGACACGGCTTTCCTCAATAGCGCCTTTTCCTTTGCTCCATCTGAGAACAAGTTTACCCGTCCCATCCGGTTCCTCATATGTTCTGAGGCCGAATGGCTTCATTGCGCTCACAGACGAACTTAGTGTATCTTCTTCATTGGATATGACTTTATGGAGGATGTCAATTGCTTTGTTTGACCGGACAATTATCGGAAACTCATTCAAGTATCGAGTTTCCTGCGTCAAAACACCTCCGTCATTGTTGGTAAACTCACAGGGACCGTCATAGTTTGTTTCGATCAGAAAATAGCATATGCCGCCTGAAATATCAGCCGTCGGGAATATGTTCTTTGATTCTGAATAATCGCGCAATTTCCGAATCTGCGTATTTTTGAGTTTTCGCAAAAATCAAAGCAGCCACAAAAGCAAGTGTCTCCAAAAGTTCGGCGTG
>LXOW01149886.1_pt1 | contig 11223 bp, 15 predicted proteins | sample 1368591 | NCBI WGS metagenome assembly LXOW01 (sample SAMN04884650, study PRJNA319009) | bovine gut metagenome | isolation source: Cow rumen | host: Bos taurus | place: Italy: Legnaro (PD) | collected 2014-07-09
GGATATTTGTCAGACTATCAACATCTTTCTGCACCCGGCAACCGGATTTGCACCCGTGGAACCTTGTTTCGAAGTGCAGCAGGACAGATAAACAAAAAATGCACCGACAATCGTTTGATTATCAGTGCATTTTCTTTTGTTTTAGGGAGTAATCCTCCCGTTCAAAGTGGAGCCGGAGGGAGTCGAACCCTCGTCCAAACGTGCTGCAAAAATGCTTTCTACATGTTTAGTCTCGGTTTGATTGTCGGCGGCAGGGAGGTACCAGACCGACCGTCCTGCCGCTTATCTTCTAAGATTTCGCTTCCGCATCGAAGCCTACGGTTGCTATCCTGCCATTTATGATACTTCGGTCCGAACGCCGGCTGGCGTGGCTTCCGGGGAAGCACCCGCAACTACAGACCTTGTCCGTGTCGCGAGATTCGCGGCCACTAGGCTGCGAATGCATAAGATTCGCCATTTATTGGCATTGAGAGTTAGTTTTTAACGGAACCATCTCACAACCTCCGACATGCTTACAAATCCACATACACGCTGTCAAAACCAAACGACCCCAAGTGGAATTTGTGTGGCTTAATTCATCACCACATTGGCCTTCAAGGTCAGAATCACTCTGTCGCTTTTGGCGTTAGAGTCCACCGTGATTCTCTTGGTTCGGGCACCTACGTCATCGGGTTTGGTGGCCGAGAAGATTACTTTAATGGTACCGGTTTTGCCTGGCATCACTGGTGCGGTGGAGAATTCAACCTTGGTACAACTGCATGCTGCTGTCACATTATACAGCACCAAAGGCTTTTTGCCTGTATTGGTGAATGTGAAGGTGTCGGTGACAACATCATTCAACTTCACTGTCCCCAAATCACAGACACTCTTGTCGAACTGAATTTCTGCTGTGGCGGGAGCAGTGGTACTGCCCGTTTGTGACTTGCTTTGTTTGCTGTTTTGTGCTATGCAACAGGTTACAGCAAATACTAATGCGATGATGACACAAATTCTTTTCATGATTTAATGATATTATTGAGCGTTTAATGGAGTGGCACTGTTTTCAGGAGCGGCTTCCGCCGGTCTAGCGTTCACATTGCCTTTGATGTTCAATACAACACGGTTGTTGGTGGCGTTTGACTCAACGGTAATACTCTTGTTGATAACACCCAGACGGCTGGTGTTGTATTTAACCTTGATGACGGCTTTCTTACCGGGAGCGATTGGGTCGCGGGGCCATTCGGGAACGGTGCAACCGCAGCTGGAACGACAGTTGGTCAGAATCAAGTCGGCTTTGCCAGTGTTTTTGAACTGGAATTCACATTCACCATTGTCGTTCTGATAAATCTGGCCGTAATCGTGTACCAGTTTTTCAAAAGTGATTTCAGGTTCTTTCACTTTCTTGGGTTTTTCAGGAGTGGTGGCGTCCTGTGCTGAGACAGAAAGTGCAAAAATCATAAGAACTGCAATACTTAAGATCTTTTTCATGACTATGTGTTTGTTTAATTGTTGAAAGTTTATTTGTTTAATTGTTGAATCGTTTTGTTATGTTGACTAGAGAAATTCGCATAGGTTTAACGGGTGGCAAAATGTCTTATGGCCAGTTCGTATCCTTGCAGGCCGAAACCACTGATAAAACCAGCACAATGAGCTGAGATGACTGACCTTCGCCGGTAAAGTTCCCGTCCAAAAAGGTTGGAAATGTGAACTTCCACTACTGGTGTATTTATGGATCTTACGGTGTCGGCAAGCACTATGGCTGTGTGAGTATAGGCTCCAGGGTTCATGATGATACCGTCACATTGTTCGCCTTTGTGCAGGGCATCAACCAGTTCTTCGATTTTATCAGACTGAAAGTATTTCAATTCAATGTTTGGAAACATTTGTTGAAGTCTGGAAAAATATTCCTCAAAGGTTTGAGACCCATAGACATTCACTTCCCGTGTTCCCAGACATCCTAAATTCACTCCATTGATAATCGCTATTTGCATGTGTCCAAATGATAATTGAAAGTTGATAATTGGAAGTTTTATTCATACACCACGATAAAAACGTCCTCATCAGTTTTTTGCATATTCAGTTTTTCTCGTCCGTATTGTTCAAGCTTGTCTGAGTCGCTCTTGAGTTGTTCGTATGAATAGTTGTTTTCTATCTTATTCTTTGTGTCGGTGATACTTTTCTCCAGATTCTTGATTTTCTTGTCCAGTTCCCGGCGTTTGAGTAGGTTGTTGTCAGAAAAGAAAACGATATACAGCACAAACAATAAGGTGGTAGTTCCGAAAAGAATCAACCAAAATGTTTTACTGTGAAAGAATTCCTTATTCATGACAATGGTGTATTATTATCTGGCGTAGTTGATCGAACGAGTCTCGCGGATAACTGTAATCTTGATTTGTCCAGGATAAGTCATCTCGTTCTGAATTTTCTTGGAAAGGTCGAATGACAGTTGGTTGGCCTGTTCATCGCTTACTTTTTCTGCACCTACAATCACACGCAGCTCTCGGCCAGCCTGAATGGCGAAGGTTTTAACCACGCCAGGATAGGTGAGGGCGATGTTCTCCAAGTCGTTCAGACGCTTGATATAGGCTTCTACCACCTCACGGCGTGCTCCAGGTCGTGCACCGGAGATGGCATCGCAAACTTGTACCAACGGAGAGATGAGATTGTCCATTTCCATTTCGTCATGGTGTGCTCCGATAGCGTTCACCACTTCGGGGCGTTCCTTATACTGCTCTGCCAGTTGGGCACCATAGATGGCGTGAGGCATTTCCAACTCAGTGTCAGACACTTTCCCGATATCATGAAGCAAGCCGGCGCGTTTGGCCAATTTGGGATTCAGTCCCAGTTCGGCGGCCATAGTGGCACAGAGGTTGGCCACCTCTTTAGAGTGCTGCAATAGGTTCTGTCCGTATGATGAGCGGTATCTCATTTTACCCACCATACGCATCAGATCGTGGTGGATATTGTGGATGCCCAAGTCTATACAGGTGCGTTTTCCGATTTCGGCAATCTCTTGTTCGATGTGTTTTTTGGTTTTAGCCACCACCTCCTCAATACGGGCAGGATGGATACGACCGTCGGTGACCAGCTTTTGCAGTGACTGACGTGCAATTTCGCGGCGGATGGGGTCGAAACTGGAAAGTAGGATAGCGTCGGGAGAATCGTCGATGATGACATCCACACCGGTCAGGTTTTCCAGTGTACGGATATTACGGCCTTCACGACCAATGATACGTCCCTTGATTTCATCATTCTCAATATTGAAGACGGAAACGGCATTTTCGATGGCTGCTTCCACACCAACACGTTGGATGGATTTGATGATAACTTTCTTGGCTTCGTTGTTGGCTGTGTTTTTCGCCTCGTCAAGAATGTCTTTTACCAAAACCATAGCGTCGGCTTTCGCCTCTTCCTCCATCAACTGAATCAGTTGCTGTTTGGCTTGTTCGCTGGTTAGCTCTGCAATGGATTCCAGTTTCTGTTTTTGGATATTGGTCTGTTTGTCTAATTCGGCTTGTTTTTGAGAGGCTATTTCCAGTTGTTTTTTCAGATTCTCCTTGGTGGCATTGTTTTCATTGATTTTCTTGTTGGCTTCCTCGAGTTTCTGGTTCAGCGTGTTCTCTTTCTGTTTAATACGGTTTTCAGCAGCACTAATTTGTTGGTTTTTCTCGTTAACTGTTTTTTCGTGTTCGCTTTTCAGTTGAAGAAATTTCTCTTTAGCTTGCAGTATTTTTTCTTTTTTGAGCAATTCTGCGTCTTCTTCCGCTTTTTTCAGGATTTCTTTGCTGCTTTTAGTGATTGAGTTCTTGAGAATGGTAAAAGAGAGGCCCATGCCAATGGCAAGTCCTACAATTATACCAATAATAATCCATAGTATTGTCATTTGTTTAGTGTTTTTATGTTGTTATTATATTATATTGTGTGTTATTGTATATATTTTTTCTTTTCTCATTCACTTTTGCATCTAATGTTGTAATCATCAATTGTCAATTATCAACTTTCAATTAAAAAAGAACCCGCACAGTCCATAGGGTTTCATTAAACTCCTATGTTAGTATGATGAAGGAGCCGCAATATCGCAATAGTCCACCGGATGCCATAACATCCCCTTGCGGGTGAGGCCTTATTTTGATAGAACGAGCCGAGCCTTCGTTTGTGTAGTGTTGAGTTTAACAAACGTTATTGACTTGTGCGGGTATGGGTTGTTTTCAAAGAACGTATTTAATCAATGTCCAAAGTGTCAGTAAGCTTTTTTAAGGCTTCCATTTTAGGAATCAAATCCTCTTCATATTCATTTAATCTTTCTTCAGTATCTATCAATTTTACTGTATATTCGATGAGTATTTTTGAGAGTAGGTCCTGATGGTCTGTGTAATTGAATTTTCGGGCAAAAGTCAGAAAACTGTCATTGATTCTTTTTTCGGCTTCCCGGTAGTAATATTCCCATTCCTTCCTGATGATAACTCCAATTTTCCTCTGTGCTACCTCAATGTGTATTTTTATCTGATCATCTTCCATCGTTAACTATTGAGAAGTCCTATGCAATTATCTATTTCCCGCACTAACTCTGTAATTCTTCTTTTCGTTTCAGTTTTGTCTTCTTTATATACTATTGTTTGCGTTATTGTCATTAGTTTTATTTTCTCCTCCAGGTCTTTCACACGCGTTTGCAATCTCTCAACCTCGTTTCTCAAAAGTTGCTTCTCGTCTTGCAACTGCTTGTTTTCCTTAGAGATACCTATCAGCTGCAGTTGGGCTTTTTTGATTTTATATTCTATGTCGTTGTATAAACTATAAAATGATGCCATTTCGCTTCGATAGATTTTGCAAAAATACAACTTTTTTTTGGATTAATTCATCCCTCTTGATTTTTTAATTCTTTCGTAGGCTTCATTCACTTTTGAGAATTTCTCTTCGGCGGCTTTGCGCATTTCTTCTCCCAGGTGACTTACCTTATCGGGGTGGTGCTTGATGGCAGCTTTACGATAGGCTTTTTTTACCTCTTCGTCGGTGGCATCAGGCGACACCTCCAAAATTTTGTAGTCATCATCCAAATTACGGTAGTTGGTGGAACTGTATCCGCTTGATCCCGAATTGTAGCCATAACCGGAACCATATCCATAGCCATATCCGCTACCATAATTTGTGCTGTAACTGCCTTGATAGCTATGGCCAATAAACATGGATTTCAAAGCTTCGAAAGTGGTTGAGGGAATGCCGATGTTGTAGGCGATGTTGCGAATCACGTCAATCTCGGTTTCGTCAATGTGGCCGTCGGCTTTGGCTAGTCCAAACAGGAATTGAAGTATCAGTATTCTTTCCTGAATGTTGGTGCTGTTTTTGATGTGTTTGCATATCTTCTGAAGCTCAATGGGTTGTTTGAGATAGTCGCGCAATTGGAGAATGGCCTTCTGGGCTTTGTCCACACCAATGTTGTTTACCAGATACTCTTTGACAAAATCCAACTCGGATTTCAACATTTTGTTGTCGGCCTGCATTACGGCCGCTGTCAATTGCATGAGTATATCGATAAATTCTGATTGGGATAGGTGGTGGAAATTAATGGAAGACTGGCCAGTCCCGCCTCCAAGCAGCCGGCTTATGAAACCTCCTATGAGATAACCCAGCAGTCCACCCCAGAAACCTCCCTGTGTGAGACCGATAAAGAATCCTATAATCCTAAATAACATGGCGTTTAAGCTTCTTTATGAGATGTGATAGCCGTTCCGAATAAATCGTAGTTGTCTGCGTCTGTGATTCTTATGGGATAAAATGTGCCGAGATTTAATTGTTGACTTCTGTCAATCAAGACGGTATTGTCAACATCGGGAGAATCGAACTCGGTACGTCCGATGTAATACTCTTCTTCTACGGTGTCCACCATTACTTTCATAACTTGACCCACGAGACTTTGGTTATGTTCGAGTGAGATTTGTTCTTGCAGACTCATGATTTCCTCCACTCGGCGGTTTTTTTCGGAGGTCTTGATGGGGTCTCCAAGCGGATAGGCGGGTGTGCCTTCTTCTTGCGAGTAGGCAAAAACACCCAAACGTTCAAAGCGCATTTGTTTGACAAACTCAACTTGTTCCTTGTGTTGGGCTTTGGTCTCGGTGGGATAGCCCGAAATAAGGGTTGTTCTTAGGGCGATTCCTGGAACCTTCTTGCGGATATTCTCAATCAGTTTATAGGTTTGTAAACTCGTTCCGCCGCGATGCATATCACGGAGAATGTCGTCGCTGATATGTTGCAGGGGGATGTCCAAATAGCGACAGATGTTGGAATATTCGTTCATGACGTCCAGAATCTCGTATGGAAAGCCTGTCGGGTATGCGTAATGCAGCCTGATCCATTCCAACCCCTCCACCTGAGCCAACCGACGAAGTAACATTTCCAAATCGCGATGTCCTGATAAATCCATGCCATAGTAGGTTAAGTCTTGGGCGATGAGCATCAGCTCCTTAACCCCATTTTGTGCCAGTTTATGGGCTTCGTCCACCAGCACATCGATGGGTTTTGAAACTTGCTTGCCTCGGATTAATGGAATAGCGCAATAAGAACAATTGCGGTCACAGCCTTCCGAGATTTTCAGATAGGCATAGTGTGATGGGGTGGACAACATTCGGTCGCTCTGAGCCAGCAAGTCAAAATGATCGAGTTTGAAAAGTTGGTGCAGCTCGGCAAAGGTGTAAAAGGCATCCACTTCGGGTATCATTTGCTGTAGGTCTTCCTTGTATCGTTGTGCCAAACATCCCACAACATAAATTTTTTTGACCAAACCGGCTTTCTTACGCTCGGCATGTATCAGAATTTCATCGATGGACTGTTCTTTTGCATCATGAATAAAACAGCAGGTGTTGATAACTACGATATCAGTGTCTTTTGTGCTGTCGTGAAGAACGTTATAGCCGAGTTTTTGCCACTGGGCGGCTAATACTTCTGAGTCCACACTGTTTTTAGAACACCCGAGTGTAATGATATTAATGCTTGTTTTAGTTGATGTTGACATACTTCTCAAATAAAATTGCAAAGATAATGAAAATTTTGTATTTTTGCAAATTGTAAGTTGAACTAGGCAATGTATATTGATGCTGAGCTTTTTTCTGATTTTCTCTTGCACAAAGAGGTGACGTGGTTGGGAATAGATTTTTCCAAAGCCAAGTTTACACGTCAGGGGTTTCAACTCACCCAGGAGGTGGTGCTCAGGTACTTTAGTGACTGGAACAGTCTGATTATCTCTGACCAGAAAAAATACGATGTGCGTATGAGTTTCAGGAAACCAATCATGCAATATGACCTTTCGTGGGTGACCAAGCGTAATAAGACTGTAAAAATCAATAACTTGATTAGCAACTTTATTACGATTGACGCTATCTATAACGAGGATTCCATTATCAACTATATACAAAATTCCCAGTTGCCCAAGGTGAGTGAGTATTCTTTGCTTTTTATAGTTGAATCTTTTGATAATCGTGTGAAAACAGGTACAGTGTGGGTGGTGATAGTGCAGACAAGTACGGGGAAGGTGGTCTTGTGCGAGAAATTCATGAAAAATCCAAGCGGCTTCGGTTTGCGTAATTATTGGGGAAGAGTATTCTACAATCTTTTTTTTGACATACAGAAATATTCTTTCCTTCGTTGGGAAAATATGGTGAAAACAGAAGAAAGGTAACGAGTGGAGGATTACAGTAAAAACATTCTATAAAGATGGGCGCATTCAAGCAATATGATTTCAGGGGCGTTTTTGGAGAGGATTTCACATTGGAGGATATTTATCGTTTCGGTTTTCTTCTTCCCAAACTTCTTTCGACCAACAAAGTTTTGGTAGGTAGAGATATGCGTCTCTCGACCCCAGCCATATTCGAAAGTTTGACCCGTGGTATTGTTGATGCGGGTGCTGATGTGTATGATATGGGTTTGACTACCACACCGATGGTATATTATTTTACCGCCAAACATCATTTTGACGCTTCGGTAATGATTACGGCATCTCATAATCCTAAGGAATATAATGGATTGAAAGTGTCTCGTCATGATGCGTTGCCAGTGGGGCTGGATACGGGTTTGGGAAATTTGCAACGGATGATGCAAAATGAGGAAGTGGTACCGGTGGCTGTGAAGGGCAAGATGGTGGATTATCCTGTAAAACAGGAATATCTTGAATTTCAGCGGAACTATCATTATGATTTCTCTAATCTGAAAATTGTGATGGATTGTTCCAATGGAATGGCCTCTGTTCTGGTGAAAGATATTTTCGGACAGCAACCCATATATATGTATGATGAGTTGGATGGAACTTTTCCCCATCACGAGGCAAATCCGCTGGAACCGCAGAATGTGGTTGACCTTCAGCAAAGGGTGTTGCTGGAAAAAGCCGATATAGGTGTGATTTTCGATGGCGACGCCGACCGTGTGATGTTTGTGGACGAAAATGGTCGGTTTATTCCACCCGATTTGATGATAGCTGTACTTGGACATTATTTTATTGGAGAAAAGAATGTTCAGGGAAAGGTGATTGTGGATATAAGGACCTCAAAGTCTGTGACTGAGTATATCGAGAAGTTGGGAAGAGAAGTATATATCTGGCGTGTGGGCAGGGCTTTTGCTGCTCTGAAGTTGCGTGAGATAGACGGTGCTTTTGGAGGAGAGTTTGCTGGTCATTATTATTTCAGGGATTTCTTCTATTCCGATTCAGCTATGATTGCTGCTCAGGTCATTCTGCATGTGGTGAGTGAGATGAAGAAGAGGGGAGTGTCGGTTTCACAGTTGATAGCGCAGATTGCCACCTATCACAATACGGGAGAGATCAATTTCAAGATTGAGGATAAGAAGGCTGCTATGGAGGCGTTGCGTGAATATTTCTGCATGCGGGAGCAATATACCAGATTGATGGATTTTGATGGCTACCGCATAGAATTTCCTGATTGGTGGTTCAATGTGCGGCCTTCTAATACTGAACCATATCTCCGTTTGCTGATGGAAGCGAAGACTCAGGAACTGCTTGATGAGAAACTTGCGGAAGCGAAGAAAATTTTAGGGGATAGGAATTAGATTGAATACGAGTACAAATTTAATAAATAATACATATATGGAATACTTTAAGGAAGCACCTATCTCGGTGACCGTATGTGATAAAGACGGCATTATTTTAGATATGAACGATAAGTCGGTGAGCACTTTCATTAAAGACGGTAAGAGCATTATTGGTCAGTCGTTACTCGATTGTCATCCCGAACCGGCCCGTACCAAGTTGTTGGGATTGCTGGCTAACCACAATGTAAATGTCTATACTATTGAGAAGAATGGCATCAAGAAAATGATATATCAGTGCCCGTGGTTTAAGGATGGTGAGTTTGCGGGTTACATAGAATTGTCAATGGAGATTCCTTTTGAGATGCCTCATTATGTGAGGATGCCGAAGAAATAAAGTCTCTTGTAATCTTAATAAATGTTAAGAAATTGAGGTGCAGTGAGAAATTTTCTTAATTTTGCACCCCGAAATTGATTTATATAATATTATAAGGTAAAATTATGGCAACAACAGCAGATTTTAAGAACGGACTTTGTATTGAACTCAACGGTGAATTATGGTCTATTGTTGAATTTCAGCATGTAAAACCTGGTAAAGGTCCGGCTTTTGTAAGAACAAAATTGCGTAATTTGAGAACACAGCGTGTTTGGGAAAACACTTTTACCGCTGGTGTTAAAATTGATTTGGCAAGAGTAGAGCGTCGTCCTTATCAGTTCTTATATAAGGAAGGTGATGATACCTATAACTTCATGCATTCAGAAACATACGAGCAGCTTGCTATTCCTGGTGAGTTGATTAACAACCCTGGATTGCTGAAAGAAGGTCAGGGCGTTGAAATCATGTATCATGCTGATACTGATACTCCGCTGACTTGCGAGCTTCCTCCTTTTGTTGATCTGCAGGTAACCTACACCGAACCGGGCGTTAAGGGTGATACTGCCACCAACGCAGCTAAACGTGCTACCGTTGAAACTGGTGCAGAGGTGTTTGTTCCCCTTTTCATTGAAACAGGTGAAATGATCAAGGTTGACACTCGTACTAACAAATACGCTGAAAGAGTAAAATAAAAATGAAATTCAAGACCCCTATTACCCTTAACGAACTATGTGGTATTATTGGGCATAAAGTGGTTGTCACTGGTAATCAAGATAATTTGATTACTGGCGTCAATGAGATACACTCGGTTGTTAAAGGGAATATTTCGTTTGTCGATTCTCCGAAGTATTACGACAAAGCGCTTCAAAGTGAGGCTACCGTTATCCTTATCAATAAGGAAGTGGATTGTCCCGAAGGTAAAACGCTTGTGGTTACTGATGATCCGGTGAATGACTATATCACGATTGTAAGACATTTTGTACAGTTCCATCCTCAAAGCGAGCTGATACATCCTTCTGCAAAGATAGGAGAGGGAACGGTAATCCAACCTAATGTCTTTATTGGTGAAGACGTGGTTATTGGCAAAAATTGTGTCATCCATGCCAATGTCAGCATTTATGCCCATTCCATTATAGGTGACAACGTCATTATTCATTCCGGTGCTTCCATTGGCGCTGATGCTTGCTATTTCCAGAAGCGTAATACTGGTTGGAAGAAGCTTGAGTCATGCGGAAGAGTTATCCTTAGCGATAATGTGGAAGTGGGAGCCAATACCTGCATTGATAAAGGTGTGTCAGGTGATACCTACATTGGAGAAGATGTCAAGTTTGACAACTTGGTACAGGTGGGACACGATACCCATATTGGAGCCCGTTGCTTAATAGGTGCCCAATGCGGTATAGCCGGATGTACCTATATTGATGATGATTGCAACCTGTGGGCACGTGCTTGCGTTAACAAGGATTTGTACATTGCAAAGCATACCACCATTTTGGCACTTTCAGCGGTGGACAAGAGTGTGAAGGAAGAGGGAATGACCCTTTTCGGTCAGCCCGCTATTGATGCACGTAAGGCATGGAGAGAGTTGGCCAGCATCCGTTCATTGCCGGGTCTATTGGAAGAATTTGCCAAACTGAAGAAAGAGGTAGAGATTCTGAAATCTTCAAAATAAGCTTGGTTTAAGCCTGATGTTGCTAACAAACCAAGGTGCAGAAATTGTCGTCGGAAGGGTTGAAAAGTTGAGTTGAAATGTGTATATTTGCCAGCGTAAATATATACATTAGAGCGAATGGCTGAAAAGAACGAAAAAATTGATGCACAGGAAGCGGATCAAACCGTGG
>LXOW01003974.1_pt1 | contig 11219 bp, 11 predicted proteins | sample 1368591 | NCBI WGS metagenome assembly LXOW01 (sample SAMN04884650, study PRJNA319009) | bovine gut metagenome | isolation source: Cow rumen | host: Bos taurus | place: Italy: Legnaro (PD) | collected 2014-07-09
GCGTAGCCGCAGATGGCCATAGCCTCGACGATGCTGTGCGGGTCACCTTCCATGATGGAACGATCCATGAACGCACCCGGGTCACCCTCGTCAGCATTGCAGATGACATACATCTCGTCGCATTTGTTCTTTGCGCAGAGGCCCCATTTCACGCCGGTGGGGAAGCCAGCGCCGCCACGGCCACGGAGGCCTGACTTGGTGATTTCGTCGACCACCTGTTGGGGAGTCATTTCGGACAAGACCTTGCCCAAAGCCTCATAACCGCCGCGCGAGATGCACTCGTCGATGTTTTCGGGGTTGATGAAACCGCAGTTACGCAAAGCGATACGCAGTTGCTTACGGTAGAAGCCCATGTGCTTCGAGTCGGCAACGTGTTCCCTGTTTTCAGGGTCCATGTAGAGCAAATCGGTGACCTTACGGCCCTTGATGATGTGCTCGTTGATGATCTTCTCGACGTCTTCAGGCTTCACCTGAGTGTAGAACGTGTTGTCAGGCATGATCTTGACGATGGGTCCCTTCTCGCAGAAGCCGAAGCAACCGGTCCTGACCACCTGAACTTCATCCTGCAAGCCCTTCGCGGCGAGAATGTCCTCGAAGTTCTTGATGATTTGAGCACTTGCCGAAGCCTGGCAGCCAGTACCGCCGCAGACGAGCACGTGCATCTTGATTTTTGCCATATAAATTCCTCCGAATTAAGTTATTAGATAGTTTCGTAGTTCACGGGGATGACGCCTTCCACCATTTCGTTGTTCATCACATACTTGGTGAGGATTTCGTCAGCGCGGTTGTTGTCGACATGACCGAAGACGATCGGGTCCTTGCCGGGGCACTTCACCTCGATGGTCGGCTCGGCGTGGCAGTAGCCCATGCAGCCGGTCTGGGTGAAGACGATGCCGAGCTTCAGCTCGTCGGCCTTCTCCATCATGTGTTCCATAACTTGTTTTGCACCAGCAGCAATACCGCAGGTGGCCATTGCGACCTTGATTTGCACCAAAGAGTCCGGATCGTTGCTCTTCTCGCGAAGGTCAAGGTTCGACTGAAGCTTTTCTCTCATAGCTTTCAGTTCTGCTAAAGACTTAACTTTTGCCATTTGAATGCTTTTAAAAGGTTATTACTATTTGAGTTATTTGTAATTTGCTAAAACGCTGCAAAAATAGGGAATTTATCCACTCGTTCCAAACAAAGAACCAACTTTTTATGGTTTTTTGAGTTTATATTATCAATTTGATTATCAACACCTTTTTCTTCCCATCATTAGCATCAATTCTATTTTAGAACGGTTCTATTTTAGAAAAGCAAGGGTTGAGTCCCAAAAAAAAAGACTTCCCGACATTTCAGAAGTTGCGTCGGGAAGCCATAACTTCAAATTGAAACAGACAATTAGAGTTCGTCGTTCATCAGCATCTCAAGAACCTTCATGAAATTCTGCTCCTTGAGATTTACTTCGCCCTCCTGGGCAGAGACGATGTCGTTTATGTCAGCCATGAAAGCGACTTTATCCTCCTGAGTCTTTAAGAACTCGTCCTTATGCTCCTTGAAAAAACTCAGCCATGCCGGGCTGGTCATCGTCTTCCAGGACTCAAACACTTCATTGTAACTCTTTTCGTCAAACTGCATGCAGATACGTTCCAACTCGTTCATGGAGATATTGCCGTCAATGCCTGCAGCACAAAGCATCATGAAGATTTCAAACTTCTCTTTGGTAAGATTTTTTTCCATAGGCGTAATGCTTTAATTCTATTTGCTGACAAAATTAGAAAATAAATCCATACCTTTGCCGCAAATTTCAAAAAAAATGCGAAAAATTTTCATAGTCGTACTTTTTGCCCTCGTTTCAACAGTGGCAATGGCACAAGAAAAATGTTTCTGGGTGTTCTTCACCGACAAAAACGACACCCAGTTCGATCCCTACTCCTATTTCGACGCGAAAGCCATCGAACGCTACATTCACAATGGTGCCGACCTCTACGACATCAGCAACTACCCGCTGAACAACAGCTATGTAACTACGGTAGGCTCCTACTCTACCGAAGTCTTCGGCGAGTCGCGTTGGCTCAACGCCGTCGGCATCCAAGCTACCGAAGACAATGCAGCTTTGATTGCCCAACTGCCTTTTGTGGCTAAGGTGCAAGAGATTGTTTCCAATGGTACGCTTGCTTCGTCGTCGAATGCTTTTATCAACGACCCTATCGAAGACAATGACAAACCTGTGGAGTTCCTCTCCGACCAGCTGAAGCGTTTTGGAGGCCAATATTTCATTGACAAAGGCATTAACGGGAAAGGTCTCCGCATCTGCGTGATGGATGGCGGTTTCCCCAAGGTAGACACCCACCCCGCTTTCAAGCACTTGCGCGACAACCATCAGATTATCAAGACTTACAACTTCCCCAACAAAAAGGAAGATGTCTACGGCTGGAGCACCCACGGCACGATGGTGCTGAGCTGCATCGCTGGCATCAACGCCGATGGTCAGATGCTAGGTTTGGCCACAGGTGCCGAGTTCCTTCTGGCCCGCACCGAGATTGACCCTGAACCTTTTATGGAAGAGGTGTGGTGGGCACAAGGTGCCGAATGGGCCGACAAAAACGGCGTCGACATCATCAACAGCTCATTAGGCTACGGCAAGGACCGCCACTGGACCAAAGACATGGACGGCACCTCCTACGTGGCCAAAGCCGCCCAAAAGGCTGTTGAGAAAGGCATTCTGATTTGCAACTCAGCCGGCAACGAAGGCGACGACAAGCGCTGGATGACCATCATCACCCCCTCTGATGCCGAGAACGTGCTCTGTGTGGGCGGCATCGAAGATAACTTGGAAGACTACAGGCATATCTCCTTCAGCTCTTTCGGCCCCACAGCCGACAAACGTTTGAAACCCAACGTGGTGGCCTTCGGTCACGCCCAAGTGGCCAACCCCAGCAACGGAAAGTTCACCGAAGCCTATGGCACTTCATTCTCAAGTCCTCTGACAGCAGGTTTCTGTGCCTGCGCCTGGCAGACCAAACGCGACCTGACCGCCCTGCAGATGAAAGCCGAGATTGAAAAGTCCGCTGACCTTTATCCTTATTTCGACTATGCCTTCGGTTACGGTGTGCCACAAGCAGCTTATTTCACTGGCGACCTGAAGCCTGCCGAACGCTCATTTGACCTTGTAAAAGAAAAAGACGGTGTGCGCATCGCCATTCCGAAACAAATTGAAAACCAAGACATGTTCATCAGCGTGGAAGGTGCCGATGGCGTTCTGGTTGGTTATTACCAGACCTATCCCGATTCAACAGGTATCAAACTCTACAACAAGGACTTCGGTCAGGGCAAGAAGCTCAACGTCAGCTATAATGGCTTCTATGACTCCTGCCCCATCGAAGGCCCGGGCGGCGACATCCACATGGCTGCCAACAACATACGCATTGTAGGACAAGACGGCACCTTCAAAGAAGCTAAGGAAGAAGGCTGGCAGAAGTCTCTCTTCTTCCAATACGACTATAACTTAGCCAATCAAACCTGGAACGGCTTCAGCCGCCATTTTGCCTTTGGTCGCCGCTGGTATTATGGCAAGTCTTATAAATTAGGTATGGGTCTTGGTCTCGACTGGAACCGATTCGTCTCCCTCGACGACAACCCCGACAACCATTCCTTCCCCGACCAGACCACCTTGCGTAATATGCAGCTCCGAGGTGAACTGTTCCAGCGTGTCATTATCCGTTTATGGGGTATAAACTGGGACTTGGGCATCTATGGCGGCATCAATGCCACCCGCCGCGCCAAGATGGAAAACTACGTCGAGTTCTGGGATGAGAACCATCAACTCCTTGACCCACAACCCTGCAACAACCGCGTCGTCACCCAATACAGGGGTATCAAGTCGATGAACCTCTTTGAATACGGTGCCACTACGCGTATCAGTTTCACCACCCTCCAAAACACACTTAACATCGGCATCTATGGCAGCTATCGCCTGTCGCCTGTATTCACGAAAGACGACCCAGTTCTTGGTGCAAAAGCCATCAATCCTTCGCCATGGAGTGTCGGTATCGAATTTGAACTTGTGCCATGAACGAACAAAACACTAAAAAACGCCCAGTTAGCATCACCATATTGCTGGTGTTTTCCTTTATAAACGCCTGTTGGAACATCGTTAGCTCACTGGTTATGCGCCTCTCCATGCCTCACATCGGCGAGATGATTCGCAGCGGACAGGCTGAAGAAATAATGGAACCCTTCTCCACCATGATAGGCGAGGAACAGCAACAGATGATGATGGACGGCATGACAATGCTTTCGCAAATCGACCCGAGGTACTGGCTCTTTATGGCGCTGTTGTTCATCGGGTCGCTGGTAGGCGTAATCCAGATGTTCAAAGGCAACAAAACGGGTTTGCACATCTATGCTGTCTCCCAGCTCCTCTTGCTCATCAACGCATCATTCTATCTCTATCCCAAGCAGGCGCAGTCCAGCTTCGTTTCCGAGCTGATCATGACTGTTTTATTCATTCTGATCTATTATTTGTACTTTAAACGGTTGGAGATACAAGAGAACCTTCCTCAAAACAATGATTAGCAATGAGTAAGAAAACCAACGAAGGGAAAATCTTCAACCTTAAGCCTGAGTTGACGCTGGCAATGAAGCTGGCGGCCACCTTCGCCATCACCTACTATGGGTTACTGATGGCTTTCGAGATTACGGCTGTGGTGTTCCGACGCTATTACTTCGACACCTATTATTTTAATGAAGGCGAGATGGACCTGGGCTCACGCGAGTTCATCGTTCAAATTATCCAGCTGGCCCTGTCCGTACTCTTGGTGTTCAGCCTCATATTGATTTTCAGAAAGAAAGCCTATGGCAAAGCCATCTTCGTCAGTGCCACCATCCTGCTTATCGTGTTCCAGTTCATTGTCACAGGTTTCTACCCTTGGCTGAAATACGCCCTCGAAGCCCTGATGGTACTGATTATCGCGCCGCTACGCGTGAAGAAGAAAATCAGGTTCAAGGGAGGCAAGTTCTCTTTGGAGGAAGTCAAAGAGACGGCAGAAACGCCAGCGGCGACTGTAGAAACCGAAGTCCAGCAGACGCAACAAGAACAAATAAATAAAGAGCCTGAAGCATAGCAACAGGCTCTTTTCATTTTGAGTTTGGGAAGGCTTACTTGGTAGCCTGCTCGTATCCGGCACGTACTGCCTGGATGTTGAGGTCGACAACTTCCTGGCCTTTCTTGCCGAAGATGTGGGCGATAGCCTCTTCCACCTTCTCCATCGAGATGCCGAGATAAGGCACCGTGGCACCCAAAAGCACCATATTGGAACGGGCCTTCAGCTGCTTGGCAATCTCATTGGCGTTGAAAGAAACCACATGTTCCAGCTTACCGAGTTCGGCGTTAATCTTATCCATTTCAGGATAGTTACCGATGTTGATGAAGGGATCATTATTGGTAATCACCCAGCCTTCTTTGTTCAGCCAAGGCAGATAACGCAAGGCTTCCATCGGCTCCGAAGAGAGAATAATGTCGGCCTGACCCTCGGGAATAACGTCGGCGAAGATCTCGTTGTCGGAGATGCGAAGGTGCGAGAACACCGAGCCGCCACGCTGTGACATACCGTGAATCTCGGACTGTTTCAGATTCATGCCCATATTCAGAGCGGCATCAGAGATAATCTTGGCTACCGAAACAATGCCGTCGCCACCTACGCCGCAAAGGACTATATCTTTTTTCATTTGTTTACAGTTTTATGGTTATTTCTTCATGTGTTTCTTCAATTCGACGATGCAGGTGCGGTGCGGGATGATGACCGACACGCCGTTGTAGTTGACCTCTTCCTCGATGATCTTGACGTTCTCTTCGTGGTTCTTAGGCAGCGGGACGATGTCGCGGATGTGCTCTGGTTCCACACCAAGACCTTCACAGATACGACGAATCTTGTTGTGTGCCGACGAAGGTTGGCCACCCGTCATAGCAGTGATGTCGTTGTCGAGAATCATCACCACGACATTGGCCTTCTCGTTGACGCAGTCCATGAGGCCTGTCAGACCGCTGTGACCGAAGGTACCATCGCCGATGACGGCTACGCTCGGGAAGATACCCACCTCGCTGGCGCCCTTGGCCATCGTGATGGAGGCACCCATGCACACGGTAGTATTGATAGCACCCATATTGAAGCCCAAAGTGTAGCAGCCGATGTCGCCGAACACCTTGCCGCCCTTATGGTTGGCCATCACGGCGTTCAAAGCATTGTAGCTGTCGACGTGGGGGCAACCCTGACAGAGCGCAGGCGGACGATTGGTGACCACATCCGGCACCTTAAACATCACCGGCACATCCATGCCGAGGGCCTTTGCCACTTTCTCAGCGTTCAGCTCACCATCGCGGCGGATGGTCTCGTCCAAACGACCCATGACATTCTTGCCCTTGCCGAGGAAGCCTTTGATATGCTCCTCAACAAACGGCTGGCCGTCTTCGAGGACGAGAATCTCGTCGCATTCATCGTACAGCTTATTGATCATGTCGTAAGGCAGCGGATATTGCGTAATCTTCACGACAGGATAAGGACAGTTGCCATCGGGGAAATTTTCCATCAGGTAGTTATAGGCGATACCCGTGGTGATGATACCGATGTTCTTCTTCGGGCCGTCGATGTATTTGTTGAAGCCCGAAGTGGCCGAAGCCTCTTCAAAAGCGGGCTGCTTGTCGATGAGGTCGCGGTAGAGGCGCTTGGCGTTGGCCGGCAGCAACACGAACGACTTGGCATCAGCGGGTTCAGTGAGCTCGTTCTGCGGACGGACGGGCTTGCGCACCACACCAGCACGGCTGTGGGCCAGACGGGTCGGGATGCGGTAGAGCACCGGCGTGCCGAGTTTCTCACTCAGGTCGTAGCCGTAGTGCACCATGTCGTAGGCCTCCTGTTGGTTGGAAGGCTCCAGCATGGGAATCATGGCCCAGTGACCATAGAAGCGGCTGTCCTGTTCGTCTTGCGACGAGAACATGCTCGGGTCGTCGGCCACCACGACGAGGACACCCTTGGTGCCGATGATGGCAGCGTTCATGAAGGGGTCGCCGCAGACGTTAAGGCCCACATGCTTCATGCAGGTCATGGCGCGCTTGCCGGCATAAGCCACGCCGATGGAGGCCTCGAGGGCCGTCTTCTCGTTGGCGCACCAGTTGGCAATCACGCCGAGTTCCTTGGCTTGCTTCGAGTTGATGACATACTCTGTGATTTGGGTTGAAGGCGTGCCCGGATAGCTGTTGATGGCCGAGCCGCCAGCATCGATGAAGCCCTGTGCAATGGCCTCATCGCCTAAAAGCAATACTTTCTCCATTTCGTTATTTTCAGATTTCAAATTTCAAAGTTAACTTCGTTGAATAGATTTGGGCAAAAATACGGAATTTTTCATTATGCGCAAGAAAAAACTTCAACTTGGAGCAATATCAGGTCTTTTTTGCGTTTTTTGAGAGAGCGTATGCCTAAATTCAATATTTTTGCAATTGCTTAGGTAAACATTTATACAAATAATAAATATCCATTCGAATGAAAAACATTAAGTTGATTCTTGCCGTACTGCTCATCACAGCGTTCGGTACTGTGAATTTCGCCCAAGAGGGCAAAACACTGAAACGAAAAGTGGCAATAGGTCGTTTCACCAACGAGACCCAATATGGCAAAGGATTGTTTTACGATCGCGAAAACGACCCTATGCGTAAGCAGGCGATGGACATTCTCTCTTCGAAACTGGCTGCCAGCGAAAAATTCATTCTTCTGGAACGCGACGACCTTGATGTCATCGTCAAGGAAGCTGGCACAGAGATGCAAAAAATCGGTGCAGACTACATCATCTTAGGCTCCATCACCCAGTTTGGACGCAAGACCGAGGGTGACGAGCGCATCTTCTCGCAGACCAAGACCCAAACTGTAGAAGCTGCCGTTAGTGTCCGTCTTGTCGACGTAGCCACAGGCCTCATCATCTATTCCGACGAAGCCAAAGGCCAAGCCGAGACCTCATCAAAGACGACCTTGGGCATTGGTGGTACAGCCGGATTCGATGCCACACTGAGCGACAAGGCAATCTCTGCCGCTCTCACCCAACTCGTAGAGAACATCATCAACAAATGCATGGACAAACCGTGGCGTGGCTACGTGCTTACAATCGACGGCGACAACTACATCATTTCAGGAGGTGCTTCACAGGGTGTCACTCCAGGCACCAAGTTCGACCTTTATAAAAAAGGTAAGAACGTGACCAATCCCCAAACCGGCGCCACCATTGAGCTGCCAGGCACCAAATTAGGCAAAGTCACCGTTACCGCCAACTATGGAGACACTCCCGAAACCGAAATCTCTTTCGCCACATACGAGGGCGAGAAGATTGAAGAGGATCATCTCGAGAATTATTACTTGATGGAAGAATAATCTTTATATAGGAGAAACACACCATGAAAAAAACTATCATAATCCTCTTTTGCCTGTTAACGACCGCTTTCTTCACAGCCTGCGGCGTGGGCAACTACACCGTCACCTCAGGCATTGAAGATAAAGCCGCCGTCTGCTTCTCGGCACCGTCTGCTTATAACATAGACGTCACCATCGATGGAGAACGGTTCAGCACCAGTACCGTGAAGGACATCGCCCATAAGACCCGTCGCGACATCAAGAAGACAGCCAAAAACGTTATCGTCACCACCCCTGGTCGCCATAAGGTGGAGGTCACACGAGACGGCCAGACCCTATATTCCAAAGAGGTGATGCTTTCGACAGGAGACACCAAAATCATCGAGCTATGAAGAAACTGTTTGTCCTGATTGTCATCGCCATACTCTTCTCTTCATGCGTTGAGTCCAGACCTATGCTCTACAATTGGGGCTATAAGAGCCAATCGCAGAACGCCACAACATACGAGACTCTGCTCTACGAAAACTATCACAAGCAAAGTCCCGAAAGCATATGTGCCTTGTTGTGCCAGTATGAAACTATGGTCACCAACCCAGGTGGATTGAGAAAAACCGTACCTCCTGGCATTTGCGCCGAGTACGGCTATCTCCTTCTCTCTCCAGAGACAGCAGAAGCATTCAGCAGCAGTGCCACCAAGAAACAACGTGAAACCATGGGTGCCTCCAGCAACTATGGTGCTTCGTTCAGGGAGAAAGGCTTGCAGATGTTGGAAATGGAAATGGAGCTTTACCCCGAGTCCAGCGTGTTCATTCAACCTCTTATCCAAAAATTCAGACAACAGTAAGCCATGAAAAAGATTTACTACCTCTTGATAGCAATCTGTGCTGTTATGTTTGCTTCCTGTACTACACAGCGCTATACACGTGCCGAGCTTTATCCGAAGCTGTATGAAGAAAAGCCCGTGACTTTGTTGGTCATGCCTCCCATCAACAATTCCAACAACGTGGAGGCAAAGGACTTACTTTACACCTCTATCAACCAACCTTTGGCCGAAGCCGGCTACTACGTCATTCCGCCTCATTTAGCAATGGAGATTTTCAAGGCTGAGAGCGCCTACGATGCCGAGTTGTTCTTTGAACAGAACTTGAACGTGTTCAACAAGGTGTTTGGTGCTGATGCTGTCGTCTTCTCCATCATCGACGAATGGCAGAAAAAGGGATTCGGAATTCAAACAAAGATTACGTACATCGTGAAGTCGACAAGCACCAACGAAGTGCTATTCGACCGCACCTGCAACGTCTATCTTGACCTTCAAGATAATAACACCTACGGTGGCGGACTGGTAGGGTCATTGGCCAGTCTTGCAGTGTCAGTCATCCAGACTGCTACCACCGAACATATCGTTGCCGCAAGAAAATGTAACGATTACATCTTCAAGGATATTCCCCAAGGCAAGTATCGCGAAGAGCATCTACAAGACCAAGAGACTCCCGCGAATGCCAAAAACATGAGCGTAACGGTTAGGAAATAAAAACGAAACAATTCAATTATTGTCATGACTTTCAAAAGGTTAAACAACATCACAGGATGGGCGGCAGGACTGATTGCCACCATCGTGTATTTCCTCACGCTGGAGCCTACCGTAAGTTGGTGGGACTGCGGTGAGTACATTTCTACAGCTTACAAACTACAAGTGGGTCATCCACCCGGGGCGCCTTTGTTCCAGCTTCTCGGTCGTTTCTTCTCGCTCTTCGCGGGTGGCGATGTTACCAAAGTGGCCATGATGGTCAATGTTATGTCGGCTCTCTGCAGCGGACTCACCATCGTCTTCCTCTTCTGGAGCATCACCATGCTGGCACGAAAAGTATGGATGAAAGAAGGCGAGGATGCCCCATGGGTTAATAAGATAGGTGTGCTGATTGCCGGTTTCGTGGGTGCGGTGGCCTACACCTTCACCGAGTCGTTCTGGTTCAACGCCGTCGAGGGCGAGGTTTATGCCATGTCGTCGTTCTTCACTGCCGTCACCTTCTGGGCCATCCTAAAATGGGAGCAAGTAGCCGACGATCCGCAAAGCACCCGCTGGATTATCTTCATTGCCTTCCTCATCGGCCTCAGCATCGGAGTACACTTGCTCAACCTGCTGTGTGTGCCTGCTTTCGTGTACGTGGTCTATTTCAAGAAGTGGCAGAAAACTTCGTTTGGAGGTTTCGTTGTGGCTGGTGTGGTCTCTGTGGTCTTGCTATGGTTCCTCAATATGTTCCTCGTGCCTCAGACCGTCAACCTGGCCAGCAAGTTCGAGCTGTTCTTTGTCAACACGCTCCACGCGCCGTTCAATCTTGGCACCATCGTCTATTTCGCCATCCTCACCGGTCTCATCGTGTGGGGACTGTGGTACACTGGCAAGCGCAACAAGGTGATGTGGAATACCGNNCTCATCGGCTACTCGTCGTTCTTCATGCTGGTCATCCGTGCCAACACCAACCCACCTATCAACGAAAACGAGCCCAAGGATGCCCTCTCGATGCTCTCCTACCTGCGCCGTGAGCAGTACGGCAGCTGGCCCTTGGTATACGGCCCCTACTACAACGCCCCCATCACAGGGCTGAAAGACGGCACCCCCATCTACGTCAAGGACAAGGAAGCCGGACGCTATGTCATCACCGACGACAACAAGAGCAGCGTGCCCGATTATCCCGCTGAGATGAAGACCCTCTTCCCCCGAATGTGGAGTACGCAACGCAGCTCGCACGCCGACATGTATGAGAGCTACCGCAAAAGCGAAAGCGGCAACATCATAGGCGAGAGCGTCAGGGTTAGGAACTACCGTGGTGAAACCGTCACCGT
>LXOW01218484.1_pt1 | contig 11217 bp, 9 predicted proteins | sample 1368591 | NCBI WGS metagenome assembly LXOW01 (sample SAMN04884650, study PRJNA319009) | bovine gut metagenome | isolation source: Cow rumen | host: Bos taurus | place: Italy: Legnaro (PD) | collected 2014-07-09
CACCTGCGAACTGCTGCCCGCCTCGAAGTGGTTGTGTATCTCCATCGGCAGCGGCATGGGCTCCGCTACCAGCTGACAGTCTCTCATGTCCTGCAACCGTCCGCGCAGGTCGGCTATCTCGGCGTCCTTCTCGGCTATCTCGGCATCCCTTTGTTCCACCTGCTCGTTCAGGTCGTCAATGGTCTGCTGCTGACGCTCCACCTGATCCTCCAGCTCTTTCACCTCCTTCACCAGGTCTTCCGTAGCATCCAGTGCCTGCATGTAGCACTGCCTCTGATACAGTTGCTCCTGCAACGCCTCCGCCTCGTGGGTAAGGGCACGCCGGGCCTCGTCGCGCCATTCCTCAATCATTCTGACATCCATTGCCCCCATTGATTAGAATACCATTAACCAGACTACCAACACACACTGAAATCACGAATAAAAAATATAATCCTTCCATAATCGTAAATTTTATAGTTTGACTTTTGTTATCGGACGCGAAGCCAGATTTCGCAATCCCGGTGCAAAGATACAAAAGGGGGTGTACCAAAATCCTAGGTACACCCCATAAACATTTAACGTTATTTAAGGAATTAGTATCTTTGCAGACTGGCGGATAATGCTTGTGCCATCTGCTGTCTAAGCGACTCGGGTTCAAGCACCTCTATGCGGGCACCGTGCGACAGCAGCTGCCCCACGAAGTCGGCGGTAGGTCGTAAGTCGAGCGAGAAGTCGGTATACTGGGCGGTGGAGGCTATCTCGCGCTGCGAGTGGTGCAGCGGCAGCGTGCGCAGGTAGTCGGGTGTCGTGTCGTAGGCGCGGATGACGACATGAGCCATCGGTACGGGCATGGTCAGCACACCGAAGTATTCGGCAAAGTAAGCCTTCGGCGAGAAGCCCTTGGGCATGGTGAACGACTCGGTGGTCAGCTCTGCCTTCGTCATGCGGTCCAGCGCGTAGATGCGCATCTGGTCGTCGGCAGTACGCGCCAGCAGGTACCACCGCTGGTGAAAGGCCTTCAGCGCATACGGGCACACCACTTTCTCGTAGCCCTCCACGCCGAATTTCTGATAGCCTATGAGCAGCCGGTGGTTGCTCTTGATGGCCCGCACGAGCACCGACAGATACTCCATGCCGGCGGGCACTTCCTCCAGCACCACGCGGTCTTGGACGGAAGCGCTGTCCGCCAGCACGCCGTGTACGGTCAAGGTCGAGAACAGCCACGGCACCAGTCCGTCGTCGGCCAGCACGCTGGGGTTGCCGATGTAGTAGCGGTAGGTCTTGTCCTCGCAATCGATAACCACCCCGAAGAGATCCTGTATGGTGTCACGGTGCCTGTTGAACGTTGAGCGCGGCAACGGGTTGCCGTCGGCCACGCAGTCGTCTATCCATTTCCGGTTCAGCTGGCTCAGCGTCATCTTGCCGTGGAGCCGTAGCATGTTGATAATCCAGATGTACTGTCTGATTAATTGTATATGTTTCATAGTGTGGGCGGGTTTTCCGGGTTGTCCGGGTTTTCATGCCGCAAAGATACAACAATCTTCCCAAACTTTTTAAACGATTGCTGAAAAAAAAGCAAAAGGGCAGCAAAAACAAAAAGATACATCACACATCGGGACAGTTGCGCGCCCATCCACAGATAAAAAAACCTCCCCACACTTCGCAGTGTAGGGAAGCTGACTTACCAATTTATTAATTCATTTACTTATGAGAGTTACGCTTAACTCACGAGTTTTTTATATAGTGCATCTATTGAAATTGGCGTATCTATATCATCAATGTTCTGGCTGATACACGATTGGGGATTGTGTAAGATAGGTGTCTCCACCGTTCGTGTAGGCTGAGCCGTCCCAATATACCGTACCACCGATGGTCACCGTGCCGCATGTGCTTAAATTTTTGCCCGTACCGATGCTATTGGGAGGAGTACTAGAGCCCTTCGTGGCGGTCACCTTGGTCACGCCGTCGGTGATGGTAATGGTACCGCAAATTGTTTTTTTATAAGTGTATCCTTGGCCGCAGCCGATGCCAGCAGCACCTCGACCACCTGTGGCAGTGACAGTACCACCAGTGATAGTGATATTGCCGCAAGAAGCATCATAATCTTCTAAACCACCACTGCCGATGCCTGCGCCATATTCGTGACCATAAGCGGTGATGATGCCGCCCTGTATCACGATGTTGCCACAGTGCATCTCGTAGCCGCCACCGATGCCAGCACCCCAGAACTCTCCATATACATTATCTTTACTGCCAGTGGCTTCAAGTGAGCCTGTGCCTGCAGTTCCACCCTTGATGGTGAGCGTCTTGTCCTTGGGCACAAAGATGCCCGGATATTTATGATGGAATCCTCTCACATAATTCGTCGTTCCGTCCTTCAAGACAATAGTGGCATCGCCCTCGCAAGTGATACCTGCCCACTGGTAGTCATTGCCGTGTACGCCGTTAATAGTCATGCCGCCGAGCGTCACCGTGGCACCGTCGGCAATCGAGATCTTGTAGTTGTCGCTGAGCGTACCCGTCAGAGTCTCGCCGTTCTGAGCCGTGTAGTTAGCAGTCAGCTTTGAGAGGTCGACGATAACCGGAGCTTCTGAAACGGTCAACGCAATGGTGGCCTCCTTGCCATTGGCTGTAGCGGCCTTAATGGTAGTGGTACCGAGTGCTACGGCATGTACCTTACCCGTCTTGTCAACGGTAGCCACAGCAGTATTGCTGCTGGTCCATGTCACAGACTTGTCGGTAGCGTCCTCAGGAAGAACTGTAGCTGTCAGCGTAACATCGCCGCCACCTACGTTCATTTCGAAAGGAGTAGTAGGCGCACCCGAAATCTTCACCTCAGTAGGAGCCACTTCCTTCTTGGTCAGCATGCCCGTGATAATTACGCCGTTGAGTTTGACGTTAATAAAGAGCACGTTGCTCAGCGGTGAACCAGGAATAACCTGTATGGTGTTCTTGCTCAGGTTGAAGATGACGGTCAGAGGATAGGCAGTATTGGTGCCGTCAGTCTGCTTAACCTTAAACTCCAGTTCATACTTTGCCGGATAATAAACCAGTGAATAGCTGGTGATGATGGCTGCTGTACGACGTGGGGCTGATGCCATTGGGGCTTGATAGACAAACTCGTCGCCCACCTTCTTGAACGATACCGACTCGTCAACACCATCTACATTGAGGTCGAAGTCCACAACGGCGCCTTGTTTCAGGGCGTCCTGCATAACGGAGCCTACCTTTACCTTACAAGTGGCCTCGCCTGCTGCGTAATACTCTGTGGCGGGAACGCTGGCCGTAATGGTAGCCTCGCCAAAGGCAATACCGGTCACAAAGCCTTGCGGGTCGATGGTAACCACGCTCTCGTCGCTCGACTTGTAGGTAATCTTAGCCGGAGAAATGGTGGTAGCCTGGAACGGGCGGTCCTCGCCAATCTGCAGCGTCAACTCTGTGCTGGGGAACTGTACATAGCTGCCTACGGGATTGTCGATAGCCGACATCATCTCTTCACAGCCTGTCAGTGTCATAAGGCACACAACGGCCATTGACACGAGGGATAGAAAATTTCTTTTCATCATAATCTTTTTCCTTTTTAATTAATTAATATGAATAGTTAATCTAATTTCTTGCTGCCTACAAAGATACTAAAAAGAAAGAAAAAGCTTTCAATACCCCCTCTAAATAATGTTAATGTCATAAAGGATGATACACGCATTCGGGCCGCAGCCCAAATGCGTGCATCATTTCCGCATAAAAAAACCAAATGCGTGCATCACCTTCATGCTGCAAAGATAGGGTATTTTTCCATAAGACGTAAACGTTTGCGTTTAAATTATGTTTAAGAACGCGAAATGACACATCACATTCGTGCAAACACACGGATACAACCTCGTCTTGCGAAAGTTGAGTTAGATTATTTTCTTTGACCAAAGCCGAGAAAGGAATTGTTCTACCGGCCACACCTCAATTCCATTCAACATTCTTGGCCTTTCTTCCATCGACAACATAATAAGTTTTGCATCAGGGTGCTCCTCGCTAAAGGCTTTAAGCCCCTTTGTATCACTCGACACCACATGGTCGGCCGATTTCACCTCAATAGCCAATTCCACATGATTAGTCAAGGCATCGCATATCAAGACATCCACCTCATATTTGTTATCGAGCGTACGCCAATAGCTCATCGTTTTATCCTCACCATGGTTATATGATATAAATGCCCTCAACTCTTGGACAATAAAATGCTCAAGTGCATGTCCATATATGTCAGTACCTGGCTGGAGTGTCCTGCGATGCAGCAGATGATTAGGGATAGCCACATCAAAATAGTAGAACTTCGGTGATTGAATAAGCTTACGCTTCACTATTTTTGTATATGCAGGCAGATGGAAACCAAGCATAGTTTCTTCAAGGATGGCAAAATACTCTTTCACCGTTTTAGCAGACACACCGCAATCCTGGGCAATGTTGGTATAGTTAACAATCTCTGTATTGCTTAATGCCGCCACTTGCAAAAACCGGGTAAATGCATCCAACTGACGAACAATAGCCTCTTCAACTATCTCCTGTTGCAGATAGTCGCCAATGTACGATTGAATACGCTTCGACGGATCTGCCACCAGATAATGACGAGGCAACATGCCATTGTTTAATGCACGATACAGGTCAAAATCAGGTATCTCAGCACTTACAAGAGGGAATAGCGTAAACCTCAAAGCCCTACCCCCCAGGAGGTTTGCACCACTACGGCGAAGCTTACGGGCACTTGAACCACTCAGTATAAATCGTAGTCCGCGATTCTCTATCAGCCAATGTACCTCATCAAGTAATGCAGGAACCTTCTGCACCTCGTCAATGATAACTAATTCACCCTCATCCAACAACTCACATTCTTCACGTAGTAATGCAGGCCGAAGTTGAAATGCCATGCGAACATCCGTTTTGAGCAAATCATAAAGACGGACTTTAGGGAAAAGCGCCTTTAACAACGTACTTTTCCCTGTCTGACGACTACCCCACAGAAACAGGCTGTCATCCTCTATTTCTCGTAATTTCAGTATTCTTTCTAACATCACATTTTTATTTTGGGGGCAAATATAATAAAAATATGTCAACTACGCAAGAAAATAAGCAGAAAATCTGAAGTAATACTTCGGATATTCGTCGAAAATCCGAAATAAGAGTATCGTTATTAAGCCTTTATGCTTATTTAATCACACACGGGGACAGACGGTTCCGCTGTGCATTTAAATGTCACAAAGCCATCTTTGTCTCTTTCGCCAGAATCTGACGGACGAAAGCATTAAGAGTGATGCCAGCCTCTTGGGCTAACATAGCAATAGCACTGTGAATCTCTGGTGATACACGCACATTAAACGTGCCACTATAAGGTTTGCGAGGCTCAACGTTTCTGGCTTTACATAAAGCGAGATAATCGTCGACGGCACCTTCGAAATCCTGTCGGAGTTCTTCAATGTTAGAGCCTTCGTAGGTGATGGCATCCTTGCTCATTCCCTGAACCTTACCAAAAAGGCAGTTGTCCTCTTCGCTGTATTCCACGCTACCCGTGTAGCCTTTGTACTTTAAATAACCCATAATTATTCCTCCTTTTTATCAAATCCCTCGGTAGCGTTCTGAATCGCTGTAACAGTTTACTCCTTTTGTTCATTGTAACTGATTTTGGTTGCAAATGTAACTAAATATAGTCACAATTCCAAATTTTTTAGCAACTATTTTGCATAAAACAGAAACATCCCACACCTTTTAATTAAGGAATGGGATGAATTTTACACATTAGTCCCGGTGATCCCCATCTTTCTTCTTGTTGCCTAATTTCTTCTGCTCCCTTTCAAACTGTTCTATGAAATGGATCTCTACGGGAGTCAATTCATTAGCAGTTCGTTCTTTAAACTTGTCGTATTCGGCATCAGCCTTCTCCTTAGCCAGTTTTGCAGAAATACTCCCCGCATGGGTTAATATCTCCTTGTCTGACAGACGCAGAAAATCGTCGAGTTTCTGAATCCAGTCGCGCATATACATCGGCTTATGGTCTTTGGCACGCAGCTCTGCATAGTCAATATACAGGTTCACGATGCGGTTCAGCGTGTCAATCTCTTCTTCATTGAGATAGTTTTTGGCGAACTCGGCATCCGTGCGTTTGGGCATCATCCCCGTCCAGGTGGTAAGTCCCATAAAGTCCTTGGCGGCATTGGCGCGATCATATATTATCTCTGCCGCCGTATGTCCATGAGCAGCAAAATGCATCTTATTTTGGACAGTAGCAAAGAATTGTTTGGTGATTTCTACTCGCGGGTCGTAGTCGATACTGAGGGCATATATCTCCAACACCTTGCGATAGAATATCTTCTCTGAAGAACGTATATCACGGATACGCGCCAGCAGTTCATCGAAATAGTTACCACGACCTGCATTCTTCAATAGTTCATCGTTCAGCACGAACCCCTTTTTGATATACTCTTTTAAAACGGATGTTGCCCACTGACGAAACTGAACGCCACGATAGGAATGAACACGGTAGCCCACGCTGATAATCATATCAAGGTTGTAATATTCTACATCATGTGTTTGAGTTTTGCCATCAATTGCGCCATGTCGAGTGGTAGTTGCATTTTTTGCAACTACCAGTTCACGGTTTAGTTCTCCCTCTTCAAACACATTTTTTATATGCCTTGAAATATGATCCAATTTTTTCGCAATAAATCCTTGGCAACAGAGATGCGCAATTTTTTTCGGCAAATATATTGCTTATGTCAGCAGATTGTTGTATCTTTGCAATTGTCAAAGATACAATTGCTAAAGACATGTACGATCAAATCCGAGACGATACCCTCTTCGGTATGCTATATGCCGTAGTGTCAGCACTGTTTCTGGTGGCTTGCTTCTATCTGCTGTTCCGTCAGGGCAACGCCTTTGCCCGTGACGTTACACCGTCAGTCCGCCTGCGTCGGTGGACTGCTGCCTATTTTGGCGCCACTGCTTTGTGCCGCTTGTGGTATATGCAGATATTCTTTCTTACCTCCGTTGAGGATATTGTGGTGACCGACCTTATAGGCGGATTGCTCGACAGCGTAGTTGTGCCTTTGGTCATCATCGTCATGCTCAACATGCTGCAAGACCGCCGGCGACCACTGTGGCCTATTGCTTTGATGATAGTACCGTTGGTTGTAGGAGCGGTATTCAACATTGCCACCCTTAGTTATACTGTTGTTCCGATGCTATATGTCTATCTGCTGCTGTTGTGCGTAGGTATCACGATATATATGGTTCGCGCGACGAGACAATACGGACGTTGGCTGCGCGACAACTATGCCGACCTGGAGCACAAGGAGGTGTGGCAGAGTTTTGTGGTACTGGCCTTCATGCTGCTGTTGTTCGTTTTCTATACGCTTATAGGCGATGTCCCGCTTTTCCATTACGCCTATCAGGTGTTTTACATCGTGCTTCTCGGCTATCTCTTGTGGCGGGTAGAAACTTTGAGCGACCTGAGCATCCCTGTTAATGATACGGCGGAAGAAATGCCCACTACTGAGACTGTGGAAGACAATGACCTTTCGTTATCCATGTGTAATCGCCCGGCTTTCTTGCGTCCCGTTGGTAGCAAGCCAGCAAAGCTGGAGCGGCCGCCTGGCATGTCCAAGAGCATCGGACTGTTGCTTCAGCAGCGTTGCATAGATACGCAACTCTATTTACAGCATGACATGACCCTTGCCCAGCTTGCCAAGTCCATCGGTACCAACCGATACTATCTCAGCCAGTATTTCTCCAGTCTGGATATGAATTATAATACCTATATCAACGATTTGCGCATCAACCATTTTGTTGGCCTCTATCGCGAGGCCTTAGACACTCAGCGTTCTTTCACCGTCCAGCAGTTGGCTTTAGAGAGTGGCTACCGCAGTTATACCACATTCAGCGATGCTTTTAAACGCAAGATGGGGCTATCGGTGAGATCCTGGATGAAGGCTGCTCGCCCGGAGGGCAAGGCTCAATATGAAAAGCTTGGCGAACCCTAAAGTTACGAAATCTGCAAAATAACTCACGAAATCTGCAAAAATCAGACCCGCAAGCCAATGATGTCATCATGGTTTGCGGTTTTTTTGTTACTTTTGCTCGCTACAAAAACTTAATTCAAATACAATATTTAATTTTTATGAGAAAGAAACAGATTTTTAGCTTTTTGGCAACAGCCATGCTTTGTTGCTGTGCTATGTTCATGCAAACGTCATGCGTAGGGGAGGACCATCCCGCATCACCGACCGACCCAGCCGCTCCCGCCCAGCTGAAGCAAGGTGTCTGGACGGAATACGACGAAGCACTTTTAACCTCAGGCAAATATACCGAAGAGGAGCTGGCCAATATGCCCGCCGTCGGCATGATGGTCGAGGGCGACAAGGGCTACTTCTTCACCTACACGGCTGAGGGCGCAGACGACCTGGTGGAGGGAAAGATCATCTACGACAACAAGACTGGCAAAGGTACCATCATCTTCCCCACTATCAAAGACAGTCCGCTCTCAGGCCAGACGGTCAGCTTCAGCATGACCTCCGACGAGACGATGCAGTTCGAGTTCACCTATGATGGCAAGAAGACCACCGGCACCTGTGCTTGGCTCTGCGAAAACCTCGACAACTGGGGTGAAGGCGATGAGAGTGGCTGGGAAGAACTGCTGCCCTACTATCAGGCCATATCCGAAACTGCGGGTCCCGACGGCAGCATCGACTGGAGCGCCTCGGAAGCTGTAACGGTGGAAGATGTGGACGATGAGGGTCATATTGTGGAGAAAGAGGTGACGGTGACTGACCTCGACAAGCCGCTGGAGCCGCTGGAGTGGAACAATGGGGCATCTTCCAGAGCCAATACCAGAGTGGCAGCTGCTGTCATCGAAGGTATCTCCGCCGGCTTGGAGATATTCAGCTCCCTCTTTGAGCCCGACCCGATGGAAGAGATAAACGCCAAACTGGACGCTGCCCTCGGCAAACTTGACCAGGTGCTGACAAACCAGCAGCAGATGATGGCCAAGGTCAACGAGATGAACGCCCGCCTCATCGCCATCGCCGAAAGAATGAAAAAGCAGGAGACCGTGGGCATCTTCAACAACCGCACCCAGACTTTCTACAACCCGCTGAAGGTGCGCAACACCGCCTACTTCGACGATGCCTTCAAACTCTATAACGACAACAAGAGCGACTTGAGCCAGGTGAAAACCCAATTAGGCAATTATGCCAAGACGTGGGTAGGTAACAATGAGGAGTATATCACACGGACATGGAATTATATCGAGTACCTCAAAACGGTGCAACATTCCTCTTACGGCACGGGCATGGCCGCCATCTACGACGGACTGACCTTCGAGAAGTACCCCTGGGAGCACATGGGCATAGGCGACCGTCAGAACTATCGAGCCTACGACATGATTATGATTGCCAAGAGCCTCTTCATGATTAACCTTTACGCCGCATACGGCGGTCTGAGTGACATCCAGAAGGGAGGACTCTACAACAATTACAACAACTGCAAGCCGACGCTCAAAGAATTCTGCGAGTTTAAGGTCAGCAACCCCGATAAGTTCCGCGTCTGCCAGATTCCGGGTGCCCACTTCGTTATGCACAAGGAGATACAGTATTATGACTACAAAGGAAACAATAACGAGGCTCCTGATCTGAATAAATATGGCAAGGAGGTTTGCTATAGACCTGAGTGGCATAAGGCTGGTAAAATCAAGATAGAGAATCCCAAAGAACTGCTGTCGAAGTTGATTTACAAGAAAGAGGCGGAAGCCATCTTCAACTATTATAAGCCCACAGGGATGATGATGTGGCCGGATGTGCTGGCAAAAGGTCACGAAATGGCAGGCGGTGCAGTCTTTGCTAAGGATTCTAATCCGGGAGAGTTACCATCTCTGCTGTCGTATGATCCCAACAATCCTAACATGTACGGATTGCGTGTATCTGGCGGGGCAGTTGATATTTCGCGTACGTCGTTTTTTATACAAGGGAGACTCGAATATGGTACTCTTCCTTTGGGATATCCAACCTATCAAAATGGTAAGTTCGTGTGGAAGGAATATTATCGAGATAACGTTAAGTTATACGCAGCGATTATTGAGAAGCGCTACTAAGCCGCAATAACTCACAGATAATAAAATAATAATGAAATGAAAAAGATTATGTGCTCGACCTTTGGTCGCTTGTTTAACAAGAATTGGATGCTCGCCGCCATCCTCATCTGCGGCGTAAGCGTGTTCACGGCGTGTACGTCGAACAAGGACAACGCGGGTACAGACGAAAAAAGTGGTGCCGACCTGGTGGTCATTGGCAAGATTTTCACTGCTGAAAGGCTACGGGTAGGCGACGGAACGTCGGGAATGGATAATCAGGTGGTGGAAGCCTTTGCCGTGAAGGACGGCAAGTACGTCTATGTGGGCGACAAGAAGGGCGCCGAGCAGTATATCGTGAACGGCAAGACCGAGGTGGTTGATTACACCGGAAAGGGACTGGTGATGCCTGGCTGCGGCAACGGTCATGCCCATTATTCAATGGCCTATGCCCTGCGTGTTGCCGGAACGACGGTTGGCGGTAATGCCAGCCCGGAGAAATTCCTGACGGAAATCCTTCCCGCTGCAGTCAAGAAAGCCAAGGAGGCAGGGGCAACGTCTGTCTTTGGCTTCGGCTGGCGTCTCTTGGACTTCCAGGATAATATGCCTACCCGTCAGCAAATGGATGCCATCTGCAGTGATCTTCCTGTTTACTTTGCAGACGAAGAAGGTCATAAGGCACTGGTCAATACCGTCATGTTGGTGAAGGCTGGTATTATGAAGGAGGACGGCACGGTGCTCAAGAAAGACAAGGATATCCGCGGCGGCGAGATTGTGATGGGTGCCGACGGCACTCCTACCGGTTATCTGAAGGAACAGGCCGGCACTTTCACCCGTTCGCACTTGGANNCAGCAAATGGACAAGGCGGGTGACTTGCACTTCGTACTGGGTCTGAGCTACGAAATTGAAAGTTGGACGGATGTGGATGCTGCGTTGAAAAAGGCTGCTGACGTCAAGAAATACGCTTCCACACGCGTAAAACCCAACTGGATTAAGCTCTTCATGGACGGCACGGTGGAAACGGGTACAGGATTTGTGGAGCCGCTCTATCCTGACGGTCATCAGGGACTGGCCAACTGGGAAGAAGAGGAACTGACCGAAATGACGCGTAAGGCGAATGCCGACGGGGTGACCA
>LXOW01256965.1_pt1 | contig 11217 bp, 10 predicted proteins | sample 1368591 | NCBI WGS metagenome assembly LXOW01 (sample SAMN04884650, study PRJNA319009) | bovine gut metagenome | isolation source: Cow rumen | host: Bos taurus | place: Italy: Legnaro (PD) | collected 2014-07-09
GTTCATGGAGTGTACTCATGGCAAAATCTCCTTGGAAAAGCTGTCTTCTTTTTTATATGATTTTATTTTAACATGAGAAGGGGAGCCTGACAAGACACAAAACGAGACCGCACTGCTGCAGGCAGACTGTGGCATACATGGCATATCGGGCACCGGCATACCTGCCGGACCGTCCATCTGTGTTTATGCGCGCGGCGGGGGCGCCGTTGTCCCCTGGTCGAAGATCCGGACCGGGAGAACGATGTTTCGCGGGGGAAGCATCGGATCCTCGATCCGCTCCAGCAGCAGCCGGACACTGATCTCGGCGATATTTTCGTCCGCCGCATAGATGCTGGTCAGGAAGGGTCTGGACGGATCTTCCGCGTGGAGGTTGTCGAAGCTGATGATCGAGACGTCCTGCGGAATCGAGAGCCCGTGATCCCGCAGGGCGTTCATCACCGGGTAGGCGACCTCGTCACGGAAGGAAACGATCGCCGTGTAGTCACGCGGCAGGATAAAAGAGGCCAGGGTGTTGTGCGCCAGCGCGTCCTCAACATCAGCGCCGGGCACAACGCGCACACAGTCATCCGGAAGTCCGCTGTCCCGAAGGGCACGGCGGAAGCCGCTCAGGCGGTCGATCTGCGAGCTGCTGAGTTCCATGCCGGAGAGAAAGAGGAAGCGTCTGTGCCCGAGCGCAGCCAGGTGCTGCCCCGCGAGATAGCCCCCCTGTTCGTCGTCACACCGGACCGTATCCGCGTCCACCTCATTGACGCGTCTGTCCAGCAGGACAAAGGGCACGCCGCTGTCCGTCATGTACTCAATATAATGCCGCTGTCCGAAATTCGGGAAATACAGGATCCCGTCAACCGAGAGGGATATCGCCGTGTGAATGAGCTCTCCCGCAAGCGTTTCTTCCAGATGCATGCAGAGGATCATCAGGTTGTAATTCTGATCACGCAGGTCCCGGTCCATGCGGTTAAGGAGGTCACAGAAGTGCTGATTGTGAAGGTCGTTGACGATGACCGCGATCATCCTGCTGCGGCCGGAGCGCAGCGAAGACGCCATAGTGTTGGGAATATAGTCCATGCTGCGCGCCGTCTCCTGGATCAGACTGCGTGTCGCCTTTGACAGCCGCTTATCCCCCCGCAGCGCGCGGGATACCGTGTTCACGGAATACCCGCAGGCATTCGCGATATCCTTCAGTGTGGTACGAACCCGTCTCATTTGTTCCATCCCTGTCATGCGTTCCGATTTTTGTCCTTTGCTGCCGCATGCGCCTATTATAGCGCAGTCCGGGCGAAATGCCAACAGCAAAATTGCCTGTTTTCGTCACTCTTCACAAAATAATTTGAAAAGAGAAAAGAAAATCCTTGACTTTTTATTAGATTAACGTTAACATAAGGGCGAACCCGAAAGGGAAAACGTTAATCCGGAAAAGGAGGAAAAACATGAAAAAACTACTGGCAGTCCTTCTGGCAATCGCTCTGATTGCGACGCTCGGCATCACCACGGCGTTCGCAGAGGAAGAGCCGATTCATCTGACCCTGTGGACATTCCAGGAACTTCACACGCAGCTCTATAAAGAGATGCTGGATGAATGGAATGCCAACCCCGACAACCCCAAGCTGGAGATCGACATGCAGGTATATCCCTATGAGGATATGCACAACAAGCTGACGATCGCCCTCCAGAGCGGTGAAGGCGCCCCCGATATCGTGGATATCGAGATCAACATGTTCGCAAACTACCTGAAGGGTGACATCCAGCTGGCTGACCTGAACGAATATGTCGAGCCGATTGAGGATCACCTGGTCATGAGCCGTTTCAACAACTATGCCAAGGACGGCAAATACTACGGAATCGACCACCACATCGGCGCATGCATCGTCTGGTACAATACCGAGATTCTGGAAGAGGCCGGTATCGACTACCACGACATCAAGACCTGGGACGATTATCATGAGGCCGGCAAGGTCGTGCTCGAGAAGACCGGCAAGCCCATGTGCACCTGGGAGTCCAAGGACTGCTGGAGCATTTATCCCCTGGTCAACCAGCACGGCGGCGACTGGCTGACCCCCGACAACGAGGTCCGTATGGACGAGCAGGTCGTTGTCGACACCCTGGCCTTCATGAAGAGCATGCTGGACGACGGCACGGCAGTGGCCTGCCCGGGCGGCAACCATCACTCTGAGGAGTACTATGGCTGGATGAACGGCGGCGGCTGCGCTTCCGTCTCCATGCCGTTCTGGTATCTGAACCGCTTCACCGACTACATGCCCGACCTGGCCGGCAAGATGAAGGTCGCCCCGATGCCTCTGTGGTCTGACGGCGGCCATAAGTCCGCACAGATGGGCGGCACCGGCACCGCGGTCGTGAAGACCAGCCCCAACGTGGATGTGGCCAAGGCATGGCTCGCCTTTGCGACACTGAGCTTTGAGGGTAATGTCAAGACCTGGCAGATCCTCGGCTTTGACCCGATCATGACCGATGTCTACGGCTCGGAAGAGATGAAGGCCCCCAACAAGTTCTTTGATTACTACGAAGACGACACCATCTTCGACATGCTGAAGACCGTTCTGGACGACATCCCCGACACCTGCCTGACCGAGTACTTCCCGGCAGCGGCCGACATCGTCCGCAACCAGATGGCCTATGACCTTGTCATCGGCGGCGGCGATCCGCAGGAGATCGCAGAAAACTGCGCCGAGGCGCTGCGCGACGAAATCATGTAAGCGGCACACGGCTGCTTCCCGGCACGTATTCTTATTTCCTGACAGCAGCCGGGGCGGATTCCTCCGTCCCGGCTTTTTCAATTATCGGTACATGGAGGCGATTGCATGAACGAGTCGTCCCTGAGCAGGCAGACGACCCTCAGGAAGAAACACTGGATCACGGATCCGAAGGTGGTGCCCTATGTTTTCATTGCACCCTTTCTGATCTTCTTTCTCGTGATCTATCTCTACCCCTTCATCAGCACCATTATGATGAGCTTTCAAAAGATCGACGGCCCGAACAATGTCGAGTGGATCGGCACGGCAAACTATGAGAAGATGTGGAACCGCAACTTCAAACAGGCCCTTGCGACCACCTTCCGCTATGCCTTCTGGGATGTCGTTGTGCTCACGATCGTCCCTCTGATTTTTGCCGTGATTCTCAACTCGCGGTGTGTGAAGTTCCCAAGCTTTTTCAAATCGGTCTTCTTTATCCCGGCGCTGACCTCCATCATCGTCGTCGGCATCGTTTTCCGCCTTGCCTTCGGGTCGCTGCCGACGGCGCCGGCCAACCGTCTGCTGGCGCTTTTCGGGAAGCCGCCCATCGACTGGCTGATGTTTGCCGGCACGGGTAACTTTGTCCTGATTCTGCTGACGCTCTGGCGATGGATGGGTGTGAATATCATTTATTACATCTCCGGTCTTCAGTCGATCCCCAGCGAGCTCTATGAGGCCGCTAAGATTGACGGGGCCAGCTCGGTGCAGCAGTTTTTCCATATCTCTCTGCCCGGCATCAAACCGGTGCTGATCTATGTGATCACGATCACGGTTCTCGGCGGTTTTGCGATGTTCACAGAGTCCGTGGCACTGTGGGCGCAGAACAACCCGGGCGGCGTCGGCCGTACCATCGTCGGGTATATGTATATGATGGGCTTCTACAAGAACAACATGGGCATGGCCTCGGCGGTCGGCCTGGTGCTGCTCGGCCTGGTGCTCGTGGTCAATCTGCTCCAGCTCATTGCGATGGGCTTCTTCAGAAAGGAGGACTGACATGCATAACTCCAACCGCATCGACGGAAAACGGCAGCTTGTCAAAACGATACTCGCGACACTGCTGATGATTATCACAGCTGCCCTTCTGATGGTTCCCTTCTATTTCATGTTCCTCAGTTCCCTGAAGCCGGGCACCGAGATGCTGCGAAACGGGCTGAGCCTGACCTTTGACCCGGGTGTCTCGTCGTTTAAAAACTACGAAGCGCTGAACACCTACCGCGACGGGATTTACTGGAAGTGGTACAGATCCAGTCTGATCATCATGGTCCTTCAGACCGCGGTCGGGCTTGTGCTCTCCTCCATGGTCGGCTACGGACTGGCGATGTACCGGTTCAAGGGCCGCAACCTGATCTTTACGCTGGTGCTGATCCTGATGATGGTCCCGTTTGAGATCCTGCTGCTGCCGCTCTACCGGATGCTGATCAAGGTGCATCTCACCGACACGTACTTCGGCGTCATCCTGCCGTATCTTGTTCCGCCGTTCATGATTTTCTTCTTCCGACAATATGTGCTCAGCCTGCCGAAGGAGATGCTGGAGGCGGCAAGAATCGACGGCTGCACCGACTACGGGGTGTTCTTCAGAATTATGGTGCCGAATATGATCCCGGCCTTCGGCGCCATGACCATCCTATCCTGCATGAACAGCTGGAACAACCTGCTCTGGCCGCTGATCGTTCTCAATACGAATGAAAAATTCACGATCCCGATCGGCATGGGCACAACCATCACGCCCTACGGCAATGCTTTCGACGTGCTGATGCCCGGCGCCGTGATGGCGGTTGTGCCGATCATCATTGTTTACCTCTTTGCTCAGAAGACCTTTATCGCCGGTCTGACCTCCGGCAGTGTGAAAGGATGATACTATGAAGCAAGCAAGCATGATTCTGGATCGCGACTATAAAATCGCGCGGGTGGACGAGCGGCTGTTCGGCTCCTTCATCGAGCATCTCGGCCGTGCGGTCTACGGCGGTATTTATGAACCCGGGCACCCGCTGGCCGATGAACTGGGCTTTCGTACCGACGTGATGCAGGCCGTAAAAAAACTCGGGGTGCCGCTGGTGCGCTATCCCGGCGGAAACTTCGTTTCCGGATTTCGCTGGGAGGACAGCGTCGGCCCGGCGGAACAGCGGCCGAAGCGGCTGGACCTCGCCTGGTTCACGACCGAGACCAACGAGGTCGGCCTCCACGAGTTTGCCCGCTGGGCCGAGAAAGCCGGAAGCGAGATCATGTATGCCGTGAATCTCGGCACGCGCGGACCCGAGCAGGCCAGGGACATCGTGGAATATGCCAACCATCCCGGCAACAGCAGACTTTCCGATCAGCGCATCGCAAACGGAAGAAAAGAGCCCTTCGGCATCAAACTCTGGTGCCTGGGCAACGAGATGGACGGGCCCTGGCAGATGGGCCAGAAGACCGCCTATGAATACGGCCGTGTCGCCAACGAGGCCGCCAAGATGATGAAATGGGTCGATCCCTCCATCGAGCTGGTGGCCTGCGGCTCCTCCTGCTCCGAGATGCCGACCTTCGGCGACTGGGAGCTGACGATGCTGAACGAGTGCTACGAGAACATCGACTATGTCTCTCTCCACCGCTATTATGCCAACCCGACAGGCGACACGGCGGGCTTCCTTGCCCGGACGATGGACATGGACGACTTCATACGCAGCGTCGCTGCCATCTGCGACGCGGTCAAGGGCAAGAAGCACAGCAAAAAGCAGGTCAACCTGTCCTTCGACGAGTGGAACGTGTGGTATCACTCCCGCGAGCAGGACGAGGAGATCTGGAAGCAGGATAAGTGGAACCGTGCCCTGCCGCTGCTGGAGGATATCTATAACTTTGAGGATGCGCTGCTGGTCGGCTCCATGCTCATCACGCTCCTTCGCAATGCTGACCGGGTAAAGGTCGCCTGCCTTGCCCAGCTCGTCAATGTGATAGCACCGATCATGACCCGCAACGGCGGGGGATGCTGGGCCCAGACAATCTATTATCCCTTCATGCATGCGTCAAAATACGGCCGCGGGACGGCCCTTCGGGTCATCGTGGATTCGCCGGTCTATGACTGCCGGGATTATGAAGGCGTTCCGACACTGGACGCCATGGCCGTGCAGGGGGACGACGGAAGCCTTACGGTCTTCTGCGTCAACCGCGATCTGAAGGAGGACTGCCTGCTGACGCTCGACCTGCGTTCCTTCGGGGTGCTCCGGATGAGCGAGCACCTGGTCCTGCACCACGACGACGTTCACGCCGTCAACACCGAGGACAGGCCGGATGAGGTGGTCCCGGTGCAGATCCCGGTCACGCAGGTCGACGGGGGAAGGGCAGAGATCCGCCTCTCCCCGCTGAGCTGGAACGTCCTCCGGTTCTGCTGACCGGCGGGNNCAGGAATGCCGCGCCGGCGGAAACAGAATAAAAAAAGAGGCTGACTCGATCCGGGTCGGCCTTTTGGCTGATTGTTCGAAAAAAAAGAGCAAAAAAAAGAAGTAAGCCCCAATTGCAGCATCAAACGCTCATCACAATCGGGACTTACTTCTTTAAATTCTTAATATCTAACATCTTTTAACCTCTCTTTCGTCAGATTCAAACACCACCGCCAGACAACCATAGGAATCATCTCACATGCACATTTTCTGCGGCTCGCGCAACCCCAGTCAGGCGGGGCATCCTGAATGATGGAGGCTTTCCTGTGATTGGAAACGGTACTTGCCTGATCCCACTTTTCAGACAAGCTTCAGAAGTACTCTTGACTTCTGTCTCTTCTTGACTATAAAATACACCAAAACAGCACAAAACGCAAGACGGAAAACTGTACAAAATACACAACACAAATTTGTGTAGAACATCCAAACGGCTCAAATGGGAACGGAGGTGTTTTCCCCGGCCTGTTCGCGGCTGCAGTGTTGGGGACAGGGGCAGAGCCTTTCCCTTGCCGCGAAACAGTACTGCCTCCGTGGGCGTGCCCGAATTCCGCGGTAAAGGTGTTGACAGGAAGGCGGTTTGTGAGTATGATTAGTTATACAAATCATACTTCACGGGAGGCGGAGCAGGATGACAGCACCGGAACACAGATATGCCTGGACAGCGACAGTCGGCGAAAAAGGACAGATTGTGATTCCCAAACAGGCGCGTGAGGTTTTTCAGATCAGGCCGGGGGACACCCTGCTGCTCCTCGGTGATGAGAAGCGCGGCATTGCGATCCCCGCCAAAGGATCATTCTCAGACCTGTTTGCTGCCGCCTTTCATGAAAAGGAGGATGAAAAAGCATGAAGATTGCCTGGTTCTGCATTCCTGCGCACGGTCATACGAATCCGACCCTCGGCGTCGTGAGGGAACTGACTGCTGCCGGGCATCAGGTCTTCTATTTCTCCTTTGAGGCTTTTCGGGAGAAGATTGAGCAGGCCGGGGCTGAATTTATCGGGTGTGACGGATATGACTTCGACATGGAGGATAAGGAAAACGCCGACCGGGTCGGAAAGGACAAGGCCTTTGCAACCGAGCTGCTCGTTTCCTCAACGCTGGCGCTTGACGAAATGACAACCGAGAAAATCGAAGCGATCAGGCCGGATCTCATCGTCTCGGATTCCGTTGCCTTCTGGGGCAAGCTGGTGGCCATGAAGCACCGTATTCCGTATGTTTCATCGACGACCACTTTTGCCTTTAACCGCTACTCGGCGAAGTATATGAGAGAGACGCCGCGGGATATCGCGAAAATGCTCTTTACCATGCCCAGAATCAACAGACAGATCAGACGCCTGCGGGAGAAAGGCTATCCCGTCAGGGGGCTTCTTGAGATCGTTCAGAATGACAATGAAACCAATACCATCGTCTATACCTCGAAGCTTTTCCAGCCGTGTTCCGATACCTTCTCTGACTGCTATCGTTTTATCGGGCCTTCCATCCGCCCGATCACGGCGCCGTACCCCAAGACCGCGGAAAAGACGGTGTATATCTCCATGGGAACGGTGAATCAGAACAGGGAGTTTTATCGCAACTGCATCCGCGTTCTTGGTGAGACCGACTGGCAGGTGATCATCTCCATGGGGACCAATACCGAGCATTTTGATCATCTGCCGGCGAATATCCAGGTCCATGAGTCGGTGGATCAAATGGCCGTGCTGTCCATTTCAGATGCCTTCATCACGCACTGCGGCATGAATTCCGCTTCCGAGGGCCTGTATTTCCGGGTGCCGCTGGTGCTCTTCCCGCAGACGCCGGAACAGGGGGCTGTGGCCGCGAGAACAGAGGAACTCGGTGCCGGAATTCGCCTGCGGTCCATTTCGGAGGCAGACGTCCTGGATGCGCTGAAGCAAGTCCTGTACGAGCCGAAATATAAGGAAAACGCCGTCCGGATCTCGGACAGCTTTCATGCCTGCGGCGGGGCGGCTGAAGCCAGAGCCTTCCTGGAAGGGCTTGCTTCTGCGGTATCGTGACAGGTGCGGCCCGATCAATCAGCATGACGAATCTGACAGAACAGCGTGAGCGGGAGATCTGTGCCCTGATCTGCCGCAGCGGCGGAATCAGGGCGAAAGAAATCGCCGGGAAACTGAATCTGGACCGCCGTGCGGTCAATCACATCCTTTACAGTTCGCCCCTGATGAAAGAGCTCTGCTGGCAGGACAGAGAGTTCCGCTGGCACGGGATCATGAAGCAGAGCCGGCCTCATATCGGCCTCCAGGAGTTTGCCGGCTACTATGACACGGCAGAGAACTTCCTTTCCCTTTCCGAGACGGAGTGGATGGAAAAACTCACCGAAGGCTGCGGCAACATCGGCCGGAACCTGAACGATACGAGAGGGCTGTTTCATTCCTTCCGGGACAGCAGGGAACAGATCCTCGGTCTCTTTCAGGACCTGAAGAGCATGGTCGGCGGCAGATGCCTGACCTGGGAGCTCGCATTTGAACTGCGGCTGAAGCGCTCCCGCCATGTCCGAATCTATGCGGACGTCCTGGTGATCACGGAAAACCGGGTCTTCTCGCTGGAGTTTAAAATGAAGGACCGCATCGATCCCGATGAGGTCCTTCAGGCGGCAAAATACTGCCCGTTCCTTGAAATCATGTTCGGCCCGGACTATGAGGTGATCCNNGATTTTGCCCGGATCGGAAACACGGATGCCGTGCTTCCGGTCTGTTCGGGCAACATGCTGTTCAATGTGTTTGATGAATACATGGGCTTTCTGAAGAGATAAGAGAAAACCCCTTGCTCAGAGAGCTTACGGGTTTTCATCGACCCTGAGCAGCGGCTGCGTGCTGCAGTGCACCGAACCGGCGCTCATGCGCGTCACATGGAAATCCAGATATTCCACCTTGATCCCGCGCGCTTCCAGTTCTTTTCCGATGGTATCCCGGAATGCGATATCCGTGATGTAGACCTCGGGGTTGATGGCCATCCCGTTGACGGCCAGCTGCTCCGCATCCTCCTCCGGAACGAGGATTTTATCCCAGTCGCGGAAGGTCTCGGGGATTCCGTCTGCAAAGGACTCCTCACAGACGATCATCAGACCCTCCCGGACCAGACTCATGACGCAGTCCAGATGCAGGATTTTTCCCTGCAGCCTGACCTCCTCCACCTCATAGCCGTAGGGCGCAAGATAATCCCTCAGCCACCGGATGCCGGCGGAGTTGCTTCCGTATCCGGAGTTCCCGACAAATATCTTCCGGTGATAGACGATCACGTCACCGCCCTCCAGAAACGGGCCGGCTTCTGCGTCTGTGAAATCCGGCATCGGCAGACCGACGTAGCTGGCACAGCCCTGAAACAGATCTCTTGCAGTCAGTGCTTCATAGCGCCGGTATTCCTTCCGGAAGTTGGCCTCGATCACATGATCGCCGACGACGATGAACGGGTCCCGGACGAAGAAATTGCTCAGACCGCGTCCGTGGGTCGGCCCCTCGGGAAGCGCAGCAAGGGCAAGCTCTTCTTCCGTCAGCATGCGCGGCCTCAGCACCTCGACGCCGTAGCGCTCCAGAATTGCGGTGAGTTCTTCCCGCTCCTGCACCCGCTGCTCGGTCAGCGCCCTGTTCGCGTGAAAGGTAATCGTATCATCCTCTACTTCCGCATAGGGAGGCACAAGGTTTTCCAGAGGAAGATAATACTGGCTGACCGGCAATGTGCTGTCGGTAACCTCCGACTGCGATACGATCACCCGTTTCAGCGGGGCGAACTCGCTCTCCACGTAAACAGCGGGGACCTCTGCCGCGTCCTCAGCGGCATAAGCGCCGGCGGCCGGGCCCAGGCATGCCAGCGCGGTCAGAAGAATGGCGATGAGCTGCTTTTTCATACTGCTTCCTCAAAATACTGGTTTTCTGCAGGAAAGATCCTTTTCATACTCTTTTCCCCAAACTTTATCATACAACATTGATCAGCCTTCTTCAAGCTGAAATCAGAACCGCAACACAAGGAGGACACCGCATATGAGAAAAACTGTTATTCCTGCTTTCCTGCTGCTCACGTTCCTGTTCTCTGTCCTGCTCCCGTTTTCCGCCTGTGCGGAAGCATCTCCCCGGCCGATTCTTTATACGTATTACCTGCAGATGGGCTGGGGCGATCGCCTCGAAATCGCCTATCTGGATTCCGACGGAAATCTGTGGGCTTTGGACGGATATGAAAGCACTCTCCATTGGCCGTATAAGACGGAAGAACAGCTGCAGTTCCTTGCGGAGAACAGCTTCGAAAACATCGGCCGGCTGAAGTTCGACGATCTGTTTGACCTGAAAAGCCTTGTCAATGCCGTGCAGGAATCGGACGAACCGTCTTATCCTGCTGCCTGCGATGCCGGAACCGAGGAGACCTATGCGGTCCGATATGACCGGGACGGCAATGCGGAAGCCATCCTGCTCGGCATGTCCGGCGACGATGTGTTTGAAAATACGGACCCGAACGCCCAGGGTCTGTATCTCGCTGCACGCAGGCTGTTCCCGGGCGTCATCGCTTACGGAGGCTCGATGGGACCGGCAGGCTTCATCCCGAAAGATCTGGTGGGCTTCTGCGGCCTGGGCAGCCTCAGCGGCGCCACGGTCAGGGCCAGCTATAACGACTGTGAATCCGGACCGAGCGAGATCCCCCTGAGCAGGGAACAGCAGAAGCAGATCCTGGATACCGTCCGCAGCACGGTTGTCACCGGAAAGGTCAGCGCCTGCGTCACAACCGGCGGCTTTCGATCCTACGACTTTTTCCGGGGGGATCAGTACCTTGGCTGCATCAACATCTATAACGACCTGCTGTATTGCTCTGACGGGATGTATTCCATCGAACGGAAGAATTGACTGAAAACGCAGACAGAAACAGACCGCATCTCGGGGATGTCCCGGATGCGGTCTTTTCTGGAACGGTATGCTGCGCTCCGGCGCGCGGACGGCTGCTTATGCCTCTGTCTCAGCACCCTGGTACTGCGCCTTGCTCACGCCGAGGATCAATCTGCCGATGTTTTGGAACAGTGCCAGCAGGATGCCGATCCCTGTGCCTTTGCCGAAAGCTTTCG
>LXOW01012535.1_pt1 | contig 11214 bp, 9 predicted proteins | sample 1368591 | NCBI WGS metagenome assembly LXOW01 (sample SAMN04884650, study PRJNA319009) | bovine gut metagenome | isolation source: Cow rumen | host: Bos taurus | place: Italy: Legnaro (PD) | collected 2014-07-09
GGAGAAAGTCGGGGAATCAAGTTTTTTTGTTACCTTTATGGCTTGATGAAAAAGATCGGGCTAATCTGGGTATTCTTGACGCTGGCGCTGCTGGCGGGGTGCCGGGGCGGCGGACAGCCGCAGGCACCTGCGGAGCGGCAGCTTCGCCCTTTCCCGTATCCCGAGGTCCCGGCGGTGTACTCCGACCCGGAAGTGCGGCGGGACTGGGTCCTGGACCATTTCTGGGACGCCTTCCTGGCCGGCGACGGCCCCTGCGACACGAGCGCCGTGCTGGGGGTGCGCCATTCCGACGTGGAGGGCCAGGTGGCGCTCTACGCGCAGCAGCTGGAGCAGCTCCCGCTGCCGGAAGCGCAGCGCAAGATGCGCCATTTCTTCGAACAGGTTGAGGCGCGGCAGGCGGCCGACACGGCCTCGCACGTCTACCTGCTGATGGAGGAGATCGTGTCCCGCTACCTTTACGACCCCAATTCCCCCGTGCGGAACGAAGATCTATATCTTCCTTACGTTGAGGGTCTTGCCGCATCTCCGTTCACGCGGGATGTGGCCCGTCCGGGCTATGTCTATGAGGCGAAGATGTGTGCCCTGTGCCCCGTGGGGAGCGTGGCGCCGGACTTCCGCTTCACGGACGCCCGCGGCCGCATCCACCGGCTGCACGACGTGCAGGCGCGCACGACCCTGCTCTTCTTCAGCAACCCCGGCTGCTACGCCTGCGCGGAGATCATCAACCAGCTGACCGCCATTCCCGGTCTCGACGGGCGCATCGCCCGCGGGGAATTCGCCGTGGTCAATGTCTATATCGACGAGGACCTCGACGCCTGGCGCGCCTACGAGCCCAACTATCCCCGCAACTGGCTCTGCGGATACGATCCCGACGGCCTGATCCGCTCCGACCGGATCTACAACGTCCGCGCGATCCCGTCGCTGTACCTCCTCGGCGAGGGGCAGCGGATCCTGATGAAAGACGCCCCCGTGGAGCGGGTCGTCTCCTGGCTGCAAAACCAACAAAATCAATAACATCATGGCTATCAACAGAAAACTCTGGGGCAGGACCCCCGATGGCAAGGCCATCTACAAGTACACGCTGACCAACGCCAGCGGCGCCTCCGTGGTGCTCGGCAGCGTCGGCGCCGCCATTGTGAGCGTCAACGTGCCTGACAAGAACGGCAAACTGGGCGACGTAGCCCTCGGCTACGGCAAGGCCGAGCAATATTTCCACGACGGTCCGTACCTGGGCAAGTGCCCGGGCCGCTTCGCCAACCGCATCGCGAAGGGCAAGTTCACCCTCGACGGCAAGACCTATACCGTGCCGGTCAACAACGGCCCCAACCACCTGCACGGCGGCCCCGACGGCTTCTCCGAGCAGGTCTGGGAGTCCCGCAAGCGCAAGGGCGGCGTGGAGTTCAAGTACGTTTCCGCCGACGGCGAGATGGGCTATCCCGGCCAGGTGGTCGTCGTGGCGCGCTATGAGTGGAGCGAGGAGAACGAGCTCCGCCTCACCTTCAGCGCCAAGTCCGACAAGAAGACGGTCATCAACCTGACGAACCACGCCTATTTCAACCTCAACGGCGGCGGATCCATCCTGCGCCAGTTCCTGAAGCTGAACTGCTCCGAGTACCTCCCGACCGACCCGGGTCTCATCCCGCTGGGCGAGCCGGAGGCGGTGGCGGGCACCCCGATGGACTTCCTCAACGGCAAGACCCTCGGCCGCGACATCAAGAAGGATTTCCCGGCCCTGAACTACGGCAAGGGCTACGACGCCTGTTGGGTGATCGACGGCTACCGCAAGGGCCAGCTCCAGGAGGCGGCCGAGCTGTGGTCCAACCGCAGCGGACGCACGCTCAAGGTCTTCACGACCCAGCCGGGCATCCAGGTCTATACCGGCAACTGGCTCGGCGGCTGCCCGGTGGGCAAGCGCGGCCGCATCTACCACGACTACGAGGGCGTCGCCCTGGAGTGCCAGCACTTCCCGGACAGCCCCAACCAGCCGGCCTATCCGACCACCGTCCTGCAGCCGGGCAAGACCTACCACGAAGCCATCATCTTTGCATTCGGAGTCAAGAAATAATGAAGCAATACCTCGACCTTCTGCAGGAAATCATGGACCACGGCGTGGTGAAGCACGATCGCACCGGGGTGGGCACGAAGAGTATCTTCGGCCACCAGATGCGCTTCGACCTCTCGCAGGGCTTCCCCCTGCTGACCACCAAGAAGGTCCACCTCAAGTCCATCATCTACGAGCTGCTCTGGTTCATCGCCGGCGACACCAACATCAAGTACCTCAAGGACCACGGCGTGTCCATCTGGGACGAGTGGGCCGATGAGAACGGCGACCTGGGCCCGGTTTACGGTCACCAGTGGCGCAGCTGGCCCGCCCCCGACGGGCGCAGCATCGACCAGCTCTCGCAGGTGATCGACACCATCCGGCGGAATCCCGATTCCCGCCGCATGCTCGTGACCGCCTGGAACCCTTCCGACGTGGACAAGATGGCCCTGCCGCCCTGCCACTGCCTGTTCCAGTTCTACGTGGCCGACGGCAAGCTTTCCTGCCAGCTCTACCAGCGGAGCGCCGACACCTTCCTCGGCGTTCCCTTCAACATCGCGTCCTACGCCCTGCTGACGATGATGATCGCCCAGTGCTGCGGCCTGCAGCCCGGCGATTTCGTCCACACCACGGGCGATACGCATATCTACCTCAATCATTTCGACCAGGTGCGCGAGCAGCTTTCCCGTGAGCCGCGCCCCCTGCCGGTGATGAAGCTCAACCCGGAGGTGAAGAGCGTCTTCGACTTCACCTACGAGGACTTCACCCTGGAGGGCTATGACCCCTGGCCGGCGATCAAGGCGCCGGTGGCCGTATGATGGAGAAATGTATGATCGTGGCGATGGCGCAGGACCGCGCCATCGGCCGGGGCGGGACGATGCCCTGGCACCTGAAGGGGGACCTGCAGTTCTTCAAGCGGGTCACGATGGGCTGCCCCGTGATCATGGGGCGGACCACCTTCGAGTCCATCGGTCGTCCGCTGCCCGGCCGCACCAACATCGTGCTCACGCGCCGTCCGGAGCCTATTCCGGGCACGGTTTGCGTGGACTCGATGGAGGCGGCGTACGCCGCGGCGGGGGAGGTGCCGCGGGTGTTCGTCATCGGCGGCGCGTCGGTGTACCAGGCCGCCATCGACACGATGGACCGCCTGTTCGTCACGCACATCAACACGACGGTTCCGGACGCGGATGCACATTTTCCGGAAATAAATACCGATATTTGGACCGTCGAAGCGCGGTCCGGACTCCTCAAGGATCCGGCCTCCGGCCTTGAATATGAATTTGTAAGCTACGTTCGCAAGTAGTTAGTAGTATGGCGGGTAAACGCGAGAAATTCGGCGGCCGTATGGCCGTGATCCTGGCGATGGCGGGTTCCGCCATCGGGCTGGGCAACATCTGGCGTTTCCCCTACATGGTGGGGGAGCACGGCGGCGCGGCCTTCGTGCTGGTCTACATCTTTTCCACCCTGCTGATCTCGCTCCCGGTCTTCCTGGCTGAAGTGATGATCGGGCGCCGTAGCCACACCAATGCCCGCGACGCCTTTGCGCGCCTGTCGCGCCAGCATCCCTTCTGGCGCGCCGCCGGCTACCTGACCATCCTGATCCCGACCCTCATCGCCAGCTACTACAGCGTCATCGGCGGCTGGTCGATCGAGTATTTCGCCAAGGCCTGTTCGCTGTCCTTCCTCCGCACTCCGCCCGAGGCGGTCAGCGACCTGTTCGGCCCCTTCGTCTCGTCCCCCTGGACTCCGGTGCTGATGCACCTGCTCTTCATGGGCATCTGCGTGGGCGTCGTGGCGGGCGGTGTGAAGTCCGGCATCGAGAAGTTCAGCAAGGTGTCGCTGCCGGTGCTCTTCGTGCTGGTGGTCGTCATCCTGGTCTATTCGGTCACGCTGCCGGGTGCCCGGCAGGGCGTGGCGTACCTGCTCCATCCGAATTGGAACGAGCTGACGCCGAGGACCTTCGCGTACGCGATGGGGCAGAGCTTCTATTCGCTGTCGCTGGGGATGGGCGCGATCATCACCTACGGCTCCTACGTGAGCAAAAAGGAGAATATCCTGGTCACGAGTACGGGCACGGCGGTCTCCGACCTGCTGTTCGCCATCCTGGCCGGCTTCGCCATCATGCCGGCGGTCTTCGCCGCCGGAATCGAGCCGGGCGCCGGTCCGGGCCTCATTTTCCAGAGCGTCCCGTATGTATTCGCCCGGATGGGCGACACCCTGCCGGTCCTCAGTTCGATCATGGCCATCCTCTTCTTCCTGACCATCATCGTGGCCGCGATGACCTCGCTGATTTCGCTGGTGGAGGTGGGCGTGTCGTTCCTGATGGAGCGCCGGGGCCTGTCCCGCGGGCGCGCCTGTTGCGTGGTTTTCGCCGTCTGCGGCGGCCTCGGGGTGCTGTGCTCGCTGTCCTTCGGCCCGCTCGCGGGCGTGACGATTGCGGGGATGAGCNNCGCGTCAACGGACGCATCTTCCCGGCGGTGCTGTTTCTGATCAAATGGGTGGCGCCGGTCGCGGTGGTCATCATTTTCTGTACCAATTTCATCCTGTAGGCCATGGAAAGGAGGCGGGAGACATTCGGCGGCCGCAGCGCGGCTATCTTCGCCCTGGCGGGCTCGGCCATCGGGCTGGGCAACATCTGGCGATTCCCGTATATGGTGGGCCAGACGGGCGGTGCCGCGTTCATCATCATCTACCTGGTGTGCTGCCTGCTGCTGTCCATGCCCATTTTCCTGGCGGAAGCCATCATCGGACACCGCACGCATGCGGGCACCTTCGGCGCCATGGAGCAGCTCGCTCCCGGCACGAAATGGAAGTGGCTGGGCCTGCTGACCGTGATCTCCCCGCTCATCATCCTGTCCTACTACAGCGTCGTGGGCGGCTGGTCCCTGGGCTATCTGTGGCAGTCGCTGTCGCACGGCTTCCACAGCTCGGAGCTCGGCACGGTGAGCGCTTCCTTCGGTCATTTCATCGCCAGCCCCGGCTGGCCGCTGATCTGCCATACGCTCTTCCTGCTCGGCTGCGCGTTGATCGTCTCGGCCGGCGTGAAGTCCGGCATCGAGCGTTTCAACAAGATCTCCATGCCGCTGCTCTTCGTGCTGATCGTGGTCATCATGGTCTATGCCCTCACGCTGCCGGGCGCCTCGGCCGGCGTGGAGTACCTCGTGAAGCCGGACTTCAGCAAGATCACGCCTTCCGCGGTGGCTGCGGCCATGGGGCAGAGCTTCTTCTCGCTGTCGCTCGGAGTGGGTACGATTTTGACGTATAGTTCATACATTCACAGGCAGGAAAACATTCTTGTTACGGGTCTCGGAACAGTCGGATTCGACCTGCTGTTCGCCCTGATTGCCGGTTTTGCCATCATGCCGGCCGTTTTCGCCGCTGGAATCGAGCCGGGGGCAGGTCCGGGCCTGATCTTCGAGACGCTTCCGTACATCTTTGCCAAGATGGGTGCAACGGCGCCCTGGTTGAGCTCCTGCGTCGCTGTATTGTTCTTTGTAACAATTGTGTTTGCGGCCTTTACCTCGGCGATTTCGATGTTCGAGGTGGGGGTGGCCTACCTCGTGGAGCAGCGCGGCCTGTCGCGCCGCCGGGCCACGGTGCTGATTTTCAGCTGCACCTGGCTGCTCGGCGCACTCTGCTCGCTGTCCTTCGGCCCGCTCGCGGACGTGCAGCTCTTCGGCCGCTCGATCTTCAGTTTCTGCGACATGCTGACTTCCAACTTCCTGATGACCTTCGGCGGCCTGCTGTTCGTGCTCCTCGTGGGCTGGAAGATGGACCGCAAGGCCGTCCGCGACGAGTTCACCTGCGGCGGCTCCGCCCGATTCAACTGCGCCGTCTTCGACGCCTTCTGGTTCCTCCTCCGCTACATCGCACCCCCGGCCATCGTCATCATCTTCATCACGAACTTCCTGGCGTAATCGCCCTTTTTTTAATTGCAGGCAGGCAGTTTTTTCGAAGGATCTCGTTATATTCGTGAAGATTCTTCAAAAAGAGCTGAGCTGATGGACGAAAAGAGCCTGGTCCGCCGCTGCCGCGACGGGGAGCCAGGCGCGCGCCAGGAAATGTATGAGACCTACGCAGGGCGGGTGCTGGCTGTGTGCCGGCGCTATATCCGGGAGCAGGACCGGGCCCGGGACCTCGTACACGACACCTTCCTGAAGGCGTGGTCCTCCCTGGACGCTTTTCATCCGCGCCGCGCCGGTTCGCTGGGTGCCTGGCTGTCGCAGATCGCCGCCCACCTGGCGGTGGACGAGCTCCGGAGCAGGAAACAGCTGACCCTGTTCCCCGAGACCCCCGACCCGGCCTTCGGCAGCACCGGTCCGTCATTCGCCGCATCCGGTTCGTCATTCGCCGGCTTGACCGGCGAATCTCCGGTGGACCCCGACCGGCTGCGGCAGGTGCCGGTCGAAGAGCTGATCGGGCTGATCGCCTCGCTGCCGGAGGGCTACCGGGCGGTGTTCAACCTCTTCTGCCTGGACGGGTACTCCCACCGCGAGATCTCCCGGCTGCTCGGCATCTCGGAGAAGACTTCACAGACACAATACCTCAAGGCAAGGCACAAACTGGCCGCGATGATCGCGGCGAAATATGGCAATGATGAAAAGGAATAAGAATCAGGATTGGACTCGCGTCCTGCAGGAGCGGCTGCAGGATGCCCAGCTGCCCGCACCGGACGACTTCGCGTCCTGGGCCGGCCAGAAATCCCCGGAAAACAGCGGCCATTCCTGGCCGGTGGCCTGGTGGCCGTGGGCCCTGGGCAGCGTCGCCGTCGCCGCTTTCGCAGGCCTGCTCTTCCTCCGCACACCGGATAACCATTCCCGGCTCAACCCCCAGACCCCGCCCGTCGTCGTGGAGTCTCCGGCCGTCGTTGATTCTCCCGCCCCCACTACGTCATTCCAGGCTTCCTCTCCGTCATTCGCCGGCTCGACCGGCGAATCTCCCGCTCCCGCCCCGTCATTCGCCGCCCCCTCATCGTCATTCGCCGGCCTGACCGGCGAATCTCCGGCCGCCCCCACAGTCATTCCGGCCTCTCCTGTAGTCATTCCGGCCGAAGAGCCGGAATCTCCCTCTCCTGCCTCCGCCACGCCCGACGAGCCCTCCGCCTCCACTACGTCCATCGCGTCCCCGTCCATCGCCGACCCCGCCCCGTCATTCGACGATCTGATCGGCGAACCGCCCGCCCGCCGCAAACCTCACCTCTCCCTGCGCCTTCATGCGGCCTCCGTGAACACCGTGTCGGCCGGCAGCTCGACGGTCAATATGGGCAAACGAACGGAGTACTATTACGGGGCCAACATTCCAGACGGTGTCGTCTCTTCTCCGGGGACGGAGAATTCCGAGTTCTACTCTTCCGATCTCAGTTCCAATATCATCAACCCTGTCCCCGTGCCCCGCGCACCGACGATTCCGATTTCCTTCGGCGTGAGCGCGGAGCTGTCCCTGTCGCGCCACTGGTCCCTGCTCGCGGGCCTGGACTACACGCAGCGCAGCGGCTATCGCGTGTATGAGAACGCGCCCCAGTCCCTCACGCTCCACTACCTGGGCATCCCGCTCGAGGCGCACTACGTCTTCTGGCCGGAGAGCCGCTTCCGCGTGTACCTGGGCGCCGGCGTGAAGGCCGAGAAGAGCTTCCTCGTTACGGGTGGGGAGCCGCTGAAGGACCCGTTCCTGTTCTCCGTGAACGTCCAGGCGGGCGCGGACGTGCGCCTCTTCCCGGGCATCCGGCTCTACTTCTCGCCGGTGCTCTCCGGCTATCTGACCCACAGCGCCTACGCCAACACCTGGGACAACACGCCCCAGTTCTCCCTCCGCGCCGGCCTGTCCTTCGACCTCTGATCGGCTCATTCGCCGGTCGACTGGTGTCGACTCGTGCAGCTGCTCGAAAAACCAATTTCTGCTCCGCCCTCCACAACGCCAACGCGCGACCGGCGAATGACAAAAACTTCAGGCAGTTTTTCGGAAGAAGTGCGTTATATTTGCGAACAACAACCCAAAACCATGAAGCATCATTACCTCTTCGTTCTCTGCGCGGCCCTTTGCCTGGCCGTCGGATGTGAAAAGTTGAACCGGGAGAAGAACCTCAGTGGCGACGAACTTGCCCCGCTGGTTCCGATCCAGCTGACCGAGGCGGACGTGCAGGTGCGCGACGCATCCAATCAATTCGGCCTCAATACCTTCCATCGTCTGTACGCCTTGTCGGAAGACGGGAATGTGGCCTTCTCTCCGCTGAGCCTGTCCCTGGCGCTGTCGATGGCCGCCGAAGGAGCAGAAGGCAACACGTACAAGCAGTTCTCCGACGTGATCGGCTGGAACAACTCCAACAAAGAAGAGGTTGGCGCCTACTACAAAAAGATGATCGCGGGCCTGGTGGAAGCAGACCGTAACGTGCAGCTCTCCAGTGCCAATTCCTTCTGGACAGCCACGGGTTTCCCGCTCAAGGAGAACTATACGTCCCGGCTGACCAATTACTTCTCCGCCGAGAGCTACTCGGTTGATTTCTCCTTGCCTGCCACCCTGGAGCGGATCAACAAATGGTGCTCTGACAAGACGGACGGCAAGATCCCGAACATGCTGAGCGGCCTGGATCCCAGCACCAAGTTAATGCTGATCAACGCCCTGCTCTTCAAATCCCCCTGGCGCCTGACCTGGGAGATCAAGCAGAACCGCACGTTCACCACGGCGACGGGCGCAAAAGTGCAGAAGGACTACCTTTATACGGAGAACGAGAAACTCGCCTATGGCGATTTCGGCGACTTTGAGCTGGTCCGGGCGCCCTACGGCAACGGGGCCTACGCGATGGACATTATTCTTCCCAAAGCGGGGAAGACCCTGTCGGAAGTCCTTCCGGAGCTGGAGTCGAGACAGGTTAATTATCCGCTTCAGCCCGCGGAAGTGACGCTCTACCTGCCGAAGTGGTCCACGGCATATAGTACGGAAGAGGCGCTGATTCCCGTACTGCAGGATCAGGGCCTGACGGATCCGTTCAACCCGGAACTGGCGAATTTCGCCGGGATCAGCGAGCAGTCGCTCTTTATCGGTCTGGTGAAGCAGAAAGTCCGGATCGACGTCACGGAGAAGGGAACGGAGTTTGCCGCCGTGACCGTGGTCGGGATGTACATCTCTGCCTATCTTCCTGTCACCCCGGCCAAGGTGACGGTCGATGTGAACCGCCCCTTCGCCTACACGATCCGGGAAGCTACTTCAGGCACCATTCTCCTGTTGGGCACCTTATCGAAATAATAGCATATGAAAAGATATCTGACATTTTTCCTGTTGGCGGCAGCCCTCTGCCTGACCGCCTGCGATGGCCTCTTCCCGAGCCTGGATCCGGATCCGGCGATCAATTACGGGGAGTCGATGCCTGCGGAGAAAGCTTACTCGATGGTCCAGTCAAAGCTCTCGCCCTTCTCCCGCCGAGGCATCACCCGGAGCAAGGAGCTTATCCCTGCCCAGACGACGTTATACTACCTGCCGTCGGGGGCGTCCCAGGCAGAGAGCATAGTCCTGGTAAAGTCGCCGACCTGGGTATTTTCCGTCGGACCGGATGCCAATGCGAACGGCGCCAATGAGTGGCTGTACGTGTACGTGAATGCGCAAAACGGCGAATGGGCCGGCCACGTCCTGAACGGGGAACTAGTGGGCCTGACTTGGGAAACCGTCCATGAAAAGGACGCGCAGCCGGACAGCTTCTCCCTTTTCCGTGCGGAAACGCTGTCGGATCCCGCGAGCTCCCGTTGGCTGGAGATCGCTGACGGATCGAAGGAGATCGAGAAGGATGGGCAACATGCCTGGGTCCGGCGCATCGACAGCGCCGCGGCGCTGGAGGATGCCTACAAGGGAACCGTCTCCACGGAACCGGATTGGAACACGCAGACCTTGCTGCTGGTGGCGGGTTATGAAACGACCCAGAACCTGCCGTACGACCTGACCTTCACGAAGCAGGAAGACGGAAGCTATCAGATTCAGGTCTATCGCCTGGAAAGCACCTACACTTCCGTACTTTGGTGGACGCGCGCCGTGCTGGTGGACAAACTGCCCGCGGATGCCTCCCTGACGGTCAAGACCACTTTTATGGGGAAGTAATCCCTTTTTTTCGTATCTTTGTCTTTCTAGACAATCATGGCAAAGAAAGGCGAAGATACCCCGATGCTGAAGCAGTATTTCAGCATCAAGGCGCAGCACCCCGAGGCACTCCTCCTGTACCGCGTCGGGGACTTCTATGAGACCTACTCCGACGACGCCGTGCTCGCCAGCAAGGTGCTCGGACTCGTGCTCACGCGCCGCTCCAACGGCGAAAAGGGCGACACGCCCATGGCCGGTTTCCCGCACCACGCCATCGAGGGCTATCTCCAGAAACTCGTCCGCAACGGTTACAAAGTGGCCATCTGCGACCAGCTGGAGGACCCCGCGCTCGTCAAGAACAAGCTCGTCAAGCGCGGCATCACCGAGATTCTCACCCCCGGCATCGCCTTCGGCGAAGGCATGCTGGACCAGAAAGAACATAACTACCTGGCCGGCCTGACCTTCGAGGGTCAGGTTTGCGGTGCCGCCTTCCTGGACGTCTCCACCGGCACCTTCCAGGTGGCCCAGGGCTCCCTCGATTACATCGGCACCCTGCTGAGCTCCCTCCAGCCGCGCGAGCTGGTCGTCCAGCGCGAGCTGCTGCGTGCCGTGAAGGAGCGCTATGGCGACTTCTACGCCACCGGTCTCGACGAATGGGCCTTCGTGCAGGACGCCGCCGTCGAGCGCCTCTGCAAACAGCTCAAGGTTCAGAGCCTCAAAGGCTTCGCCATCGACGGCTTCCCGCTCGCCATCTGCTCCGCCGGCGCCCTGCTGGTCTACCTCGAGCAGACGCAGCACGCGGGCCTGGGGAACATCTGCTCNNGCACCCCGATGGGCGCCCGCCTGCTGCGCCAGTGGCTCGCCATGCCGGTCATGGACCTGGGCGAGTTGAACGCGCGCTACGACGTGGTCCAGCTCCTGCACGACAACGAGGAGCTGCTCGCCGAACTGCAGGGCGACCTGAGCGAGGTAGGGGACCTGGAGCGCATTATTTCCCGGGCCGCCACGGGCAAGATCCTCCCGCGCGAGGCGCGCCAGCTCGGCCGCTCGCTGAGCCGCATGACCCCCATCCGGGAGCGCTGCACCGACACCGGCTGCGCGGCTCTCGACAA
>LXOW01300612.1_pt1 | contig 11209 bp, 11 predicted proteins | sample 1368591 | NCBI WGS metagenome assembly LXOW01 (sample SAMN04884650, study PRJNA319009) | bovine gut metagenome | isolation source: Cow rumen | host: Bos taurus | place: Italy: Legnaro (PD) | collected 2014-07-09
GTGACCGGACCCGATGGAGTGGATGGCCTCCACCAACGCCATGCGGATGCGGACGGCAAAGGCCTGCAATGCTTTCTTTTCCGTTGATTCCATATGTGTCCTCTCCTTTCATAGCGGCAGGGCGGACCCGTGCCGCAGGGCCTTGACCACGGGCAGCTCCTCCCCGCTCAAAAAGCGGATCAGCGCGCCGCCGCCGGTGCAGATATAGCCCATCCTGTCCGTCAGCGCGTATTTCTCCGTGGCGGTGATGCTGTCGCCGCCGCCCAGGACGGAGAAGCCCTCCGTGTCCGCCAGGGCATGCCAGACCTCTTTGGTGCCGAGCTCGCTTTCCGGTTTCTCGAACACGCCCATAGGGCCGTTGACGAAGACGGTCTTGGCGTCCATGATCTCGTCCCGATAGCGGGCCGCCGTCTCAGAACCGATGTCCACGGCGGCCATATCCGCCGGGATGCTGCCCAGTTTTGCTTCCTGCCGCTGGCCGTCCCGGACCCACGCAAGGTCCATGGGCAGGACGAGCTTCTCCCCGTAGGCCTCGTAGAGGGCCTTGGCCTTGGGGAAGAACTCCGTGTAGTTGGAGGCGGCGATGAAGTCATAGCTGCCCCGGCCGATGTCGTTCCCCAGGGCGATGAGGAAGATGTTGGCCACCAGACCGCCGGTGAGGATCCTGTCCGCGATGCCCCGGGAGAGCACGGTCTCCATCATCTGGAAGGCGTCGGAGATCTTGGCCCCGCCCAGGATGAACACGCAGGGCCGCTCCGGCGCCTCCATGAGACCGGAGACGGTGCAGTATTCCTTCTCAAAGAGCCGACCCATGGCGGAAGGGAGCACCTGCTCGAACCCGCAGAGGCTGGGCTGATCCCGGTGGGCTGCCGCGAAGGCGTCACACACGTAGAGGTCCCCCAAGGGGGCCAGCTTCTCCACCAGGAGGGTCTTCGATTGCTGCTCGTGGGTGAGCCGCAGCTTCATCTCGAAGAGGGTCTGCTCCTCCGCCACGAACCGCACGTTGTCGAGGAGCAGCACTTCCCCCTCCTGTAGGGCGGCGATCCGCTCCCGGGCCGTCGGGCCGCACACGTCGTCGATCCACTGGACCTCCCGGCCCAGGAGCTCAGAGAGGACCCGGGCGTGGGGGCGGGTGGTGTAGAAGTTCTTGTACTCGATGTCGCTGCCCTGATGGGCCATGAGCACCACCTTGGCCCCCCTTTCGGAGAGCTCCCGAACGGTGGGCACGCAGGCCCGGATGCGGTTGACGCTCTTAAGGGTATCGTTGGTGCGGTCCACCGGCTGGTTGATGTCCACCCGGCAGAGGACGGTCTTCCCCTTCACGTCCAGCTCGTCCAGCGTTCTGATCCCGAATCGCATAGCTTTCCCTTCCGGCCTTATTTGAATCGGCCGATCTTCAGATACTCGTTGGTCTTGGCGGTGCCTTCCTCCCGGGTCAGCTGCATCTTCATGGCCGCTCGGATGCCGTCCATGGTCTCGGGGATGGTGACGCTCTCCTGGGGGATGTTGATGGCGAACATGATGTCGTTGCCGCTCTCCACCACGCTGTCCTCCCAGAGGCCGATCTCGTACATGTCGCCCCGGCGGTTGCCCAGATCACGGGCGTACTTGAAGAGGCTGGCGTTGCCCTTGAAGCCCTCGTCGATGGTGACGGTGCGGATGCGGGGATGCTTGCGGAAGGCCTCGATGGCCTGCTCCTTGGTGATCTTCTTCCCGTCCTTGGGGGTGACCAGCACGGTGATGATGTGGCCGTGGGTCACGGGGGTATGGACCAGGATGCCCGTAGCTTCCACATGGGGCATGATGGTCATCAGGTCCACCGCCTGGTGGGAGGGGGCCTTGTCGATCTGCAGGGCGTTGGTGAGGCCCCGATGATAGTCGCCGGGATCGGCCACCCGCCGGATGATGGTGATGGCCACCTTCTCCACGCCGTAGGCCCTGTCGAGGCAGTCCACCGCGCGGATGAGGCCCGTGGTGTTGCAGCTGGTCAGCTTCAGGTAGTCCTGGCCCAGGCCCTTCTCATAGTTGGCGTAGCCATGGAAGAACACGTCCGCCACGGAGTTCTTTTCGCCGCCCTGGAAGATGGCCTTCACGCCCACCTTCTGATACAGCTCCTTGTTCTTGGCGCCCACGCCGCCAGGGGAGGAATCCAGCATGATGTCCACCTTCCGGCACAGCTCCTCGAAGGTGCCCGCCACGGGGATGTCGTATTTCTCGAAGGCGGCGGGATCAGCCCCGTCCACCAGGTACAGGTCGTACTTCACGTTGTTCGCGCCGATCATGTCGTTCTCCCGAAGGGCCCGGATGGCCAACGTGGGAGCGAGATCCGCGATGCCCACCAGCTCCATGTCCCCCTGCAGGGCCACGCCGTCGGCGAGACGCTGTCCGATGGTGCCGTATCCGGCCACGCCTACTTTGATCTTAGCCATATATTTATCTCCTTTTCTGTGCTCGATATATCAGATCTCGTCGATGCGGACGGGACGGTTCTCCTGCATGGACTTGGTGCAAGCGAGGGCCAGCTTGATGGACAAAAGGCCATCCTCGATGCCCACCCAGGGCTCCTTGTCGTTGATGATGCAGTCGATGAACTCCCGGACCTCCGCCTGATAGGAGCCCATGTACCGCTCCAGGAAGAACCACAGGGGCTTCTCACCGGTGACGCCGTCCACGGTGGAGATGACGATGTTGGACTCCGAATCGTTGGCGCTGACCACGCAGCCCTTGGAGCCGAAGACCTCGCCCCGCTGATCGTAGCCGTAGACCGCCTTGCGGGAGCCGTCGATGGTGGCCAGGGCCCCGTTGGAGAGCTTCAGAGTGATGGTGGCCGTGTCCACGTCCCCCGCTTCGCCGATGGCCGGGTCGATGAGGCAGGCGCCCTGGGCGTACAGCTCCACGATCTCCTGGCCGGACAGGTACCGGACCATATCGAGGTCATGGATCATCATATCCATGAAGATGCCGCCGGAGACCGCCACGTACTTGGCCGGTGGGGGCTCGGGGTCACGGGAGCTGATCCGCACGTACTGGACCTCGCCGATCTTGCCGGCGGCGATGGCTTCCCGCATGGCCCGATAGTTGTGATCGTAGCGGCGGTTGAAGCCCACCTGATAGATGAGCTTCTTGGGAGAGGCAGCCAGAGCTGCCTTCACTTCCTCGATGCGCTCGATGCTCTGGTCGATGGGCTTCTCGCAGAAGATGTGCTTCCCGGCGGCGATGGCCTCCAGAGACAGCTGGGCGTGGAGGGTGGTGGAGGCGCAGATGAGCACCGCGTCGATCCGATCATCTTCCAGGATCTTCCTGTAGTCGCTGTACACGTTCTCGATGCCGGACGCCTTGGCCCATTCCGCCACCTCGGGCTTCATGTAGGGGTCCGCGATGGCCAGGATGTGGGCCTGGGGCACGCCGGTGAGAATGCTCTTTGCGTGGACCTGGCCGATGCGGCCAGCGCCGATGATACCAACGTTGATCATAGTTTTCCTCCGTTTATATTTGAATTTGTGGTTTGCTTATTCTTTGTAGGCCTCGCCCACGCCGCTGACCAGGGAATCGTAGGCCCGCTTCACCTTTGCCCAGTTCTGATCCCGGTCCAGGGCCACGCCCCGGCCCACGCCGGAAACGATGAGGCCCACGCCCTTGTTCTCGATGGTCTCGCCAAACTCCCGCAGGAGCGTCGGAGCGCTGCCCGGCTCGGTGGAGCGTCCGTCGAAGATCACGTGGACGTACACATCCTTCACCCCCGCCTCCCGGGCCATGTCCACCAGGGCCAGGGGGTAGTCGATGGAACCGTGGGAGGACTTCTTGGTGAGGAGCGCGAAGAGGTGCAAAGCCGTGCCCCGCGCCTTCACACCCTCGATGGTGCGGAGGAACACGGGATTTTTGGCGAAGGAACCGTCCCTCATGGCGTTGTCCAGCCGCACGTCGTCCTGCAGCACCACCCGGCCGGAGCCCAGGTTGATGTGGCCGGCCTCGGAGTTGCCCGTCTTCCCTGCAGCGAGGCCCACGGCGGGGCCGGAGGCCTCCAGCTCAGCGTAGGGGTAGTCCCGCAAGAGGGCGTCCCACGCCGGGGTTCTGGCGGTGAAGATGGGGTTGTTGTCGGTGGGGGCGTCCAGACCCCAGCCGTCGCAGATGAGCAGCAGCACCTTGCCGGGATGATCGAAGCGGAACAGGGGTTCGCCCGTCATCTCCTGGGGCTGGTCGATGCCCATGGCAGAGAGGATCGTGGGGGCCACGTCGCAGAGCTTGCCATGGTCCTTGAGCTTCTTCGTCCCCTCCCCCAGGGCCACGCAGGCCACCAGGTTGGTGGTGTGGGACACGTGGGGCTTGCCCTCGGGGGTGTGGAGGATCTCGATGTTGCCGTGGTCCGCCGTGACCAGGACCGTATAGCCCTTCTCCCGGGCATAGGCCACGGAGCTGCCCACGTAGCGGCTGACCGCCTCGCAGGCCTTGGGCTTCGCCTCGTCGCTGGAAGTGTGGCCCACCACGTCGCCGTTGGCGAAATTGGTCACGATGAAGTCGTAGCCCTCGTCCAGGCCCTCCCGCAGCTTTTGGGCCACCTCGGGCAGCTTCAACTCCGGCACCGTCTCAAAGGGAACGCCCTTATGGGAGGGGACCCGAACGTCGGTCTCCCCGGCAAAGGGCTGCTGGTTGCCGCCGTTGAAGAAGAAGGTGACGTGGGCGTATTTCTCGCTTTCCGCAAGATGCATCTGGGTCTTGCCCTGCTCGCTGACCACCTGGGCCAGGGTCTTCTGGACCTTGGAGGGGGCGAAGGCGATGGGGAGGTAGGTGTACTTCTCGCTGTACATGGTGAGGATCACGAAATCCAGCGGGTCCAGCTTCTCCCGGGGGAACCCCTTGAAGTCGGGATCGGTGAAGGCGTCGGTCAGTTCCGTCTCCCGCTCGCCCCGACGGCAGCAGAAGATCACGCCGTCGCCGCTTTTGACCAGGCCCACGGGCTGGCCCGCGGCGTCCGTCAGGTTCATGGGCTCGAAATGGTACTCCGAGCCGCCGTTTTTATATCGTTTTTCCACCGCGCGGGCCAGGGCCTCGCCGCCGGACAGCCTGTATTCTTCCATGAACGTCTCTCCTTATCTGTCGTTTATCCTTCGATCCGGAGCGCGGGGTCCTCGCCGTATTCCGGGCAGAACTTGCCCTCGCCGGGGAAGAGCATCAGAATGTCCTCGAAGCGATGGACGATGCAGTCGGGCCGGTTCTCCTCCGTCAGCTTGAACGGAAGGCCGCCGGGATACTCCGCCCCCACCGTGCCGGCGAAGCAGGACTGCTTGGCGCCGACGATGTCCCGCTTCAGGTTGTCCCCCACAAAGCAGCTCTCCTCGGGCCGCACCCCCGCCTCCTTCAGGGCCAGGAAGTAGATGGCGGGATGGGGCTTCCTCAGCATGGTGACGGAGGACTGCTGGACCGTGCAGAACAGGTCCCGGATGTCGTCCTTATCCAGCCATTCGTCGATCTCCACCGTGCCGATGAGGTCGCTGATGATGCCCACCTTGTAGCCCCGGGCGATGAGCTCCTTCACGGTCTCGATGCCCTTGGGCACCACCAGCCGCTCGCCCTTGGCGCGGCGGAAGCAGTAGGTGAGCTCCACGGCCGCCTTCTCGATCCGCTCCCGATCCCATTCCGGCACCAGCCAGCGGGTCCAGAGCATCTCTTCCGGGGCCTCGCACATATACTTCAGAGCCCAGTTCCGATAGCCGTCGTACCGGGCGTTAAGAAACGCATAGAACTCGTCCGGCCCCATGTCCGTGCCGCACAGCTCGCAGATCCGCTCCCGGGCCTGGCGGATGAAGGGCTTGTTGGTCTCGTCCACTTCCCGGAACGTGCCGCCGAGATCGAGAAAAATGGCCTTGATATTGGTTTTCATGGTCAGACCCTCCTGACTTTGTCCCAGGCCACGTGGGGCGCCTTGGGGAAGATGTCCTTGAGCTCGCTGAAATCGAAGATGACGGCGTCAGGCCGGTTCTCGTCGGTGATCTTTTCCTTCGCCAGCTTCTCCGGCGTGGTGTAGAGGCTGTCTCTTATACACATCTGACGCTGCCGANNAGAGGATGAACATGCCGTAGCCCGCCAGGCGGGTGCCCTCCACGTCCCGGTTCAGGTTGTCGCCGATGTAGACGCAGCGCTCCGGCTTCACGCCCAGAATGTCGCAGGCCTTGTTGGAGATGGCGGGATCGGGCTTGCGGATGCCCTCCACGCAGGAGAGGAGCACCGCGCCGAAATACTTCTTAAGGTCGTCCGCCTCCAGCCACCGGGGGATCTCCTGGGAGGTGACCAGGTTGGAGATGATGCCCAGCTTATAGCCGTTCGCGTACAGGTCCCGGATGGACTGGGCGCCGTTGGGGGCCACCACCCGGCGGCCGTCCTTGTTGCGGTACTCGATGGTGAGCTCGATGGCGTTCTTTTTGATCAGATCCCGGGGATACTCCGGTGTGAGCCACTTGGTCCACAACTCCTCTTCGGGAGCCTCCCGCATGGTTTCGAAGCACCATTTGCGGTAGCCGGCGTAGCGGTAATCCAAGAACTTACAGAACTCGTCAGGGTCGCCCTTCTCGCCGCACATCTCGGCGATCTTCCGCCTGGCCTCCGCCTCGAAGGCCGCGTCCCGCTCCACCAGCCGGAGGGTACCGCCCAGATCGTAAAAGATGGCGTCAAATTCTCTTTCCGTTCCCATGATCTGCCTCCTCCTGTTTACGCTTCCTGGTTCAGCGGCGGGAAGATGTCCAGCAGCTCGGAGATGCGGGTGATGGTGTAGTCCGGATGGAGGATGATCTCCTGGGGCTCGTTCTTGATGGTGTCCGGCTCGTCGATGCGGATCATGGTGGCGAAACCGGCCTTGCGGGTGCCCTCCACGTCCCGGATGGGGTTGTCGCCCACGTAGGCGCACTGGCCGGGCTCCTTGCCGATGGCCCGGCAGGCCAGGTAGTAGATGGCCGGGTCGGGCTTGCGGAGGCGGACCTTGGAGGAGAGGATGACGGCCTTGAAGTAGTGGGCCACGCCGTCCGCGATCATCCAGTCGGGGATCTCCGTCTCGGTGATGGTGTTGGCGATGATGCCCAGGGTGTAGCCCCGGCGGTCCAGTTCAATGATGGTGGATTTCACGTCGTCCCGGGGGACCCGGCGGCCGTCATGGTCCCGCCAGAGCCTGGTGAGCCGTCCCGCGTGGCGGCAGACCAGCTCCGGATCGTAGTCGGGCAGCAGATGCTGGCTCCACAGCTCCATCTCGCCGGCGTCGATCAGGGTCTTCTTGACCTCTTTGCGGTATTTCTGCCAGTTCTTCTCCAGCTTCTCGAAGAAGACGTCGTGGGGCTCCGTGGCGCCCACCAGCTCCATGAGCTCCTTTTCGGCGGCGGCGGAGAATTCCTTGTCCCGGATGACGATGCGCAGGGTGTTGCCCACATCGAAGAAGATCGTGTCCGTCATTTGTTCAGCCTCCTATATTCTGGTTTCTATGATTCAGGCCTGGGGCCCGTTTATCCCGTTGACTTTGGCGAGGATGGGCAAAAGCTCTTTGAGTTCCCGGATCACGTGATCCGCTTTCGGCGCGTCCGGCCCTTGGAAGGCCACGTCCCGATGGGCGATGGAGGGGTTCTCGATCCGCACCACCAGGCCAAGGCCCGCGTTCCGGGAGCCCAGCACGTCCCGGGAGATGGTGTCCCCTACGTAGCCCATCTCGGCGGCGGTGGTGTGCATCTCGTCCATGGCCACCTGAAAGATGCGGGGGTCGGGCTTGCGGATGCCCACCTCGCTGGACATGACCACGCACTCCATGTAGTCGGCGATGCCGTACCGCTTCAGGGCGTAGGGCACCAGGGTGGTGGAGATGATGTTGGAGATGACGCCCATGCGGACGCCCATGGCGTGCAAGCCCTCTATGGTCTCCTTGAGGTCCGGCCGGGGCACGTTGATCATACGCTCCTCATCATAATAAAAGCTCAGCTCCTCCGCGAAGGGAGCCAGGCGTTCAGGATCGATATGCAGCTCTTTGAGATAGTACTGGCTCCAGATCACGCTCTGAGGGAGCTCGATGAGGGTCCGTTCGCCGAAATGCTTGTATTCTTCGCTGTTGACGGCCAGCAGAGCGCCGATCTCCCCGGGGCTGAGGGATACGGGGATGCCGTGGTCGTTCAGCATTTGGATGAGATGGGTGCAAAAGCGAAGGCGGCTCTCCTCTGTCCGCTTCACCGTATGGAGCGTACCGCCCAGGTCGAACAGCAGTGTTTTGATCATTTTTCGTCCCATCCTGTTCATATGATAACGCAAACGTTTACGCCATTTGTATTGTAATACACTGTCAGGCCTTTGTCAATATGGAAGCTGCCCCCGAAAACATAACTTTTTTACCGTCGACAACGGTGTATATTGAATTAACCCGTTGACAACCCTCCTTTGGTGTCGTACAATAATGTAAACGTTTACAGTAACGTTTTTTCTTGCAAAAACTGTATTCGGAGGATCGCGATCTTGCCTTCCGTCACGTTGAAAGATGTCGCCAAGATAGCCGGCGTGTCCTACGCCACGGTCTCCCGGGCTCTTTCGGGCAGCGCCGAGATCTCGGAGGAGACCCGCCGGCGCATCCTGAAGCTGTGCAAGGAGATGGGGTATACCCCCAACTCCGTGGCCCGCTCCATGGTCAAACGGCGCACCGATATCCTGGGGCTCATCGTCCCCAGTCTCAACAACCCCTTCATGAGCGAGCTCACAGCCCATCTGGAGATCTACGCCCGCACCAGGGGCTATAATCTGATGGTCTGCAACTCCTCCTACGATCACGATCTGGAGAAGGAAGTGTTCTCCCTCCTGGTCAGCCGCCAGGTGGACGGCATCGTCATGATCCCGGTGGGCCACGAATCCTATGAATCCCTCAGCGCCCTCACGAACCAGGTGCCCACGGTGTTCATCAGCGAGAACATGCAGAATTATCCGGAGAACTACGTCTCCGTGGACAACTGCCGGGGCATGCAGATCGCCACGGAATACCTGTATTCCCTGGGGCACCGTCAGATCCTCTACTTTGGCGCCCGCCCGGACAGCAAGACCCATCAGCTGCGCCTCGAGGGGTATCTTTCCACCTGCAAGCGGCTGGGGCTGGAGCCCCGCGTGCTCCGCAGCAGCTATTCCCGCAGCTCCCGGGAGGTGGGCTATACCATGGCCGGGGAGTATTTCTCCCATCCCAATCAGGAGACCGCCATCCTGTGCGCCGCGGACATGCTGGCCATCGGCGTCATGCAGGCGGCCTTCGAAGCCGGGATCCGCATCCCCAAGGACATCTCCCTCATGGGCTTCGACAACATCTCCTTCTCCGCCCTGCCCCAGATCGATCTCACCACCGTGAACCAGCCCTTCCAGCAGATGGCCATCGCCGCGGTGGACATGCTGCTGGAGCGGATCAAGGACCCGGAGGCGGAGCGCACGAAGCTCATCCTGCCCCCCTCCCTCATCGTGCGAAAGTCCTGCCGCGCTCTGGGGAAATAAAGACTCAGGAGTTTTCTATGTATAAGTACGAGCTGCACTTGCACACCATGGAGACCAGCCGCTGCGGCCATGTGCGGGCGGCGGACCAGGTGCGGACCTATCACGACCTGGGCTATCAGGGGATCTGCGTCACGGATCACCTCCACAACACCTATATCGACGTGATGGACTGCCATGACGACTGGAACGAATGCGTGCGTCGCTACCTCTACGGCTACCAGCAGGCCAAAGCGGAAGGCGACCGGCTGGGCATGGATGTGATCTTCGGCGTGGAACTTCGCTTCCCCGAGAACGACAGCGACTATCTCATCTTCAACATCGATGAGAAATGGCTCTACAGCCACCCCTACGTGTGCCGGATGGATCATCAGACCTTCTTCGATCGGTTCAAGGACGAGGTGCTGATCATCCACGCCCACCCCTACCGCAACTGCGACGAGGTCTTCTACACCTGCGTCCACGGGCTGGAGGTGGCCAACTGCAATCCCCGCCACAAGAACCGCAACGAGCTCGCTTTGGCGCTGGCCAAGGCGAACCCTCACCTCTTTCGCACCGTGGGCTCCGACGCCCACAGGGTGGGCGACGAAGGCCGGGCCGCCCTGCTGAGCGAGACGCGGATCCATGATTCCTATGAACTCAAGCAAGTCATCACCTCCGAGCGATACCGGCTCTGGTGCCCGGAGTATGAATACATCCTGAAGGAATGCGAGGCGATCCCCCATGTTTGACACTATGATCATCGGCCAGATCACGCTGGATCACAACATCGACTACGACGGGCGGGAGGAGTTCATCAACGGCGGCGCCGTCACCTTTTCCGGCTACGCCGCGGCGGCCATCGGCCACCGGGTGGCGGTGGTGCCCAAGGGGGATGTCAGCGTGATCGATCCCTACCGCGTGTTCGCGCGGAGCCGGGTGGAACAGGTTTTTGCGGTCGGGTCCGACTCCTACACCGAAATGCAGAACACCTACTTCACGGCAGACCGGGAGCGGCGGCGCTGTCTCAACACCAGGGGCATTGAGCCGTACAAGGCGTCGGATCTGCCGGACGCCGAGGCAAAGATCTACCATCTGGGCGGCCTGGTGGCCGGAGATTTCCCCGGAGCGTTTTTGGAAGCGTGCGCCGCCCGGAGCGACGTGGGCCTGGACGTGCAGGGCATGATGCGCTTCCGCAACGAAGACGGGACCCTGTCCCTGCGGGATTGGCCCGAGAAGCAAAAATACCTGCCCCTCATTCGGTATCTCAAGACCGACGCCGCCGAGGCGGAGGTGCTCACCGGCACCGACGATCGGGAGAAGGCCGCCTTCCAGCTGTGCGCCTGGGGCGCCAAGGAGGTCCTGATCACCCACAACACGGAGGCCCTGGTCTGCGACGGACAGCGCATCTATCGCGCCCCCCTGAAGCCCCGGAACCTGTCCGGCCGCACCGGGCGGGGGGACACCACCTTCGCCGGGTATCTCACCGAGCGCCTCGATCACGACATCCCCACCGCCCTCGAATTCGCGGCCGCCCTGGTCTCCCTGAAGATGGAGACTCCGGGGCCCTTTATGGGCAACAGGCAGGACATCCTGGACTATATCGACAAGTTCTATCGCTGAGAAAAACACGTACGATAAAAGCGGTCCGCCGACGCGAGCCGCTTTTCTGTTGTCTCACGATATCAGCTGCCCAGTTCGAAGCTGACGGCGCGGACGTCGCCCACGGATTCCAGGAACTCGGAGA
>LXOW01030296.1_pt1 | contig 11208 bp, 8 predicted proteins | sample 1368591 | NCBI WGS metagenome assembly LXOW01 (sample SAMN04884650, study PRJNA319009) | bovine gut metagenome | isolation source: Cow rumen | host: Bos taurus | place: Italy: Legnaro (PD) | collected 2014-07-09
GCCTACTACGGCAAGCACGTCAACGTGTGACGCAGGCGGGAAAAGCAAGGAAAGGAGCATCAAGATGGCAGTGAAGAAGAACAAGCCGGCGGCCAAGGCGCCCGCGAAGGGCGCGAAGAAGGACAACGTCCTCCTGGCCCGCACCCACAAGGTGGTCGTCAAGGACAAGAACACGGTGCTGAAGATCTTCGGGCCCGAGTACAAGGTGTCCGCGATCCTCAACGAGGCGATGAACGAGGCGCGCGCCGCCGAGACGGGGCTTCCCGTCGCGAAGGTGCTGGAGGTGCTGAAGATCCGCGACCACTGGTGCATCCGCCGCGAGTGGATCGAGGGCGAGACGCTGGCGGACGTGATGCTGCGCGACCGCAAGAACCTCGCGAAGTACATCCGCCAGTTCGTCGCCATCCAGTGCGAGATCTTCTCGAAGACCTCCGAGCGGATGGGGAACCTGTCGGACAAGCTCGACAAGCTCATCTCGGCCTCGCCNNGGCGCGTCATCGACTGGTCGCACGTGCGCCTCGGCGACCCGCTGGCGGACGTAGCGCACACCTACCTCCTGCTGTGGCTCTCCGGCTACATGGCCGGGGCCGAGAAGTACATGAACTTCGCGTGCGAGGCGCTCAAGGCGAAGGTGTCGGACGTCCAGAAGTGGCTGCCGATCGTCGCCGCCGCGGCCGCGGCGAAGTTCCACGACCCCAAGAAGCTCGACCTGCTCGTGCACTGGGCGAGCGTCGTGGACTATGAATAGGCCCTGCATAACCATCTGCATGGGCAGTTCCTGCTTCGCGCGCGGGAACGAGCGGAACCTTGCGGTCTGCGAGAAGTTCCTCGCCGACCGCAGGCTCCGCGACGACGTGGACGTCTGCCTGGGGGCGAGCCTCTGCACGGGCGGCTGCGCGAAGGGCCCTGTCGTCGTCGTCGACGGCAGGACCTACACCAACGTCGACGAGGGGGTCATGAAGGACATCCTCTCGTCGATCTTTCCGGAATGACCTCTTGCGGTTTCCCGCCCCGTTTGGCATACTATGCCGGGAAAGGCGAAGGAGCTACAAGATGTCCAAGATCAGCTTTATCGCCGCAGCGGCGTGCATCGCGGCGCTGTCGGCATGGGGGGACGCGGGGGCGCGGCAGGTGCGCCGCGTCTGGCGCGAGGCGCGCGTGACGCGCGGCAACACGAACGTCGTCCGGTGCCAGCCGGCCGACGAGGCTTCGTGGCTTTGGCTGCCCGGCGACCCCGGGCGCTCGTACGGCAAGACCGACTTCTGGGTCGGCGACCGGCAGGGGAAGCCGGTCGAGTCCGACGTCGCGTTCGTCAAGTTCCGCCGCGAGTTCGACGTCGCCGGGGGCGACGGGACCCTCCGCTTCGACGTCACGGCCGACGAGCGCTTCTACCTGACGCTGGACGGCGAGTTCGTGGCGCGCGGCCCCAACCGCTCCACGACCGAGAACTGGCAGTACCAGACCTATTGCGCCGACCTCGCGCCCGGGCGGCACGTCTTCGAGGCGGTGGTCTGGCGGCTGGGCGACTTCGGCCCGCTCGCCCAGCTCTCCCACCGCGCGGGGTTCGCCTTCAAGGCCGAGGGGCCCTACGACGCGAAGCTGACGACCGGCAAGGCCGCGTGGCGGGTCGGCCGGCTGGAGGGGATGCGCCCGATCGGCAAGGACAAGGACGCCGGCTCCTGGGGCGTCGGCTCTCAGTTCGAGATCGTCGGCGAGGGCCCGTATTCCGGGGAGCCGCGGGAGTGGACGGCGGCCGAGGTCGTGCGCGGCCCGGCCGGCATCCGCGGTCCGCGCAACTGGGGCGGCCGCACCGGCGGGTGGATGCTGTTCCCCTCGCAGCTGCCCGACCAGACGGAGGCGCGGTGCCTGCCCGGACGCGTCAAGGCCGTCGCCCGCGGCGCGGAGTTCCGCAGCCTCCACGTCTACACCGAGGCGGAGGCGGCGGAGACGTTCGACCTGTCGAAGCCGTTCACGGTCCCCGCGAACGCGAAGGTGCAGCTCGCCTGGGACCTCGGCGACTACTACTGCGCCTATCCCGAGGTGACGCTCTCGGGAGGGAAGGGCGCCAGGTTCGCGATCTGCTTCGCCGAGGCGTCGCACCGCGGTGACACCAGGCTCAAGACGAGCGAGCCGGACGCGCGCGGCAGGATCGCGGGGCGCTACCTGCCCGCGTTCGGCGACACGTTCGTGAGCGACGGGCGTACCGGCGCGAGGTTCTCCGCGCCGTGGTTCCGCTGCGGCAAGTGGGCGAGGATCGACATCGAGACGAAGGACGAGCCGCTTCGCGTCGACGGAATCGCCCTGGTCGAGAGCCGGTACCCGCTCGAGGCGGAAGGCGGATTCTCCGCGTCCGGCGACCCGTCGCTCGAGGGGGTTCGCCGCATCTGCGCGAGGGCGATGCAGATGTGCTGCCACGAGATGCTCTTCGACTGCCCCTACTACGAGCAGCAGATGTACCCGGGCGACACGCGCGTGCAGCTGAACGTGCTTTCGGCGATGTCGCGCGACGACCGCATGGTCAAGCGCGCGATCGAGCTCTACGACCTCGCGTCGCGCGACGACGGGATGTGTCCGTTCAACTGGCCGACGCGCGGGCTGCAGGAAGGCGGGAGCTACACGCTGTGCTACCTGCTGATGTACGGCGACTACGCGATGAGCCACGCCGACCGCGAATGGCTCCGGGCCCGGCTGCCGGGGATGCGCAAGTCGATGGCCGGCGTCGAGCTCTACGAGAACGCCGACGGGCTGCTCGAGAACCTGCCGGGGTGGAACTTCGTCGACTGGACGGTGGGCTGGGAGGGCGACGGCGTCCCGCCCGGCGCCTGCGCGGGCGCGGGCGCGAACGCCGAGCTGAACCTGTTCTGGAACCTCGCGATGAAGTCCGCCGCGACCGCGGAGCGCGCGCTCGGGAACGAGCTCCAGGCGAAGTACTGGGAGGAGAAGTCGAGGCGGCTTTCGGAGCGGATCGTCGAGCGGTTCTGGGACGCGGGGCGCTCGCTGCTCGCCGACACGCCCGCGAAAGCGGACTTCTCCGAGCACGCGCAGGCGCTCGCGCTCGTCGGCGACGTGCTGCCGAAGGACAAGGCCGAGGCGGCGTTCCGCCATCTCGTCGAGGACGCGGACCTGAAGCGCTGCACGGTCTACTTCTCGCACTACCTCTTCGAGGCCTACTTCAGGTTCGGGCGCGGCGACCTCTTCCTGAAGCGGCTCGACCTCTGGCGCGACTACCTGAAGAAGGGCCTTGCGACAACGCAGGAGGCGCCGGACTCCGTCGTCGACGGCAAGGCGACGGAGTCGCGCAGCGACTGCCACGCCTGGGGCGCGCATCCGATCTGGTTCATGCAGACCGGGCTCGCGGGCATCAGGCCGGACGCGCCGTTCTTCGAGAAGGTGCGCGTCGCGCCGTGTCCGGGCGGGCTGGACAGGCTCTCGGCCCGGCACCCGCATCCGAAGGGGTGGATCGAGGTCGACCTCGGCTTCGAAGGCGGCAAGGCGTCCGGATTCGTCCGCACGCCCGTGCCGGGGACGTTCGTGTTCGGCGGACGCGAGGTTGCGCTCGTGCCGGGCGAGAACCGGCTTTGAGGTCCGTGGCGGCGCGCGCGGACATTTACGGAGGAAAGGAGCGAAACATGCTGGAAAAGACGGTCGAGGCGCTGAAAAGGCGCGGATTCGAGGCGGTCGCCGTGGCCACGAAGGCCGAGGCGCTCGCGCTGGTGATGGAGGAGGCGGCGTCCGCCGCGAACGTCGGCTGGGGCGGCAGCGAGACGATCAGGGAAATCGGCGCGCGCGACGCGATCGCCGCGGGCGGCAAGGAGATACGCGACCACCGGCTCGACTGCGACCTCTTCCTCCTAGCGGCGAACGCGCTCACGCTCGACGGGCGCATCGTCAACATCGACGGCAACGGCAACCGCGTGGCGGCGTCGATCTACGGACCGAAGCGGGTCGTCTACGTCGTGGGCCGCAACAAGCTCGTGGACGGCGGGGTCGACGCCGCGCTCGCGCGCATACGCGCGAAGGCGTGTCCGCCGAACGCCCGCCGCCTCGGCAGGCGCACCCCCTGCGGCGTCGCCGGCGCGTGCATAGGCGGCGAGGGCTGCGACTCCCCCGACCGCATGTGCAAGGTCGTCGCGGTCTTCGACCGCAAGCCGAACGGGGTCTCGGCCAAGGTGATCCTCGTCGACGAGGACCTCGGCTACTGAACGCTGTCCGCACGGAGCGGCGATAATTTGGTATAATTTCGGCGATGGCGAACATAGAGACAAGAATGGCGTCGGAGATCGCGGTCCTGCGCGAAATCGCGTCGGCGGTGGCGCGCGAGCGCGACGTCCGCCGGCTTCTCGAGGACGCCCTGGGCATCCTCGAGCGGAGCATGGGGATGCTGCGCGGCACCTTCACGCTCCTCGAGGGGGACGAGCTGCACATCGCGGCGTCCGCCCGCAAGCTGAACTCGGAGGAGCGGGCCCTCGGGCGCTACCGGATCGGCGAGGGCATAACCGGGCTGGTCGCCAAGACCGGCCGCGCCGAGGTCGTGCTCGACGTCCGCAAGGACCGCCGTTTCCTGAACCGCACCGGGGCGCGCCGCTCCAACGAGGCGCTTTCCTTCGTGTGCGTCCCGCTGATGCACCGCGGGCAGATAATCGGCACGCTCTCGGCCGACCGCGAGATGACCGGCGACACGGGCGCGCTCGCCTGCGACGTGGAGCTTCTGGAGATAATCGCGAACCTGGTCGCCGAGGCCGCCTGGGTCTGCCGGGCCGAGGACGCGGAGAAGTCGGCGCTCGTCAAGGAGAACGAGATGCTGCGCGGCATGGTGAAGGAGGCCCCGGGGCGCCTCATCGGCGAGTGCCAGGGCATGCGCGCGGTCTACGAGCAGATCCGCCAGGTCGCTCCGAGCGAGGCGACGGTGCTCATCCGCGGCGAGAGCGGCACCGGCAAGGAGCTCGTCGCCCAGGCGATCCAGTCGCTTTCGCGCCGCAAGGACCGGCCGTTCGTCGTCCTCAACTGCGCGGCGCTGCCGGAGGCGCTCGTCGAGTCGGAGCTGTTCGGGCACGAGAAGGGCGCGTTCACCGACGCGCGCGAGCGGCGCATCGGCCGCGCCGAGGCCGCGAACGGCGGGACGCTCTTCCTGGACGAGATCGGCGACCTGTCGATACCCGTGCAGGTGAAGCTGCTGCGCTTCCTCCAGGAGCGGACGTTCTCGCGCGTGGGCTCGAACGAGACGATCAGGAGCGACGTCAGGTTCATCGCCGCGACTAGCCGCAACCTCGAGGACCTGATGGCCCGCAAGCTCTTCCGCGAGGACCTCTACTACCGGCTTTCGGTGTTTCCGATCGCGCTTCCCCGCCTCGCCGACCGCGACGACGACGTCCTCCTCCTGGCGCAGCACTTCCTCACCCGGATGCGCGTGAAGTACGAGAAGGCGGTGACCAGCTTCTCGATCCCCGCGCTCAACGCGCTCAAGGCCTACGACTGGCCGGGCAACGTCCGCGAGCTCGAGAACTGCATCGAGCGCGCGGTCCTGACGACCCGCGACGAGTGCGTGCACAGCTACAACCTGCCGGAGGCGGTGCAGAAGGACGAGTTCGCCGAGGATCGCTTCGGATCCAGCGGCGCGCTCACCCTCGACGAGCAGCTGGAGGCCTTCGAGCGGCGGGTCCTCGAGGACGCGTTGCGCCGCCACGGCGGCAACCACGGCGCCGCGGCGCGCGAGCTCGGGCTTTCGCCGCGGATGATGAGCTACCGCCTGCGGCGCACCGGGTCCGGCGAGTTCAGGGGCCAGAAGCCGCGGGGTGTCTCATGAGGGCGGCGCTTTTCGCCGCGCTGGCGGCGCTCGCGGCCCTCTCCGCCGCCGCCGCGCCCCAGCTCAAGCCCCAGGCCGAGCCGGTCGCCGGCGGGGAGTTCAAGGCCAAGGTGCTCGCGGCGTCCGAAGGCGTCCCGCCGCCGACCCCGCAGTTCAGGAAGTACCGCATCACCTCCGGCGGCGAGACCCGGGAGGCCAGGTTCTACGTCCCCGCCGACCTCTGGCGCGCGCGCGCCTTCGCCGGCGAGTGGAAGGACCGCCGCGGCAACGTGATGCGCCTGGCGAGGGTCCTCTCGCTCGTGCCCGCCTTCGAGCGCGAGGACTGGTACCAGGACGAGATCGAAAGGCGCCTCGACGAGCTGGAGAAGTCCTTCGGCGGCAGCGAGGCCGAGCTCGCCGAGTGGCGCAAGGCGTGGGGAGGCGCGGGGCGCGGGCGCTTCGTCCAGGCGAAGGGCGGCCGCCGCTACTGGGTCGAGTTCGAGTTCAAGGACGCCGTGAAGGACGCCGAGGCCGAGAAGCTGCTCAAGGCCTTCGAGCGGTCGATGACGACGGTCGCCGCCGCGGGCGCGCGCACGTCGGGCATGAAGTGGTGGACCGAGGAGAACGACGAGTACCGGTTCCTGACGGACCTCGACCGCGCCAAGGGCGGGAAGTTCGTCAAGGACGCGATGCGGCTTCTCGGGGCGATGCGCAAAAGCTACGAGTTCTACGTCCCGCCGCAGCGCAAGGTCGGCAAGTGCGTGGTGCGCGTCTTCAGGACGCTCGCCGGCTACCGCGAGTACCGCGCCTCGACCGGCGACGAGGACAAGACGAGCTGCGGGCTCTGGGACCCCAGCCGCGACGAGCTGCTGGTGGTCGCCGAGGACCCCGCCGCCGCCCAGTCCACCATGCGCCACGAGGGCTTCCACCAGTACCTCCACTACGCGACTACGTGCGGCGAGCACGCGATGTGGTTCAACGAGGGGCACGCGACCTTCTTCGAGAACGTGCGCTACCTGACGGCCAGCGACACCGTCAAGGTCGTCGACTCCGGCAACCGCGCGACGTGGGTGTCGAAGAACCCCGAGCTCTACGCGAACCACATCCGCGCCGTCGTCGGCATGGACCGCTCCCGGTTCTACTCGGGCGACCTCAACCTCAACTACTGCACCGCCTGGGCGCTGACGTACTTCCTGGAGAAGGGCGCGTGGGCCGACGAGTGCTTCGCGCCCTACCGCGCCGTCCTGCCGAAGTACCTGGAGCTCATGAAGGGCGGCGCAGACGCCGCGGAAGCGACGCGCGAGGCGTGGGCGCCGGTCGCGGGGCGCGACGTCGCCGCCGACTTCCTCAAGTTCTGGCGCGAGCGGCGCAAGCGGGCGCTCAACGCGAGATAGCCGCCGCCCGGCGCGCGGGCGGGGAGACGGAGAAGACATGGAATCGAACAAAGGCTACGGGTTCGGGACGTTCCAGGGGGTGTTCACGCCGAGCATCCTCACGATCATCGGCGTCGTCATGTACCTGCGCTTCGGGTGGATGCTCGGAAACGTGGGGCTCGCGACGTCGCTCGTCATAGTGACGGTCGGCAGCTCCATCACCTTCCTCACGGGGCTGTCGATCTCGGCGCTCGCGACCAACATGCGCATGAAGGGCGGCGGCGCGTACTACATGCTCTCGCGCTCGTTCGGGCCCGAGACCGGCGTCGCGGTCGGCGTGCCGCTCGCGATCTCGCAGGCGATCGGCGTGTCGTTCTACGTCTCGGGCTTCGCCGAGGCGTTCGTCGGCTCGGGGCTGCCGGTCGTGTCGGGATGGAACCCCCAGGTCGTGGGCTTCGCCACGCTGACGGTCCTCGCCTTCGTCGCCTCGGCCTCGGCCGACATCGCGCTCAAGAGCCAGTACTTCATCATGGCCGCGATCGCGGCCTCGCTCGTCGTCTTCTTCTGCGGCGGCGCGCCGGACGCGTCCGAGATCGTCCGCCCCGCCGCGGGCGAGGTCCCCGCGCCCCTCGGCTTCTGGCCGGTCTTCGCGGTGTTCTTCCCCGCCGTGACCGGAATTCTCTCGGGCGTCGGGATGTCGGGCGACCTCAGGAACCCCGCGAAGTCTATCCCGCTCGGCACCATCGCCGCGGTGCTCGTCGGCTACGCGATCTACATGGCGGTGCCCGTCGCGCTGGACCGCTTCGCGCCCGATCCGGAGCTGCTCAGGACCGACACCATGATCTTCGCCAAGTGCGCGCGCTGGAAGACGCCGATCCTCCTCGGCGTCTGGGCGGCGACGCTCTCGAGCGCGGTGGGGAGCTTCCTCTGCGCGCCGCGGGTCCTGCAGGCGCTCTCGCGCGACGCGCTTGCGCCCCGGTTCCTCGGGACCGGCTTCGGCAAGTCCGACGACCCGCGCGTCGCCTCGGCGGTCTGCTACCTCGTCGCCGCCGCGGGCGTGCTCCTCGGCGACATCAACGCGATCGCGCCGGTGCTCACGATGTTCAACCTCTCGACCTATGCGCTCCTCAACCTCTCGGCGGCGCTCGAGGAGACGCTCGACTCGCCGTCGTGGCGTCCGTCGTTCCGCGTCCGCAGCGTCTTCTCCTACGCCGGCTTCGCGGGCTGCGTCGGCGTGATGCTGATGATCAGCGCGGGATGGACCATGGTCGCGATCGCCTGCGAGCTCGCGCTCTTCCTCGTCGCGCGCCGGCTTTCGACGAACCCGCGCTGGGCCGACATGCGCGCGGGGCTCCTGATGCTGCTCGCGCGCCACGCGCTGCGCCGGCTCGAGCGCCACCGCCGCGACGTGAGGAACTGGACTCCGAACCTGCTGGTGCTCACGCCCCTCCCCGCGACCCACCCCCAGCTCTTCACCTTCGCCCGCGGCGTCTCGGGGCGCAGCGGCTTCGTCACCGTCGCCTCGGTCGTGCCCGCCGAGTACTGCGACAAGGAGCGCGAGGCCGAGCTCGCCGACTCGCTCCTCCGCCAGGTGAAGGCCAACGACCTCAGGCCGATCGTGCGCGTGGAGGCCGCCGCGGACCCGCGCGAGGGGCTGCGCGGGTTCGTGCGGACGTACGGATACGGCGCGCTCACCCCGAACACCGTCGTCCTGGGCCTGCCGCGCCCCGGCTCGCTGGAGCGCGGCGGATGCGTCGCGAAGGAGACCTACCGCCGCCGCCGCAACGTCGTGATCGTGGGGCACGGCCCCTCCGCCGCGCCGCTGCGCGGCGGGTACATCGACATCTGGTGGCGCGGCGAGAACAGGAACGGCGCGCTGATGCTCGCTCTCGCGTGCCTCTTGCAGAAGCGCGAGCGCGGCTGGGAGCGGACCCGCCTGCGGCTCAACATGATCGTCGCCAGGCGGACGGAGGAGGAGGCCGAGCGGACCATGCGCGAGTTCCTCGCCGAGGCAAGGCTCGTGGCCGAGACGCGCGTGCTGGCGCTCGACGGGGGACGGCCGTTCTCGGCCGTGATTGCCGAGAACTCCGGCAGCTCCTCCGCCACCTTCATGGGACTCAGGGCGCCGGAGGAGGACGAGTCGGAGGAGGCCTACGGCGACTACTGCCGCGAACTCGGCGAGTCAGTGGGCGACGTCGACAACCTCGCGCTCGTCCTCGCCGGCGAAGACGTCGACTTCACCGGCATCTTCAAGTGACCGCAGACTTGCAAACGCGCCAAAATTTTTCTGGACCCCCTTGCACGTACTGAACGGATTTGCTATACTACTCGCAATCGAACAGCTCCGTAGGCGTCGGACGGCGAGTCCGTGGGCCTAGGAAAAACCAAGGGCTCTAAGTAAGTTGCCTAGTGGAGTTTGGGCGAGGGGGTCAAAGTTGCGGCGTGAAACTCAAACCACCGCGGCGAGGCTCAATGGCGGAACTAGTACGTCGCCCGTGTTCACGCGGGTTCTACAAAAAAGGTGGACCGGTAAGATACCGCCGGTAAAATTGGATCGACCGGGATAGCGCCGGACGAGGCGAGGCGATGAAAAGCCGAACCGAGTGAACAGCAAATGAAGGAAAAACAACAAATGAAGAACCTCATGATTGCGACGATCGTCGCGGCTATGACGGCTGGTGCTTACGCGAACACCTGCGTGAAGACCAAGGTCGTTACCAAGGATCCCTGCACGGGCGAGAAGACGGTTGACTACGTCGAGGGCGCTGCCACGGCTCACAAGGTCGCGATTTCGCTCAAGACGACCGCCAACAAGGCCAAGAAGATCAAGCAGCAGTGCTCTGATGCGGCTTGCACCTACTGGCGTCAGCAGGCCACGAAGAAGATCAACGGCGCCATCTGGGCCGAGCTCGACGACTGCAACGGCTGCACGATGACCTTCGAGGATCAGCAGGTCGCCCTCTGGGATGCTGACGGCGCGATCGACGCCGAGTTCGCTATCGGCGTCGGCCTGATCGGCAAGAACGTCAACAGCAAGACCGTCGAGGCCTACGGCACGATCGCCGGCGATGAGTTCGGCGAGCTCGCCTATGGCGCGTTCGGCACGGTCGTTTCTTCCGTCAAGAAGAACCAGTGCTCCGACGACGACTGCAGCATGTACGTGAAGAGCCTCTCCGGCGGCATCGCTGGTAAGCTCGTCGCGGTCCCCTACGAGGATGCGTGCGCTGACTGCGATCCGATCGTCTACGAGGGCTGCTGCGACGACGTCCAGCTCGAGTACACCGCCGCCTACGGCACGATCAAGATCTCGTACGATGCCGCTCTCGCCAAGAAGGTCATTGCCTATGGCGACGACGCCATCGCGACGATCAAGGGCGCTCCGGCTGAGATCATCGCCTCTGACATCGTCATCGAGGAGTAATCTTCGAAAGTCGATAACGCAACTAACTGCGTGGAGGGGGAGTGGGCAACCACCCCCCCTCTTACTGTGTATGGAATGGTAAAGCTTACTTCCAAAATTTTTTCGATTGTGCTAAAATACTTGCTAGCGGATACTGGAAAGGCAATGCATTAATGAGTCGTAGAAGCACAGTACTCGTCTTTTTGGCGGCGGTCGCGGCAATGGCGGCCATCGCATGGTCCGTCGTCTCCTGGACGCGGGACGGGGGTGCTGCGGTTGCCGAATCGGGATCTGCTTCAAGTCAGGGTAAGTCGTTGGAAAATTCTCTTCCGCCCAGGAACAGCGAACTTAACCTGGGTCTAGAGAAGAAGTCCGTTCTGCTCGCCCCGCCGCTTTTCGAGACGCTTAGCGCTACCTCCGTCGTCGTGCGAATCGACGGACGGGAGATTGCCAAGTCCCAGGTCTTGAGAGACGCCAAGTCCTTGATGCAGCTGATGATGAACAAGCTGCGCGTTACCAAGATGGGCCGCCGCGAGCGCCAGATATTCGCCCATAGCTGCCGGCAGTCGGTTCCGCTGGCATTGAATGCTGCGGCGGTGGCCAGGTATGCCGAGCAGAATGGCGTCGAGGTCTCCAGCAACGTGCTTGCGTAC
>LXOW01086099.1_pt1 | contig 11202 bp, 19 predicted proteins | sample 1368591 | NCBI WGS metagenome assembly LXOW01 (sample SAMN04884650, study PRJNA319009) | bovine gut metagenome | isolation source: Cow rumen | host: Bos taurus | place: Italy: Legnaro (PD) | collected 2014-07-09
ATACTAATAATACTAAATTAGCTTATACAGCTAATTTCAATGGTACAAGTAATGTAATTACTGGATATGGCACATCTTCATTTGCTGGCGGTATATCATCAATCAGCGTTAGGGGTTCAGTATTTACTGGACGTAATGTTAATTTATATGATAGTAATAACATTGATTTTATTACAGCAAATAATAGTTTAACGATAGATTTAAATAAAAACATTACTATAGGTGAAAATGCTGCCACTCAAATTTATCTAATAACAGAGACAGAAGACGAAGAACAAAAGTCAAGTATTGTAATTAATGATACTTATCAATCGCAATTACAATTATTTAATAATAAAATAACAAGAAACAGTAAACAGACTACTTGGGATAATGTTATAAGCGCAAGTAATGGAAATTTCGTTTCAGCATATAATCAACCAATTACTATTGCAACCGCAACAACTTTGCCAGCTCCTGCATCTATGGTAAATGGTGTATATTATATTGTTTAATTTATGGTGAAAAATGTTTGTAAGTAAAAATAATAATAGTGTAATTATAACAAAGAAAAAACAATATACTGGAAAAACCAGTTGGTCTGCAACTGGCTATGGTCCTTCTATTTGTGTTATGGCCGATAAAAACAGATTTTATACGCCGAACCACGATGAAATAGAAAGTAATTTTCTAAATGAAATGGATGTGTTAATTAGTTATCAAAACCATTATAATGATGATAATGCAGATTATGATATACACAACACTAATGAAAAAAGTTATTTTGTACAAAATTCATTTACTGCTAATAATAACCATCATTTTGAATGGCGTATGCAGGAAGATAAACAACTTACCAATTTAACTGAAACTAACCCAGATTCATCTTTTGAAACATATACACTTACAAGCAATTATGGTTATATAAATTATAGATATAATCAAATTTATGAAACTTACGGAAGCCCAAAAATTCAAATATCAAAAAATGTCCCTTATGTAAATGCTACATCTGGGACTAATAGTACAACAACAATAAACTATTATAATAACGATTATTTCCCTGCTAGTTTAGGTTGTGCTATTTTGTTTAGTGCTTCTAAAATACCATCTGCTCAATTTGCAGTAGGTGTTAAAGGTGGAACAGGCGGAAGTATGTATAATTTTAATGGTAGATTATATAATACTAATGATACTGCACATCTTAAAAATTTGGGTAATGGGATGTATTTGTTCTATGATACTGTTATAGATAATTTAAATTTTAGAACTACTGTTAGTGCTAAAAAATATAATAGTGACACAAACAGATATTATCTATATTTCGCTCCACCAGTAATTGTAGGTAATATAACATTTGAACTTTTGGATGGTGGTGCAGTTGTTAAAACAATAAATAAAGGTTCATTTGAAAATTTTGAGTATATTTCAATTAGAGCTTTCTTACAATTTGGTCAGCCAAATCCTGATGATGCTATTAGAGTACTTCCGACAACTGCTTCTATTTCGCCACGATATAATTCTTATGCTGTATCACAATTCGTAAAGAATTCCCAAAAATGGTGCTTCCATAGTAAAACTCCATATTCATTAACAATACCAGGTTACCATAGCAATTATGGTTATAATGGTATGTCAATATCTAATGTTACTGATATTATTAGTTGGGGTGATACAAAATATATTACAGAAATGAATGGTGCTTGTGGTTATACACATTCATTATCTTCTATCCCTAATCTTTGGGGTAATTGGGAAAATCTAAAAACCACAGAATTTATGTTTGGTCAGTGTTATGATTTAACTACACTTCCATATACTTGGGAAGGTTTAGATAATGTAACATCTACTACTTCTATGTTCAATGCTTGTAGTTCACTAAAATACATTCCAGCATCTTGGGAACATTTAGACAATCTTAAAGACGCAAAACAAATGTTTATTTACTGTAATTCACTTGAGGATATTCCTAATTCTTGGCAAGGACTAAACAATGTATCTTCTACTAATTCTATGTTTGTATCTGCTCAATCTCTAACTGGTATTCCTCAATCTTGGGATGGTTTATATAATCTTGAAGATGCTGGTAGTATGTTCAATAGTTGTTCGTCATTAGCACAAATTAATTTGTCTGATTTATTAACAAAAGCACCAAAACTTAAAAATATAGCTTGTATGTTCTTGGGAACTAAAATAAATGACAAAAATATGGTGTCAGCATTTATTGATAGATGTATGGCTAATAGATATTTAAGTGCTAATTCAGCTCACTCAGCTTGTTTCTACAATACTCCTGTAGCAAATTATTTTGACCCTGTAGATTATCCTTCCTGGTTTAAGGAGACTCCAGATTAACTAATTTCAATTTTCCACTACAAGGACTAAAGGTCAATTCACTAAATTTAACTTCTCCGTTAATTGAATACAAATCAACACGAACAAATTTAAAATCCGAAGCCAATTTCTTAACGATTGGCTTCATTTTTTCTAATATAACCTTTTCACTATCTAATAAATGTAATCGCATTGGTTTAACACCAATATAAGCATCTGGAGTATTACCATCTGCGTCTGTGAAGGTCAAAAATTCTTCTAAATTCTTACCAACTTTTCGGACTGTTTGAACATACTTAATTTCGCCATTCTCACACCAAAAATTCCAGTCTTTCAACTGACCATAATCTTGTTGAATTAGAATACCTGGTTTAATTTGTTCATACTGCCATTCATATCCGGTTACATAAGCATAGTTTAGACTTATCCACTCTTTGATTTTGTCAAACATATAGATAGCATCTTTAAGTTTTTTTCTTTCAAATCTTATATTCCAACCTGAACCGTGGTTACATTTTATAATATACTTTCCTTCAGGCAAAGACAAATAAGTTTCTCTCGCCAAATAATCGTAAGTATAAAATACAGGTGGAATTATTATATCAGACAAGCCAATATCTTTAAGATTTCGCATAGCATAAATCTTGTCGGCCCATAAAGTTTTTCGTGGGTCTTTATCATAAATCTTACACCAGTTTATTCTATCTACAATGTTCTGTGGATTTTCCAAATTCACATTCGGAACATTCTTTTTAGTCCACTCAATCGCATACTGAGTTTTATCTTCGGCAAATCTACAGTTGTTATAATCTGTATGGTGTAAGCCTTTGAGCCATTCTTGTCTGTATTCTTCTTCGGTCATTCAAAATCGTCTTTTATCTTTTGAAGTTTGTTAATACTTTTTATTTGTTTCTCAATGTAATTATTTATTCGTCTCTGCTCATAGTAATCTTCTACGGCCATATCTTTTACCAAAACTTCCGAAGAATACTTTATAGTAGTTTTAAATTCAATGTTTGTACTCCAACTACACATTATCCCATTTTTATATGCTTCTTCAGGAGAAACGTGCAATTTATTTTTATAAACTACTGCCAATGTTTTAAATTCGTCAAGTGTCAAAATCACCCTCCATCTTTTTAAGTCTATCATACATTTTTCTGTATTTTATTTTTGGTAAAAAATCAGTATCCATTACTTCACACGCTTCTTCGTAAGTTTCTGTTATTAGAACTTTAGTAAAGAATCTAAGTGAAATCCAAGATAGTTTAGTTTCATATACAGTACAATTACAAATAGCAATGGCTGTGTTTAGTGTTGGTTCGTATATTTTTGAAGGAAGATAAAAATAATTGTTGCTGTAATCTATACCCATTTCAACATTTAAAATTTTTACTTCATTTTGTTTCTGTTTATATTCAGCTATACTTCGTTGTAATAATAAATCAATATCAGTTATATTGTAAACATCTTGGTACTGACCAGCACGAAGTTCATAATCATTATAATAAATTCCGTGTTCATTCATATATCGGTGGAATACTTTGTGTCTTTTTAAAATCGTAACCCAGCCTTGTTTTTCGTAAAATCGTAACATCCAATTCTTACTATCGCAAGGTAAATAAAATAAATGAGTTATACCTTCAACTGGATTTATAAACTGGTCATAGCAGACATGTTTTAAACTATATTTAGCAGTAACATTTAGAATATCGTCAACTGTAAATGTTCTTTGTGAACGCTTTTGAAAGTATTCTTCAGGGTTAAACCATTCTACAAATCGTCTAACATTTTCAAATAAATCGTCAAGTTCTTTATCTGTAACATCTACGTGATGAATGAAAAATAACTGTTTATCAGTCATTCCATAAGGAGCATTACTTCTTTGGTCTGGGCGACTGTATAATGGGTCAGCTGCAGTAAAATATAATGGGAGCCCTGCTTTAACTAAATTTATCCAAACATAATAGCCTTCAATACATTTTGTATGCGGCCATCCAGGACAAACTTTTGTCCTGTATTGTCTATCATAATAAATTATATTACTTCGTAAAAATTCAAAATCTATTTTATCTGAATCACCCTTCATTGAAATCTTTATCCAAACTTTTAATTCGTTCTCTTTGTATATTTTCTTTAATTTGTTTGATTTTGTTTTCCAAGCGTTCTCGTAAATCTTCTTCTTTAATGTGATTAAGAGTATCACAAAAACTAGAGGATAACCATAAAATACTTCTGTTAATCTTTTTTGTAAAATGGATGGTTCCAACCGAAACATCTTTGAATAACAAATTTAATCCATTATAACCTTTTATGCGACAAATACCATATTCGCTTATAATTCTATCAAAATCTGTATATGTCATTTAAAGTCTTCCTTTATGTCTTCTAGTTTGTTTAACATTTGATTTTCCTTATATAGTTCAATGACTCGCTCAAGTTTCAAAGTGAAAGCTACAACATTATCATAAGCATCAATTGCACTGAAAAATACAGTGCAACTTTTCATATCATTATTCATCCAATAATTTGCTACATTATTTTGTCTATAATAGATAGCACCGTTGTCGCACACAAAGCCATAATTACTACAAATTTCTTTCATTTTTTCAACAGTCAAAGCCAAGTTCATTGGAAATCCTTTTCTATGTTTTTGAGTTTACGCTTCATTTTAAATACTTTTTCTTTTTCTCTAAGTTCATTTACATAGAAATCGTATTCTTCTTTTGTAATGTTAAGTGCGATTTCCTTTGGAATAACTATTCTGGCGTGAGGAGCATCTTCTGTAAAAGCAAATTGTGTTTCGCACCAACCAGCACTTATCTGGTTCATAATTTCGTCAATCCACAAAACATATTCGTGTGGTGTGTACTTGAGCCAGGAACTAACATTCAAATCTCGCCAAGTCTTTCTTGCGGCTTCATAGTTTTCTACTTCCATTAGAAATCCTCGCCAATTTTCTGTAATCGTTTTCTTTCTTTAAAATACTTGTTGTATGCTTCGCACCAGCGGTCAAATAAATCTCGGCTTGCTAAATTTTCATTTTCGTACATATCCATATAATACCCGCCCTGGTGCATCTGATGGTATAGATAGTATCTCGCACAAAGTTCTAAAATTGTTTTTCCAGATACAACAGCGTCAATACAATTTCTATTGTGAGTAAAAATCTTTAGGCTATACATTAGAAATCTTCCTCAATTTTTTTGAGTTTATCTTGCTCTTGTTTGTATCTTAAAATTGCTCTGTAATTCCTACCATTCTCTCTTAATTCTTCAATCGTAAATTCTTTTGCAGGAATGCCAGCCGTAACGGCGTGAAGTTCTCTAGTTTTCAAATCGGAAGTCCAATATGCTAATGAACCTTCATCATACCAACTGAAGATGGTTTCATCTGAATCCATTGAGTTATTAGTTTCTATCCAAAATTGTTTATATTCCTCAAAAGTCATTTTCAATATCCATAAGTTTAAGCTGTTCTTTAATCTCTTTTATTTCTCGCTCAATCTCAATTTGTTTTTCTTCTGATATCGGGTCAAGTCTAGCCCCAGTCATGTAATCTCTAGCTTCCAATCTGAGTTTGAGAGTTTCCAATCGTATTTGTAAAAGCTGTGCTAAAAAACTATCCATTAGAAATCCTCTTCAATACTATGTCTTTTAAGTTGTTCTTTAATTTGTTTTAATTCTTTCTCAAGTTCTATTTGTTTTTCTGCTGGTAATTTGTTATCACCTATTTGTTTAGCGGACTGGGCAAGCACAAATTCAATATGTCTGATTCTATCTTCATATAGCCATTTGACAAAATCGTAATTATCCATACTTGGACTTGTATCTACTTCAAGCATTAGAAATCCTTTTCCATTTTAATCAGTTTCAATTTCATTTCAATTTCTTTTTTGCGAAGTTCCATTTCGTGAAAATATGGTTTTGCTCTTTCTTCGGTTTTTAAGCAGGACAAGTTCAAATCAAGAAAGAACAGTTCTTCTTCAAGTTCATCTTCAACTGGTCGCGGTTGTTCAACCCAAGTTATTTGTGGTCCTTTGCTATCCATTAGAAATCTTGCTCCATTTCGTATTGTCTAAGTTCTTCTTTTTCTTGTTTAATTTGAAGTTCAATTTTAGATTTTTCTTCTGGAGAATATGTTAGTGATAACTGTAACAATAATCGTCTAATCTCCAGTTTACAGCATCGTATCATAAATTCTCTAATTTCTTCATTAGAAGTCATCATTTATTCTCAATAGTTTTTGTTCAACTTTCCAATGTTTAATTTCTGCTTCAATAGAAGCAATTTCGGCACTTGTCAATTTGTCATCTTCATATACTGGATTTTTACTGCGGTCTAATTTTAATCGCAAAGCTCTTATTTTACTATTAAGTAACTCAATTAGAAATTCAGTGTATTCATCTTCCATATAATAAAAATAAAAAAAGACCACATATTTGACAATATGCGGTCATAATAAAGTGTTTAAGTTAGAACTTTAAAATTCGCTCTTGAACATATAGAGCATAAAGACACCAGGAATTTCATCTGGAACTTGTTCAATATGTTGCCAAGTATAGATAGTAACTTCGCGGGCCTGGTTCAAATAATTTCTGTTAAATTCATTCGCACCACCAACGAGCTTCAATGTTTCAGCAAACTGTTCCTGCAACTTCTTCATATCGTTCTGGTATTCAACGATTTGTTCAGTTATCGTAGGGTTCTTATTTGCGTCCAACTTGATTTCGCCCTGTTCATCACGATCTGCGTACTTGACTACTAATTCATTTGCTTTCTGCTTGTATTCGGCAAACTTTGGGTCTGTGTCTGGGTTATACATTCCAGCAGCAATATCCTGATAGACCTTTTCAAGTGACTTAATGGTCTTCAATGCTGCGTATGTCAATTCAGCATCAATACCATTCCCACTAATATACTTGTTCAAAATTTCAAAGTACTGCTTGATTTCCAACTGTGTAAGTTGAACCTTCTTTTCTACAATGTTGTTCTTATGCATCTTATTTTTCCTTCTTAATATATGTTATATCCAAAATTCCGCTACAAGGAGTAAATGTAGCTTCACCAAAATAAACTTTACCATTCATATAGTACATATCGCATCTGATAAACTTAAATTGTTTTGCGATTTTCTCCACATAAGGTATCATTTGTTTTAGAATTTCTTTTTGTTTACTATTTAGATTAGTTAGGTCGCAATCACCACCGATAAACCAATCGTTCTGATTACCTTCTTTATCTACAAATGCGATATACTCTTCAAAGTTCTTTCCGCATTTTCTAGTTAAACCAACACCTTCTATCTCACCATTCTCGCACCAAAAGCTCCAATCCAAAGGCTTGTAAACCATAACTGGCTGAATTACATAACCTGGCTTTATCCACTTATACTGCATTTCCAAACCGGAAATGTAAGCATAGTTTGTTTGTAACCAACCATTCATACAATCCAAAACCATTTTATGACTTGTTTGGTTTGGGTGATACAACAAATTCCAACCACTACCGTGATTACACTTGATTATGTAAGTCCATTCCTTTGGTCTGGTGTCTAGTTCAAACAAATAGGATTCGTCAAATGTTTCACCATAAGTTTTTACTTCGTATGGTAAACAAATCTGATGAAGATACATTTTCTCTAATTCGTCGTAAACACCAACTTTATCGCTCCAGCGACTTTTCAAGTTAATGTAAGCAACATCTGGGTGTTCAATATCTTCTAGTTTCCAATGACAAATTCTATCTACGATGTTCTGTGGGTTATCTGGGTTAATGTTTGGATGTGCTTTCTTTATCCACTGACGAGCGAAAGCTCCCTTGTCGGGAGCAAATCGGCAATCATCATATTCACTTTTTATTTCGCCACGAAGCCACTTTTCTTTGTATTCGTTTATCATATTCCCATTAACTTCTTTGTTTCAAGCATAGTAAAATCAGGAATGTTATATCCACCGAAATACTTATTTGCTCTCACATCTCTAGCATACCACTGGTGGTCTACTGCGGCACTACCTCTGTTAATCTTCTTGTCCCAGTCATTTTCGGACTTAATATGGTAGTGATACAAACGCAAACAAGCATTATAATCAACGTCACCATAAGTAGTTTCACTAATGCCTTCACCATTTACCAAAGACAATCTCTTTGCGTGTTCAACTGTATCAGCATAAACACTAGGGTCAAAGCTCTCCTTATATATGACAGGAACATGACCGCATTCTTCACCGACCTTTACAGTGAAATCGTATGTGTATTCTGGGTCATAAAGGACGATAGCCTTACCCTGAGAAGAAGTATCTGTTCTGCGATAGTAGTTAGTGTCAATGTAACTTGATTCATCTCTACCTTTAATAAGTTCGCTAGAACTCATAAGGATTTGTGGAACTAGAACGCAACCAGGAACTCCCATATCGGTCTGCTTCTTCATTTGTTTAACAAGATAATCTTCCATTGGTTCGTAATACTTATTCTTGTACTGTGGGTCCTTAGATTCTACCATCTTCCAGTAGTCCAAGTAATACCAAAGGTATTCGTCATCGTCAATGAAAGCAACCAAGTCGCCCTTATTAAATCCATACTTATTTTCTGTTAGGATGTTGCTGAACAATCTCCATTGATCAGGCCAACCTTCAATCTTTTCGTATGTGTGCTGTGGGCGGTCTTTAAACCAAGTGCTAGAATCAAAATCAGATTCATTGTCAATTAAATGGATGGTATATCCGAGCTGGTCATAATAACGCAACCAGGTTAATGTGTCACCCCAATTATATGCTTTTGTCAAACAGACTACGTGCTTTTTCATTATAACTCCTTTTCTAGTTGTTTATCAAAACGATTTTTTAGTTCTATGCCCACTAATGTAGCAAAAGCCGTAAAATGTGTCAATCCATTACTAAAAACTTTTGTATTAGTAATTGCTTCATTACATATTTCGTCCAAAGACCTTTTGAGAAACTTACATCTGTCCTGAATTATATCTTCAAACTCAGTATCTAAGTCCATTTTCTCACAAATGTAATCAAGAACATCAGACCAACGATAGCCTGAATGTTCTTTTAAGAAGTTTAATGCGTAATCGCAAACTTCGCCTTTGAATTTAGTCATCTGTTCCTTTGAACTGGTCATATAATTCTTCCAATGCGTTAAAAAGTTCGTCATTCGTTACATTATTCAATTCCAACTGGTCAATGTAACTCTTCGCCATATTCATAATGTTAAATCGTTCAGTCTCAATCGTCAATTCAACATTTTCACCAACAGGTGGTTCATCATTGAAAGTATTGACTGGATATGCTGGGAACAATCCATCCAATTCCTTCACCAAATCGTAAATTTGTTTGGTTTCGTCCTGTTTGTCAAATGGAATATGTAAATCTACGACGTGACCTTTAACTCTAGTCTTATCTACATTCGGATAAGTGAAAACTTGGAACTTCATTGACTGATTATTGTTGTGCCAGGTGTATTCTTCTGTGTCAGTATCTAAAATAAGATAACCGCGTTCCTGGTTTCTGTCAATTCGTGTAATTTGATACGGCGAACCAACATAAGTAATGGTCTTGCCGTCTACTGTTTCACGATTACTTCTTGTGTGATAATGGCCTGTGAATGTATGGTCTATTTTGTTCAAAACCTGACTCATTGTCAAGCCGTTTTCAGACATTCTACCGCCCATATCAAAGCCACAAATATCCAAATGAGCGAAAGCAAACTTATAATTCTTCAAAACAATCTGGTCAAAGTCAGTATAGTCAATTATCCAAGGCAACATCAAAGTAGATTTGCCACCGAACTCAATTTCAGTAGGTGTTTCGTAAACTGTTACATTTGGCAACAGGTCCAAACACTTAAGGCTATTGACTTCTGTGGTGGTTGTGTGGAACATATCGTGATTACCAACAATGACGTGAACATTGAAGTCCTTGAAGGTATCTTTGAACAAATTAATCACAACATTTTCTGTTTGAACATTGACAGTCTGTCTAGTATCAAACACATCCCCACAAACCACAATCGTATCAATGCCCTTTTCCTTCAATTCAGGAACAAATTGACATTTGAAAAATCGGAGCTGTGATTCCTGGAAAACCAAATCTGACTTTTTAACACCAAAATGTAAATCTGCTATTATTGCTATTTTCATATAAACAAATATAATAAAATAATTTCAACCAATTACAAATTTTCTAATTTATTGACCTTCAAATCACTGAACAAAGATTTCTTTGTGATAGTGATTAGTTCGTTATAAGGCAAGGTCATTTCATTTAATTTATGTGAAATAACATAAATGCCTAAGTTCTTGTCATTCTCTGTTACAATGTTGTACAAAGTAGACATAAACTTTTCCAAACCATCGTTATCCACATAACTGTCAAGAATTTCGTCAATCATAAGGAACGAACAAGACCAGTTACTGATAATCTTACTGATGTCAAAGAATGACAACAAAATTGCCATATCTATACGACTTCTTTCACCACCAGAGAATTGGTTGTACTGTTGTTCAAATCGTCCTGTCTTAATGGTTTCGTTCATAAAGGAGTCAAATTCCAAAGTCACAGGTAATTCAAATTTCTGTAAGTAATGGTTGATTTTACCATTCAAAATTGGGAGCAACTTCTTAAAGAAGTACATTCTCAATCCTTCGTCACCCAAAACATCAATTAGTTTATTGTCAATTTCTATTTTGTGTGTAATTTCACTGATGTTCTTTTGGAGAATTTCAACCTTTTCGTTCAATTCGTCAATCAACTTCTGCTGTTCGTCAAGAGTTAATTCGCACTTCTTGTTCTTGATTTCTTCAATCTTCTTTTTCAAATCTTCAATGGATTTTTCGTAAACACCCTTGTTAAAGATTTGTTCCTTAACTCGGTCTGTTATTTCG
>LXOW01249648.1_pt1 | contig 11200 bp, 14 predicted proteins | sample 1368591 | NCBI WGS metagenome assembly LXOW01 (sample SAMN04884650, study PRJNA319009) | bovine gut metagenome | isolation source: Cow rumen | host: Bos taurus | place: Italy: Legnaro (PD) | collected 2014-07-09
TCAACTTGCGTTTTTGCAGAACTAATTTCAACTCAAGTTGATTTTACTTTTGCAATTAACTATTATATTCTTAATAAATAATTGGGTATTGCTTTTTAAAATAGACTATTATAAAATCAGCCCATGCAAAAAACGTTAAAATTTTTTACCTCAATGAAAACAGCAATAGTTATTATTGCTGTTTTAACAGTTTTATCAATTATTGGAACTCTTATTCCACAAAATCAGGAATACACAGTATATTTAAGTAAATATCCTAATTTATCAGATTTATTACTATNNCTATATCAATGAAGATAATATAAAAGATTACAAAACTATCAAAGAAGACAATTTTGGAAGTTTAAAAATAAAACGTAGCGGAATATTAGCTCTTTTAGGTGCTTTGATATTGCATATTGGTCTTGTATTGATTTTAATTGGAGGTTTCTATGGATTAATCTCTGGAGTTGAAACCTCTATATCAGGTTACAAAGAGCAAACCATCCCTATTGTAGATAAAAATACTCTTAAACAAGCTATAATAGCTGATAAATTAAGTAAAAAAGCCAGATTTATCAGGTATAAGAATTCAAATGATCCTATTTTAAACTACTATAGAGAAGAAGTAACAAAAGCTAAAAATTTATACNNAAAACTGTGAAAGTTAATAATCCGGTCACCTACGATGGTTATACATTTTATCAAGCTGGTTGGGGAAAAACTTATAATAAAATAAAAGTTAGAGTCGAAATATCTCCCAAAGCTTCAGAAGCAGATATAGCCAACTGGAATATTCAAAAAAATAATTTTCCTTTAGAAGCAGAATTAACCTTAGATTCACCTCTACTATTTGAATGGTGCAATAAAAAAATAGAGCTGATAAGTTTTTACCCAGATCTTAGACTTATGAACGGTAAAGCAGTAACAATGACAAATGAATTAAATAACCCAGCAGCTCAAATAATCGCCCATGATCCGAATAAGCAATGGCGTGCATGGGCTTTTCCAAACCCTATTCCTGAAATGATGGGAAGAACTTCTAATATGCCATTTAATTTTTATTTTATTTCAGCTACACCAACTCATTTAAGCACACTTACAGTTAAGTATGATCCAGGTGAAAATATAATGTGGCTTGGTTGTTTTCTATTTTCCATTGGTATGATAATGTGTTTTAGCGGTATCTATAAAGAAGAATGGATATTTATAAACAAACAAGGAAAACACATAATAGCTGTCACAGGAAATAGAAACAATACTTTATATAAAAAATATTTTGAAACCATGAAAGAATCTTTTAATCAGCAAAATTGAGGTGATTTGTATGCCAACTTTGGAACAAATAGCAACTACAACATTAGCAATAGAAAAAGGAAACCAAATAAACTTTCAATTAGAAAGCTATCTTTTTACTGGAGTTTTATTGTGTTATATAATTGCTTTTGGCTTATACTGTATTTCTTCTGGATTTCAAACAAATAAAACTTATTTTAAAGCTAGAATAGTAAATTATGCCGGCTTAATTATGGCTTTTGCCGCACTTGGTTTACGATGGGCGAATTCAGGTCATGCTCCTGTTTCTAATATGTATGAATCTTTAGTCACCCTTTCAACTTTTATAACAATGAGTGGAATGTTATTCACCATAAAGGAAAGACTACCAATAATAGAAGCCAGTTCTAATGTTTTTTCAATAGCTATGTTAGCTATTTCGTCTTTATTTCCATCAGAAATTAGACCACTAGTGCCTGTTTTACAATCATACTGGTTGCCTTTACATGTTTCTTTAGCGTTTTTAGGAGAATCATGTTTTGCTGTTGCTGTTGTATTAAGTTATTTTTACTGTTATAAACGTTTAGAATCAAATAATGAAGACCATAATTTAAACACAACAGAAAAAAGACTATGCTATAGCATAGTTCATATATTGCCAATAATAATAATTATTAGTTTATTCGCATTATCTTACTTTTTATATCAAAAAGATATAACTTCAGATAAAGGGAAAAAATTAGCAGGCGCGACAGTTGTTATTTCAGCATTGATGATAATATTCAAATCAAGCCTGATAAAAAAAGCAAGTGATTTATTACCTAATGCAACAAAACTTGATGAATTGACTTATAATGCTATAAAAATCGGTTATCCATTATTTACTGTTGGTGGACTAATTTTTGGCATGATTTGGGCAAATAAAGCTTGGGGAAGATATTGGGGCTGGGACCCAAAAGAAACATGGGCGTTAGTTACTTTTCTCGTTTATTCTATTTACTTACATTTAAGAATAGTAATAGGCAAAGATGGAGTTATTCCAGCAGCGATATCGGTTTTAGGCTTTATTGTAACAATGTTTACACTTTTCGGAGTAAACTTTTTAATATCAGGTTTACATTCTTACGCTTAATTTTACAAATACCATTGATAAATATTAACAAATAGTCTAAAATAAAAAAAATATTAAATTAAAGGAAGTGTTTATTATGCTTAAAACAATTTCTATAATATTGCTAGGTATATTTATTTCTATAGTTCCAGCATTTGCACAAGAAAGCGCCAATTCATATCCTGAATCATACGTTTTACCTTCAAGCTTAAGCTTTGAAATTACAGAAAAACCAAAAAATCTTCAAAAAAGTATCAGAATGTCTGTAACAATCGAAAGTCAAATTGGCGAATTAAAAGACTTAAATATTTTCTTTAATTCATCAAAAGATATCAGAGTAATGTCTGAAAAATATGCTTTAAAATCGCTAAAACAGGGTGAAAAACACGTTATTAATATTCTAGCCGCTCCAACTCAAAAAGAAGTTACAAACGGAATGGGTTCATGGTTAAGAATTGGCGTTAAATATAATCCAGATTTTGATGCTCTTTTAAAAGTTGTTTCAGACAAAGAAAAGTATCCTCACCCAAGTCTAAGAGAAGAACTTATCAACGATGTAAAAGAAGGTCAAAAATCAAAAGAACCTTTTATTGATGCTGTAAGACATTTTATAAAATAAACTCTTGCACAAACAGGTATTTTTAAGTAGAATACCTGCTGTCGAAAGACAATAAGGAGAAGTACCAAAGTGGTCGTACTGGGGCGCACTCGAAATGCGTTTGCTCGCAAGGGCACGGGGGTTCGAATCCCTTCTTCTCCGTTCTCTGCTTCCAAAAATACAAAACGGGCTATTAAAAGCTGAATATATTCATTACCTGATTATATTTATGCTTTTAATACGTTCAAAAATGTATTTTTGGCACATCATGACACATCGTGAAACAAACTTTAAAAGTTAAAAATCGTTTTTATAATCATAAATTTTTTATTTTAAAACAAGTTTTAAACAATATTTTCAATTAATAATTACAAGTTTTAACAAGTGTAATATAATGCATAAAAAATTCTGCTTCTTTTATCATACTTAAATTAACTTCTAATAATATTTTAGCGATATTATGATTTTGAGACAAAAGCTCCGCAACAAGGTTTGAGCTGTTGCGACATATAAGTTAAACTTGCATATCTACTTTATTGCAAATATAATAATTTATAAATGCTTTGTAGTTTTGGAGAAACAGTTTATGGCGTGGTATGGAAATAAAAAATATAACAAGTATGGCGGATATAACAGATACGAATACAATAATTATGGATATAGAAGAAACAGAAGTTTTATTGATATGTTTGACGAAAGAAATGACTATTATGATGTAGATAATGAAAGAAAATATCCTGTTTACAAGATTATATGCGAGAACGACAAATACTATGGTTTTATAAACGCTATACCAAAACCAGAATATAGAAACGAAGAAAGTTTCAAAAAGATAGACGAAGAATTTTATCAGATTACCCAGCTTAGAATTATCAGCGTTAAATGTATAGAAAAAGACGGTTTATGCAAAGTTTTGTTTAAAAACGAACTACCGTTATATGAATGTGGTAGTAAAGATTGCGATCATTTTTGTATATTAGGATCTCGAAATAAAAATATTCTATATATTTGTTATAATACAAATTTAGATAGTATCACATTTGTCAAAATAGTATATTCTTTTTTATTAAAATATTTTTACGATTATTCAGGACAAGCGCCAGTTATAAATTACGAGGAAATTTGTTCATATCGTGGGACACCTCAAAAAGATGACCCTATAGACAAGAGATACAAACTTCTAAAAGAAAAACACCACGCAAAATATCATCTTGAAAAAGCTCAAACCTCTGATACACCAATAGAACAGATTTTCCGCAAGGCTTTAACGGATAACGACATTAAATTTGAAGAACAGGTTGACTTTAATATCGATGGGAAAAAATTCTCTACTCCAGACTTTGTTTTAAGAGAATACAAAATAGTAATTTACTGCGACGGAGCAGAGTATCATAATGACCCCAAACGCATTGCGATGGACAAACAGCAAGACAGAGCTCTTCAAATTGCGGGGTATTTTCCATTGCGCTTTACAGGCTCAGAAATAATAAACAACATCAACGATTGCATTTTTCAGATAAAATCACTCATTAAGCGATTATAATTAGTGTTTGCATAAAAAATTTTAATCGTAATATTCTGCCAACAAAATAGTATTTTTAACACAGNNTTGCGTTCTTATTAATGAGGGGTAAAAAATTTTTACCTCAAATTAAAAATCAGGAGATTTTATCATGTTAAACATCAATCGTATCATTATGGCAGGCAACCTTACCAAAGACCCAGAATTGAAAAATTTCGGCGACAAAAAGCTCAAAGCTACCCTCACTCTCGCAGTAAACAAAACTTATAAAATGAAAAATGGAGATTACAAAAAAGACACTTCTTATTTCAGAGCAATCGCTTGGAACACTTTAGCACAAAATTGTATAAAATATCTTAAAAAAGGCAGTCCTATTCTAATAGAAGGTGCTTTAGAAAACCTTGCTTATGAAGATGACAAAGGAACAAAAAAATACATCACACAAATAAACTGCGACCAAGTTACTTTTCTATCAAACTCAACAAAAAGAAATCAATCCTCTAGTTCTGACTCAGAATTGTTAATCTGATTGTATTTAAAATAATTATTCAGCCATATACAAAAGTAGTATGTGGCTGAATAATAAATAAGCAAAAAATTAAATTTTGGAAATAGCCAATTCAAGGAATTGCTGTGCTAAGCTATTCTGCGCAATAGCAGACTTTGCTTCCTCAATAGAATACCAAGCAGCGTAATCGACTTCTTGAGTTAATTTAACTTCGCCTTTTGCTTGAACCATAAAATTGCAAATAAGCGAATTTGATTTCTCAAAATACTGGCTTGCATTAAATTTATAAGAGATTAAATCTAAATTTACTTCTTCCTTAAGTTCTCTCTTTAAGGCTTGCTCTAAGCACTCACCTTTATTCACGTAACCTGCTACAAGAATATTCCTATCTTTTCCATACTGTTTAATAAGAAGTATTTTAGAATAATCATGATTAAATACAACCATGCTAACAGCGGTATTGAACGTAGGAAAGCGAAATTCACCACATTTTTCGCAAAAAGGCACATTCCCTTCATCAACGCCATGACAAATACAACGTTTAATTNNATATATATTCTAAACAGTATATTACTAAAATCAAAGTAAAAAAATATTTTTAAACTTGCTCCAATATTTTTACTATGCTATTTTATAGAATAATAGGTTATATCTAAAAAGAGAGTATTTATTGCATGACAGCGTTTCTAAGTTCTTTAACGTTGCTTGGAAAAATTTATTTTGGTTTTGCTACTATTGGCTCTATCTTTTTTGGTTTAAAGCTAATATCATTGATAATCGGCTTTTCACATGACATAGCAGATAGCACCTACGATGGATTAGATTCGCATTTAGACAGTGTTCAATCTACTATCGAAAATGTAGACAATACAGACGCCATTACAGATATTCATTTAGTAGATGTTCATCATGATATTGATTTTCACCATGATATAGATGTTCCCAATGATGTAGACGGTCATGATATATCTAACCTAACCCATTCACACGATAGTTCTAATTTTGCGTATTTTTCAATTCAAAGTATTGCTGCTTTTTCTATGATGTTTGGTCTTGTAGGATTAGCTATGCTCTATTACACGAATTATGGCAATATATTGTCTTTTATTTTTGCAATAATATCCGGAATATTTATGGCTTTTATAAGCGCAAAATTAATAAAATTACTATACAGTTTGAGTTGCAGTGGCAACGACCGCCCTACTTCTGCTCTGTTTAATACAGGAACAGTTTATTTAACAATTCCAGTAAATGGAAAAGGCGAAATAGAAGTTGAAGTTAATGGACGTTTGCGTGTTTGCGATGCTATATCAGCAAATAATCAAGAATTAAAAACAGGCGAAAAAATAAAAGTAGTCAATGTTGATAAAGACGGAGTTATGACGGTTGAAAAAGAAACAATCGAATAATATATTTAAGGAGTTAAAAAATGGGTGATGTAGTTGGTCTGGCTATTATAGCAGGTATTGTCATAGTTATTATCATAGCTTTATCTATTTTACAAAGATATAGAACCTGTCCACCAGATAAAATCTTGGTTATTTATGGTAAAGTCATGGGCGGAAACCGCTCAGCAAAATGTATTCACGGCGGTGGAACCTTTGTATGGCCTCTAATTCAGAATTATTCTGAGTTAAGCATGACACCTATGACAATAAATATTCCTTTGCAAAATGCGCTTTCAAAACAAAATATCCGTATCAATGTTCCTTCAACATTTACAGTTGGTATAAGCCCAAACGAAGCAATTATGGCAAACGCAGCCGAAAAGCTCGGAGCGCTTTCAACCGATGAAATAGAAATAATGGCAAAAGAAATCATTTTCGGTCAATTAAGACTTGTCGTTGCTTCTCTTACAATCGAACAAATAAACCAAGACCGTGAAAGTTTCCTTTCAGAAATTAAGAAAAATCTCGATCCAGAATTAAATAAAATTGGTCTTTATTTAATTAATGTTAATATCACCGACATTACAGATGCATCTAACTACATCGAAAGTATTGGTAAAAAAGCTGCATCAGAAGCTATAGAACAAGCCAAAGTAGACGTTGCCGAACAAGAAAAACTTGGTGCAATCGGTGAAGCAAAAGCTAATAAAGAAAGAGCCATTGAAGTTGCCAAAAACAGGGCAGAAGCAGAAAAAGGTGAAAAAGAAGCAGAAGCAGACCGACGTATATTCGTTCAAAACAAGGAAGCAGAAGCAGTAATCGGTGAAGCTGACGCTAACAGTAAGAAAACAATCGAAGTATCTAAGAAAAACGCAGAAGCTGCAATCGGTGAAGCCGATGCAAACAGCCGCAGAGCTATTGAAGTTGCCAAGAAAAATGCTGCAACCGAAATGGGGCAAAAGAATTCTGAATCAGAACGCCGTATTTATGTTCAGCAAAAAGAAGCAGAAGCTATCGAAGGTGAAAACGCATCTAAAGCTTCTATCATTTTATCTAATTCAAAATTGCTTATTGCAGAAGCAGAAGCAAGAAAGAATGCTGAAATAGCCGTTAGAAACAGCCAAACTGAAATCAATAAAGCTCAATACTACGCAGAATTAGAACGTTTGAATGCTGAACAAATCGTTTTAAAAGAAATTGAAAAGAAGAAAATTGAATTAGACGCCCAAGCGGAAGCCGCAAGAATTAGCACCGAAGCAAAAGGTCAAGCAGAAGCCGTTATGAGAAAATACGAAGCAGAAGCAGAAGGTATTAAGAAAGTTCTAGCCGCTAAAGCAGACGGTTATGCACAACTACTAAAGAGCGTAAATAACGACTCAAAAGCTCTCTCTACCTTACTTATGGTTGAAAAAATCGAAAATATTGTTGATAAACAAGTTGAAGCAATTAAGAATATCAAAATTGATAAAATCACTGTTTGGGATTCTGGTGATACAAAAGCGAATGGCAGTTCTACCACGTCAAACTTTGTATCCAGCTTTGCTAAAGCACTTCCCCCACTTCAGGATATAGCAGGCATGGCAGGAATTGAACTTCCGAGCTATTTAGGTCATGTAGACAAAGATAAAAAAGCCAAGGAAGAACAAATTCCTCAAGCTCCAGTAAATTATATTTCACAGCTTTCAGAACAGCAAAGTGATGTTTCAAATGAAGTTGATTATATAATCCAAAAAAGAAAAGAACAAAAATCACAACAGTAATAATAAAATAATATCAATCGCTATATTAATTATAGCGATTGATGTATACAAAAAAAATGCCATCAACAGAAATTCTATTAGTAAATTTAACAACACACTGTAACAATAATCCCAATACTTCATACAGTGCTCCTCTTGGTTTGTATTGCCTTGCAGGGGAATTTCCAGATAAAATTTCTGTTGTTGATAAAAAAGCAAGTATTTTAGATGAAACATTAGTTTTATTAAGTGAAAATATAAAAAGTATTATCTGTTTATTGCCTCAAAATGTAAATAAAGAAACCTTAGAAAGCTTTTGCTTAGAAANNGACTTCTAAGAGGCGAACAAATTCAAGGAATAGTTAATCCTACAAATGATGAATTGGTTTTCTTACCTTTTTACTTTGATTCATCTTTTCAAGATAATGGCTACGAATTAACTCCAGAAAAAATGATAACAGCAAAAACACTTGAAATATTTAAGCCTTGGTTAGGATTACAAGAAAGAAATACAGATTTAAACATTTTACCAAGCGCAAATTGGATCAATAATCTACTTTTNNTAATGCTATTATTAATGAATTAACATTATTACTTAAATCAGCTCAAATAAAATTCGCAATTCCATATTCACATTCTACAAAAATAGATACTATTAATTTTAACAATGTATGTTCGCAAATTTGGTTTTATTATCCAAATAATATAGAGAATCTTCCTGATAAAATACTAGAAATTAAAAAAATCGGATTTGAACCATGCTTATTAATAAATAAAAATACAAAATTTGACAATCTTGATTTTCTAGAAAATATTTCCAGATTAGTTATTGAAGATGAAGAAGATTGGAATGAACACGAATTAAAAGAATTTATTAAACAATATTGGTGGAAAGGCGGCAGATTTTTTAAACGTTTATTCTCGCTAAGACATGCAGCAGAGCTAGTTGCTTTTACAAAAAGCTCATACAAAATGTTAGATATAATAATTGGAAAAGATGAAAAATGATTTATATAGTAAATGGTCCTAATCTTAATCTACTAGGAAAGCGTGAACCTAGTATTTATGGCAAAACAACTCTTGAAGAAATAAATAAAAAATTGCACAAAATAGCAGAAGAAACAAAGGAAGAATTAGTTTTTTTTCAAAACAATTCAGAAGGTTCTATAATAGACTATTTACAAAGTCTTTCTCCTCATTCAAAAGTAATATTTAATCCCGGTGCTCTCGCTCATACAAGTATTGCGTTGAGAGATTGTATTTCAGGTTGTGAACTTGATGTTATAGAAGTTCACATATCTAATATATATAATCGTGAAGAATTTAGACAGCACTCATTTATAAGCCCAGTATGCTTAGGCACTATTACAGGCTTAGGCATAAATAGTTATATATTAGCTTTAAATTATTTCTTAAACAAAAATGAATAAACCTGAACTATTAGCTCCAGCAGGAAATATTGAATGTTTTAAGGCAGCAATACTAGCTGGCGCAGATGCTGTTTATTTAGCAGGCAAACGTTTTGGCGCAAGAGCTTTTGCCGCAAATTTTGATGAATCTGATCTTAAATGGGCTCGAAAAGTTACCAAAGCATTAAATAAAAAATTATATATTACTTTAAATACTATTGTTTTTGACTATGAATGGAAAATGCTATGTGAAACTCTTGATTTTTATGAGTATTTGCAACCTGATTCATTAATTATACAAGATTTAGGCATAGCAGCAGAATTACGCAAACGCAACAGTTCTATACCATTACATTTAAGCACACAAGGCGCATGGTACGGACAAGGTGGAATCAAACAACTACAAGAACTTGGCTTTACAAGAATAATTCTTCCTAGAGAAACAACTGAATCAGAAATAAGATATATAATAGAAAATAGCCCGTTTGAAATAGAAACATTTGTACATGGAGCTATGTGCTACAGTATTTCGGGAAGATGCTACTGGAGCGCAACTCTAGGTACAAGATCTGGAAATCGCGGAACATGTGCTCAACCTTGCCGTAAAGAATACTTTATAGAAAACAACAAAGGTAAATTTTTATTCAGTCCTAAAGATTTAAGACTAATAGACAGAGTTAAAAATTTAAAAGACTTAGGCGTAACTTCTCTTAAAATAGAAGGGAGAATGAAAAGCCCAGAATACGTATATCAAGTTGTTTCCGCATACAAACATGCTTTAGATAATAATAGTAAAACTAACAACTCAACTACGCTCTCAGAAGTATTCTCAAGAGAAAACTCTATAGGATTTTTCGATGGTATCCCACAACCCCAAAAATGGAAAACTAATATAACTTCTGGCAGAGAAGGCGTTACAGTTGCTATTACTACAGGTAAAAGCAAGGAAGGTTTATTAGAAGTTAAGCTTATAAATAAAATAAATGCAGGTGATGGCCTTTTTTGGCTAGAAAACGGCGAAAAAAAGGGTGCCAAAGTGACCTGGATAAAAGAATCATGCAAATCATCAGCATGGTTAAGAGGATTACCGACAAATTTAAAATCCAACACAGAATTAAAACGAACCTCAACAAGCCAAGAAGGTAATTGGGAAAAATTATGGAAAAAAGACTTTGAACTTTTACCTATCAAACTAGAATGGATTGGACAATTAGGAAAATCATTAAAAGTTAAAACTCAGTCTAATCAAAAAACTATATTAATAGAAAGTTCAGAAAAATTAAGTCAGGCACAGAAAATCGGACTAGAAGAAGGACCTATCGCCGACAAATTTAAAATAGTATCAGATGATTTTAAAGTAATAGAAAATGATTTTTCACAGCTAGATTCAGGACTTTATATAAATGTAGCAGAACTAAAAAATATAAAAAGAGATCTAGCAAACGAATTACAATCAACAATAACTATTAANNAAATGAATATACAAACCTTTTTAGCAAAAAGGAAAAAAGATTTTTAAGAGTTAAAATTTATAACAACATATTTCCTTTCGATGAAGATATATCTGAAGTTGATGAATGGCTGATTCCATGGTATTCAGATAAAAGAAAAGTTTCTAATATTATTAATGAAAACAAATTAGCCTACTGGCTACCTCCCATCTTAAACCTG